>TBL_comb47_HYPODRAFT_10003054_pt1 | contig 20132 bp, 14 predicted proteins | sample TroBogypolimnion_40_FD_10682 | JGI IMG/M metagenome (IMG submission 10682) | reverse complement strand
ACCAACCAGAAGGCACAGATGTAAGAAAGGTGATAAAAATAAATAGTGGAATTATAAAATAATTTGTGAAAATTATGCGTTATTTATAAATACTGCTATTATTTATTTACATATGGATATTCAGAATTGTTCAGTTGAAGGTTGCTTTAACGCTAAACGTAGAAATGGCGAGAAAAGTTTATACTGTCACATGCACTATAAAAGATTTAGAGAAACAGGTTCTGTGGGATCTGCAGAATCTAAAAAAATTTGGTCACATCGTGGAGCAGAATGCTCTATAAGCGGATGTTTAAACAAAGCAGAAAAAAAGACTTATTGCACATTTCATTATGATTCAGCTAGAAGATCTAGTTTTTCTGTAGAAGAAGTTGAAGAATTTAAAAAAAATGGATGCTATTCATGTACATCAAAAGAAAGATTAACGTTAGACCATGATCATACAATATGCTCAGATAAAAAAGCTTGTGAAAAGTGTTTTCGTGGAGTTCTTTGTCACAAATGCAATACAGCATTGGGTTTGCTAGGAGATGATCTTAATAAGATTATGAATTTAGCAACGTATTTAATTTCTAAAAAGGATGTGTTGATTTATGAATAAGCTAAATACAACTACTATTGAAAGCAAAAATAATAAACTTGTTATTTCAATGCCTTTTGCTAAAGTTAACAAAGAAAAAAGAACTGTATCTGGCTGGGCATCGTTAGATAATGTTGATCGTCATGGAGATATTGTAACTAAAGATGCAAATAAAAAAGCATTTGGTAATTTTAGAAAAAATATTCGTGAAATGCATGGTCCTGTTGCTGTTGGTAAAATGGTTAATTTTAAAGAAGATACATTTTTTGATCCAGAGACACAAAAGAAATATAATGGAATTTATGTAACTGCTTATATTTCAAAAGGTGCTCAAGATGCCTGGGAAAAGTGCCTAGATGGAACTTACTCAGGTTTTTCTATTGGTGGAAACATTAATGATGCAAAAATGGAAAAAGTTGATGGAGATAATGAAACTCGTAGAGTTATTCATGATTATGATTTACACGAACTTTCACTTGTAGATTCTCCAGCAAATCAATTAGCTAATTTTATGTCTATTGAAAAAAATACAGATGGCTCTTCTTTTATTAAAGGAATGATAGCAGATGTAATAACAGAAAATGTTTTTTGGTGTAAAGAAGATGAAGTAGCATCAACATCAGAGCACACAACAAAAAATTGTGTTGTATGTGAAGATCCAATGATTAATATTGGATGGGTTGAACAAAAGGATATTGAAAAATTTGAAGCAATTGAAAAAGTAATTGATTCTTATTTTAAGAAAGATGATGCTCCAACATCCGATCACACTGCTGGCGANACAGCAGCACCAGGTTTGGCAGGTAATGTAATTGCTAGTGATACTTCAATTAATCTTTATCCTGATCAAAATACAAAGTCAAAGATCACTTTAAGTGACGGGCTTAAAAAGAGTGATGATATTTCACTCAACGAAGGAGGTAACAAAATGGCAGAAGATACAAATGCAGAAGTTGCAGAAGTTGCAGCAGATGTAGAGACTCCAGCCGAAGAAGTTTCAACTGTTGAGGCTACTGCAGAAGATACCAGCATTGAAAAGGCTGCATCAATTTCTGAAGTTGAAGATACTCTTGATTTTGAGAAGGCACTCGGCAACCTGAAGACCTTCCTAGGTGAGTCTATTGAAAAGAACTATTCTCTACAATCTGCAACAATCGCAGATCTCAAGAAAGTTGTTGACGCAACTAATGGTGAGCTTGCAAAGATTAATTCTTCACATGAGGATTTGAAGAAAGCTTATGCAGAGCTTCTAGAGAAAAATGAAACACTAACAAAGACAGTTGAGGATCTTGGTGGCAAGATTGAATATGTTGACCATCAGCTCAAGGGATTTGAATCCGCAACTGCAGTACAGAAGTCCGTTGGGGTTTCCGCTCCATCGGGTCAAAAACCAAAACAAAGTATATGGCAAGGTGCTTTCCTCAGTGCTTCAGATATATAAAAAATACAGAAAAAATAAGGTGGTGAAATAATAAATGAGTAATGAACTTCTACAAAAAGTAATTGATACAACGAACCTCGGTTCTTCAGCAGTCAATGCTTCCGCTGATTCCTCTACCCTTTCAGGTAATGGTCTCCTATATCCAGATCAGGCTAATCGCTTCTTGGATTACATGTGGGATGCAACAATTCTTGCTAAGACAGCCCGCACGATTCGTATGCGTTCAAACACAACCGAGATTGATCGTGTTGCAGTTGGACAACGTATCATGACAGTTGCACAAGAAGAGAATCCACGTGATTTCGTGGCAGCTACTGGTACATATTCTAACGCTAATGGAACAACTTTCACAGCACAGAATGCAACCTTTAACAAGGTCTCTCTTACAACTCGTAAACTCCGTCTTGACTGGGAACTTTCAGCAGAATCTCTTGAAGATAATATTGAAGGTCCAGATCTAGAGGATCACATTGCGCGTCTTATGGCTACCCAGGCTGGTAACGATATTGAGGATACCCTTATTAACGGTACTGGAACTGGTTCAGGCTTGATGTCAGCATTTGCAGGTTTCCGTCAATTGGCTCTTAGCAACGCTCACGTTGTTGATGCAGCTGGTTATGGACTTGACAAAACAATTTTCAACCAAGCAATTAAGACAATGCCTCGTAAGTATAAGCAACGTCGTAACCAACTCCGATTCTTCACAGGATCTAACTTGGTTCAAGACTATCTCTTTAATCTTACATCCATGACAAGTGGTGGCTTCAATCCGTTTGATATCGCTTCAGGTATCCTACGTGGTGATGTTGCTGCTAACGATGGTGGTCCAGGAACAACAACTCCATTCGCATTCGGTATCCCTGTTATCAACGTTCCGTTGATCAACGAGACACAGACCTACAATGGTAGTGCAAATACAGGTGATCTTCACTTGACATTCCCGCAAAACTTTATCATTGGTATCAAGCGTGATGTAACAGTCTATCGCTTGTTCCAACCAAAGAAAGATACAATTGAATACACACTATTCATTCGTGTCGGTTGCGTAATGGAAAACTACGATGCACACGTCATCGTTAAGAACATTGCTGTTGCAGGTTCTGTAATGACTTCAAATTCATTCGGATCAGCAACAAACGGTTCAGGTATTACTGGTGGAGCAAACGCTGCACCATATACCGATACATACTAATATTAATTAGTTGCAAGGCGGGGGACTAGCGATAGTCCCCTTAGCCATTTAATGATATAATTAACAATGACGAGAGGAAGTCAAATGTCATTTACAGATCTAAAAGTTACAGAATTAAGAAAAGTAGCAGAAGCTTTTGCTATTGATGTATCAGGACTTAAATCTAAGCCTGAGATTATCGCTGCAATTGAAGAAGAAGGAATTACCTATCAAATGTATTCTAAGTTTGATAGTACACAAAAGGAAGAAATTAAAGTTCCAGAAGCTGAAAAGCAAAAGAGAGAAAAGAAAATTATGAACACAGCAAATCAAGTGCTTGTAAAAATGGAAAGAAATAATCATTCTTTTCAAATAGGAGAGTATGTATTTACTGCAGAGCATCCATTTATTGCTATGTCAGAAACAGAAGCTCAAAAAATTTTTGATTCAGAGTTTGGCTTCCGTATAGCAACTCCACGTGAAGCTCAGGAGTATTACGCTTAAAAAAAATAAATAGGGGGTGTCGTGAGTGCAAACAATCAACACAAATAGCCAGGAAAAAATATATTTACAGGTATACGATAACGGCATGTTATCACAGGCTGATTCTTTACCGACTTTATCTGTCTTTAATGCAGATAGTGATATTTATAACCCTGGCGGTGTTTTAAGCCAGACACCCCTCTATACAAATTTGTCTGCCTTTGATGAACCGCAGACTGGAATGTATTCTTTTACATTAACTCCAAATATGACTGAAATTAATATGGTATTAGAAGTTCAGTGGTCATATTCTTTAGGCGGGCTTGATGTAACTCAAACTGATTTCTATGGTATTGAAACTCCGTATGCAACAATTCCAGAGACAATAGATTTTCTAGGATATAGTCCTGTTGAAACTGATTCAAATTATGTGGATCCATCAATAATTGTAAAAACTGAAAAAATGGCTAGAACCATTATTGAAGGATATACTGGTATTAAATTCTATAGGTATTATAGTGGACAAGAGATTTATGGAATTGGTGCTAATACCATCCAACTCACAGAAAAAATGCTTTCATTAGATCAAATCTATGAAAATGAAATTTTAGTTTTTGATAACACTCAAACACCAACCTATAATACTTTTGGATATAATACTGAAATTAGTCCAACAGGATATCAAATTCGTATCTGGTGGCCTGGTTGGGCAAATGGGTGGGATAATCAGATGGATCCGACCATATATGAGTATGGAAGATTCAGGGACAGATATCTTTATCGCTTCGTAGGTGAAATTGGATATAAGTATGTACCAGAAGATATCAAGTTAGCATCAATGCTACTGCAACAAGATATTTTGGCTAAAGACTATAATTGGAGAAACAAATATTTGTCTCAAGTTACTCTTAGTGAAATTACACTTAGAATGGCTGCGGGAGCATTTAACGGTACAGGAAATGTTATGGTAGATAACATTCTTGATCAATATCGTAAAGCAAATATTGTTATAATATAATGTTTAATGGAATAGATACTTCGTTTATTGGGACAACTATGAATATGAAAGCTGATGTTTATATTCAGCAAAATGTTCAAGATCCAAATACAGGTGCAATTAAGCGTGAATGGCTTTATGCTAAAACTATTCAATGTAAAATAGAGCCTATTAAAAGTCGTGGAGCATCTTCAAAAGGTGATAATAAAGCTTTTGCAAGAACCTCTGATATGGATTATGATGAGAAGATACAGCTAAAGATGTATTCGCTAGAGCTTATGAGTAAGCGTTGGCGTATTGAGAATATTAGAACTAGTGACAACCGTCAAGTTTTTGTTGAAATAGATAAAATTGATCAACCAGATACTAAGTTTGAAGTCACAGCATCACATGCAGTTCTTGACCCTTTTGGCAAGATAACATTCTATGACACAATTCTTCTAAGATCTGAGATGCAAGATGACACTAAAGCTTGAGATTGATACCAATAACCTAAAAGCAGACTTAAATGAATTTGTTGCTAGCCTAGAAGAAATGACTGGTCCTGGAGTAGTTGGAGCAATATCTCGTGCAACATTTTCAATAACTGGCGAAAGATTTATGATTGCTGCAGATAACTATGCAAGAGCAAATCCTAAGAAAATGCATCATGTTTATGAGTGGGGTAAAATAGGTAATAAAATAGGAAGACTTTTTGTTCTGGAAAGATCTTTACTTGTAAATGGAAATCTTTTAATAACTACAAACTTTTTGCCATCAAAAATGCCAGTACCCATTAATAAAGAATTACTTATCCCTGGCAGAACAGGCAAAGCAGTATCAAGAAAAAGTATTTTTGCCAATAAAGCAAAGGTTATGGAAGCAGGAACTCCAGTCTCATTTACTGCAAAAAGAGTTTTATCAATTGTTGGTAATAACGGAATAGTTTTTATAGCCCCAGGAACACAAATAAAGATTCTTCATCCAGGAGGACTAAAAACAAAAAATGCATTCGCATCATATATAGTTGAATGGTATACTAAAAATGCAGGTGCAATTATGGATTCCTCTGGACTATATGAGATGATATCTGATGAAGTGTCAATAGTCATGAGTTCAAATAATTATGGGGTCACGCAGGTTAGAGCAGCAGTAGAAAGTGTTGCTGAAAAGTTTGATAAAGGAGCGAATATTAAATGACAGTAGATTATTCATATGTTGCAGCATTTGATGTTAGGAACTCTATATGGGCGGAGCTTCAAAATGCAGGCTTATTAAATTCTAAAGATTATATGGCTGACGGATTTAATTACCCACTAGTCCCTATTATTCCTTCCCAGCAAGTTCCAGAATTTAATAATTTGCTCCCTGGGAAAACATATATGACTTACGATATTATTCAAAAACCAGTCGGGCCACAATGGTGGATTTCAGAAGAAACTATGGTCATGCAAATAATATCAAGAAGTAATTCTGAAATATTGACAATCATTAACTTTCTAACAGATCTTTTTAGAAGATATGATCTATCTGCACTTGACGTAAATAGCCTAGCACAGTCAAATAATAGTCCTTTTAAGTTCTTTAATTTCAGGATAGAATCAGCAAACCCTGTTCAACCATTTATAGATGAAGGCGGGTTTATGAGCGGAGACTTCTCCTTTATATATACGTATACACGCTCGGTAGATCAAGGACCTAATAATACAGGTAGATATATCTAAAATTTGAATTATATTGGTTTAATGCTATGATTTTCTATGAGGAAGCAAGTTGTCATCTTCTTTTTTTTAAACTTAAAATAAATAAGGTGGTGAAATAAATAAATGGCTACAAATACAAAAAACGTAATCGTCGGTGCAGCAGCATTGTTCACAAGTATTGGAAATAGTTCTAATAACTATGGTCGCCCAGCAACAGATTCAACAACACTTGGATCTCTGTTCTCAGCAACCGCTCCAGCACGTCAGTCTCTCCTAGCTTCTACAGCTACTCCAGCTACTGGATATCGTGAAGTAGGATACACAAATACAGGTCTTGAAATTTCATACGAACCAACATATGGCGATGTAATGGTTGATCAGCTACTTGACTCTGCTCGCCTATTCAAGCAATCCCTTAAGGTTACGCTTAAGACAGAGCTTGCAGAAGCAACACTTGAGAATCTAACATTCTCATGGGGTCAAATGGATACTTACTATGCTGCAAATACTGCAAGCACAGTATCATCAATCCCAACACTCGTAAATAATGACGCAGCTCTTGGAACTAACGATAATCCAGCAGCAGCATTGAATATTGCAGCAGGTGCTCTCGGAGATGCTCCAGTAGAGCGTGTCCTAATTGCAGTTGGACAAGCTCCACAGCAAGTTGGTACATCAGTTGCTGATTCAGTACCAAGCGGTATCAGCTCTTCTAGCACAATCTCAGCTGGAACAGCTACAACTGCTTTGCGTTCTAAAGAGCGTGTTTATGTTGCACGTCGTGTTGTTTCAATTGATACAACAGCACACTCTTTGAAGCGTGATGGAGCAACAGTGTTCCCAGTGAACTTCCGTTGCCTACCAGATTCTAACTATGCTTATGCAGGTTCAGAATATGGTGTTGTTATTGACCGTGTATTCGGCACTAACTAACAACTAAATACAACTTAATATAGAATTTCAAGCCCCGTCAGAAATGGCGGGGTCTTGAATTTGTCCATAGGTATTATATTGGTATAATTTAACTAATAAAACAAAGGAGCTATAAATTGGCAACAACAGTATATGATGTAGTAGAAATTGAATTGGGTGACGGAACAAACGTCATTCTAAAACCGCTACCTATTAAACAGCTTAAGAAATTTATGGCTGTTATTAAAGAAATGGAGCTTCCTGAAAATGAATCAGAAGAAGCAGCAATGGAAGTTTTTATTAAAGCAGCAATGGTGTGCTTGGAAGCAGTGAAGTCACCTCTAGCAGAAGATAAAGATAAATTTGAAGAAATCATTGATACTCCAACAATGATGAAGATTCTTGAAGTTTGCGGGGGCTTAAAACTTAATGACCCAAACCTTCTGGGAGCAGCTCTAGTTGGGACGAACTAGATCTAGCCTCCCTTGAGTCCGAAGTTTTCTTGCTCGGTCATTGGAAAAACTATGATGAGCTTGAAAGTAATTTATCGTTAGAGGAATTAATGGCAACATTAGATGCCTCTAGAGATAGAGAGCATCGTGAGAGAAAGTTCTTAGCAGCAATGCAAGGAATTGATCTTGATGAGGCAGAAAAAGAACCTGAAGATGTTTCAAGTTTGATGAATGCTAGAAATGCTCAAAGCGAAGGTTTTGGAATAAATGAAGGATTAAGCTTCATGCAATTGGGGGAATAACATATGGCAAATATTGAACTTAAGATAGTCGCACTAGGTGACTTCTCAAGTGTAAATGCCCAAATAAAAGCCCTTCAAGCACAAGTTGAATTACTTCAAAAAAGTGTAGCTGGCGTTGGTTTAAAGCCAGAGATGGCAAACCAATTAAAGAATGTTCAATCTGAATTTTCTAATGCTTTAATGTCAAGTGGTAATTTTACAAAACAAACAGTACAGCTCACATCAGAAACACAAAAATTTGGACAAGCCCTTCAATCTGGTAGATTAAGTCTTGGTCAATATTTTGGAATTATAACTGGAAGATCTGCATCTGCACAAAAATCTGTACAGGCACTAGCAGTTGAGCAAGTTAAATTAAATAATTCTATAGTTCAAACAGATATTACAAAGCAAGGGGTATATAGTGTTTATACTCCAACAAAGATTGATGAACTATCTCATTCTACTGAGATTGCAGCAGCTAAACAAAATATTTATAATCTTGCTGTTAAAGAAGGATCTACACAGCTTATTAACTTTGGTAAAAATACACAGTGGGCTGGTCGTCAGTTAACTGTTGGTCTTGCAATGCCAGCTATTCTTTTTGGCAGTCAAGCAGTTGCAGCATTTAAAGCAGTAAATACAGAATTAACAAGATTACAAAGGCTCTATGGTGAAGGTCTTACTCCTCCAAGTCAAGCACAACTTAATCAGATTTCTGGTCAAGTTCTTAATCTTGGAAAAAATATTGCTTCAAGTATGGGTATTGCCCAGTCTGAGACCGTTAAAGTTGCAGCTAATTTTGCTGCTATGGGTATTCAAGGACAAAATCTTCTTAATATAACTACTCAAACACAAAGACTTTCAAAGNTNGGTGCTATTGATGCTACACAAGCAACTGCAGCNATTGTATCTTTNCAAAATGTTTATAAAGTAAGTACACAAGATTTAGGTAATGCTGTTAACTTCTTNTCATCTATGCAGAANCAAACAACAATGTCTCTTTCTGATATGACAGATGCTATTCCACGTGTTGGTCCAATTATGGCACAATTAGGTGGAACATATAAAGATACTGCTGTTATGTTGCTTGCTATGAAAGAAGCAGGTGTTCCAGCAGTACAAGCTGCTAACGCATTGAAATCTGCTATGGCATCTATTATTGCCCCTACATCTGCAGCAACAAAAGAATTTGCATCATTTGGAATCAATCTTGCAACAATTAAAAATGCAGGAACACCAGTACAAATGATTGAAGCTTTACAGTCAAGTCTTGTTAAACTTGCACCGTTGGCAAGAGAACAACTTATTGAAAAATTATTTGGTAAATTTCAATTTGCTCGTGTTTCAGCACTTCTTGATAATTTTGGAAGAGTAGGATCTCAAACACAAAATGCTTTGAAAGTTGCTGGTGCTACAAATGCACAACTTGCAACTTTAGCAGGTCAAGAAATGGCTCAAGCCACACAGTCTACAACTGCTAAGTGGCAAAGAGCTATTGAAACATTAAAAGCAGATTTATATCCAATCGGTCAAAAGATTCTTGAAGTCGGAACAAAAATTATTGATTTTGGTCAAAAGATTGCTGATTTCTTTAATCGTCTTCCAGGTCCAATTAAATCTGGACTTGGAATTCTTCTCACCCTTGGAGTACTTTCTGGTCCAATTATTATGATAACTGGTTTGCTTGCAAACTTAATGGGGCAGGGCATGAAAGTAGGCTATAGCCTACTAGGAATTATTGATGGAACTAAAAAGTGGAAAGATTTGATGACTCCAACATCTATTGCAGCAAAAACTGCAACTGATGTATTTAATGAAGGCATAATGACAAATGTTGAGTCAATTGATCAACTTAATGCAGCACTTGTAATAATGATAGATAATATTGCTAAAATTAATATGGGTCAAATGACTAGTGCTGGCGGGGTGCTAGGTTCAGTTGAAAAAGCAGCAGCAGCAGAATTAGCAAGTGGTCAATTGTTGCTACCAGAAATGGCAACAGGTGGATTTGTTCCAGGAAATCCTTCAGATGGCGATGCTTATCCTGCAATGTTAATGGGCGGGGAAGCAGTAATCCCTACAAAACAAGCTCAAGCACATGCTCCTCTTATTAGTGCATTGATATCTGGAAAATTACCACACTTAGAATCAGGTACAGTAAGATTTGAAGGTTCTTCAGAAGCCGATATTGCAAGAAAAGCAGAAGTAACTTCATTCCCAGGAACAATTAGAAAAAAAATTAATTCTTCATATTGGATCGGAAAGTCTGATGAACAAAAAATTATTGAAGATGAGCTATCAGCAGCTGGAATAGGTTCAGGTAGTAATGTAGGAAAAAATGCTTTAAGAACTGAATCTGCTCATACCTCACATAGATTAATAACTCGTTATTCCCCAGTATTGAATAAACCATATTCTATAAAAGATTCATCTAATCCTGCTGAAGCACAAGCTGAATGGGGTGCAATCAATGGTTATGGTGGGTCAATATCTCAACACCCTGGCGTAACTAATTCTTTCATGAATAATCCAGAAGCAATGGCTAAGACTGCAAAAGAGCTAGGAATTTCTGTTGATGATCTTAAAAAAGAAATTGATTCTATGCGTGAAAATTTTGTTGCTGATAATAAAACTCATGCAACAATCATTAAAAATATTGCTGAAGAAGATAAGATAACTGAATCATATATAACAAAAATTAATAAAAAAGTTTTAGCAAGTAGATTAAATAGTGGTTATTATGATAATGCTATTCCAACATCTACTGCTAATCCAGAAGTTGCTAAAAAGCAACACGAAATTGGAGCAAAAAGGTATGGCTATGCTCTGGATATGAATGCAATTCTCAATAATCCTGAACTTCAAACTGCAGAAAATATAGCAGCATTAAAAAATACAGCATCTGCAAGTGGAATGAAGATAACTCCAGGAAGTAGACTTGATGAGCTTGTAAAGTCTGGTGCAGCAGCTGGAAAAGCCGTAGATACTGGTGCAAGAAGCAAAAGTGGTGTAGATGCAAATTCTCCTTCTAAAAAGGGAGTTAAAACAGGTGAAGATTATGTGGCAGGACTTAAAGAAGGCGTTACAGTAGCTGCTCCATCTTTATTGACAGAAGGAAAACAAGTTGCTTCAACAATGCATGATGGTGTTGATGAAGGACTGAATGGCTCTGCTGGAACTTCAAGAATTCAAGGAATATTTAACAAGGCATTTGGAGCTAACTCTAAAGTTGGCGGTATGATGTCTAGATTCTCTAGCATGGGAATGATGGGTAAGATGGGCGTTGGTATGGGGTTGGGAGCTGTTACTCAAATGGCTTCACCTATGATTAATAAACTTCCAGGCGGTGGATTAATTTCTGAAGCTATGACAGGTGCATCAATGGGCGCAGGATTCGGACCTTGGGGTATGGCAGCAGGAGCTGCATTTAGTTTAGTTTCAGCAGGCATTAAAGGTCTTATGGCACAAGAAAAGCTTCATAAACAAGAAGCTCAAGCTGATTTTCAATCATCTGCTGATGCAGTTCAGATTATGGGTGGACAAGTAGCAGATACTTCTCATATTATGAGTGTTTGGAATGATACTGTTATAAAAGTAAAAGATAAAGCAATAGCTCCTCTTGCACAAGGAATTGTTTATACAAATGATCAATTAAAATCATTTACTAATTTATTAAAAACTTTGCCTTCAAATAATCCTTTATCACTTGTTATGAAACAAATTAGTGGAATGAGTCAGGGGGATGCTGCAAAAATAGCTGAGGATTTTGCTAAAACTCAAATGGCTATAAATGGAATAAGCAAATCTCAAGCAGATTCCTTAGTTCAGATGATGTTAACTATGTCAGGACACAATGCTGTGGGTGCTGGAGTTTCTGTATCAGACCAGTTATCTGCAATTAAATCAACACTTTCTTCTTTAAAACCTGACACAAAACAATTTTCTGATTTTGTCGGTCAAATATCTAATTTAGCAGTAAATACAACTTCATGGACTACATATAAAACAGTAATTGATGCAATTGGAACTTCTGCTCAAACATCAAAGAATTTTGTTGATGGACTAATTCAATCTTTGATCGCCTCTGGGGATTATCAAGGTGCAAATAATATTGGAGCATTGAGTGGTCAGGGATTTTCATCAAGACAGATGCTAGATTTGCTTGCAGCACAAAATGCTGGGGTTAATGTTGATACTACAGGACAAAAAACTTCTGGCTATGCAGCTTTAGATATTGCAGATAAAGGAAATACTGTAGGAAAACAAACATTAGCTCTTGAAGCACAAATACAAGAAGCATTAAAGAAAAAAACAGAAATTCAAAATGCAACAACAAATGCACAACAAAAAGCAACAGCAGCAGCTACTGCAAATACAACTGCTCTTTCTGCACAACAAAAATTACTTGATGCTCAACTTAAGTCTTTGCAAGATTTGCAAAAACAGCAAAGTCAAAATACTTCTTATGCAACAACAAAAGAAGATTTAAAAAATCAAATTATAATGGCACAAGCAACAGGAGATAATCTTAAAGCACAACTATTGCAACAACAACTTCTGAGCACTACTAGTGACTATAATCTTCAGTCTAAAATTGATGTTAAACAAAAAGCAGTAGATGCAAATACATTATTGTTAGATGCAGCAAATGCTACAAAAAATGCGGTCCTAGCTGGATCAAGCAGTGTGGTTTCAGCAATTAATAATTTACCTACAGCAAGCCAAATAGCAGCTGCTGTAAAAGGTGATGTAAAAGTTAATGCTGGAAATACAAAATCTACAGCAGTTTCAATGGGAGACTTAACCAGTATTTATGCAGCAAATCCAAGTTTAAAGCCAATGCCAGGAGAGGCAGGGGTTGACCCTTCTAAATGGAATAATTTATCACTTGGAGTATCTGGACTCTCATCTAGAAATGCAATTAAAAACCTTGCACAAGATAGAAATATAAAACCAGGTCAGTATTTCTCTATAGATCATGATAATTTGAGATATACATTTTTTGAAAAGCCTGATGGAAATATTGAAATGATTGGCAAGCCAGTAAGTACTTTAGTAGGTAAGGGAGGCTCTGGAGGTCAATCAGATGGAACTTACAAATATGCCAAAGGCGGAGTAGCAAGAACTAATTCTTCAATAACTTATCATAAACAACATATGAATCGTCAAGCCCGTCACTTTGATACAGGTGGACATATTACAGGTCCAGGAACTGCAACATCTGATTCAATTCCCGCTTATCTTTCAAATGGTGAATATGTAATTAAAGCAAGTTCAGTTGCACATTACGGCAAAGGAACATTTGATGCTCTTAATGCTGTGAGATTGGCTAAGGGCGGAGTAGCTAGAACTAACTCATCTATTACCTTTCATAAACAACATATGAATAGACAAGCAAGACACTTTGCAGTTGGAGGATATGTTCCTTCTGCAGTATCAGGTTTGATGTCTCTGTCACACCCATCATTCGCGTCTGGTGGATTTGTTCATGCACCAATATCTGCAAATAATGGTAATATAGTATATAATATAAATGTGACTGCTCCAGGCAGCAATGCAAATGAAATCGCAAAGGTAGTTATGGATACTCTTAAGCAAGCAGAACAAAGAATGGCTATGAGTGGAAGAAAGACTAGGGTGGGTCAATAATGTCAAGTTTAATTAATGCTGGCTTTGAAGTATCCCTAGATAATACTACTTGGTATTATATTACAGATGATAACCGTCAACCAATAAAGATTGCTTATGAAGTTATTGAAAAAACTAGTCGTATGGCTGATGGAACATTAAGAAGATACGTTGTTGCTAGAAAACATAAGATTACCGCCTCATGGCAGAATACTTGGAGTAGTACCGCCAATACTTCTGATGGTAATAAAGGCGGGGCTTGGTTGAAGTCCTTTTATGAAGCTAATGCATTCGTACCTATCTATGTTAGATTAACCGTTGCTTCAGTAAATACACAAAGTATATCTACAACATCTGGATTTACTCCTACAGAAGTTGTTGCAAGTCCATATGTATATACAAATACAGATACATATGTGCCATCATTTTCTGCAAATCAATCAGGAAATATGACTTATTATGGTTTTATAACTAATTTTGATTATGAGGTTTCTAAACGTAACATTAAATATGATTTCGTTAATATCAATATAGAATTTACGGAGATCTGATGCTAGGTTCATCCACAATACAGCAATACTTTGCTTCAGGTAAATCACACTATATATCCCCTCAAGTTGCTTTTGAGTGGAACTATAATTTATTTTATGCTCCATATTTGACAACAAATGGATCACCTACAAAAATTTCTATATCAGATAGTTGGTCAAGTACAAACAATACAATAACTACTGTTCCAAGTGGAAGATCTACTACAGTATTTCTAAATGATACGGGTCAAACGACCAGATCTTGTATATCTATAAACACAACTAATAATTCAAGTTTTGCGGGATTTGGTGATGCATCAATTACTTTAAGTGAAATATCATCTACCACTAATGCTTATAAAGTAACATTCTTTGCAAAAGTAGATAGAGATGCACAAGTCAATCTATCAGCTTTGGCATACATTGATTCTCATAGAGCACACTCATCTTCTCAAATAATAGATAGTATCCAGTGGACAAAGTTTGAAATTTACTTAAGCTCCCAACCATTAGGCACAGCGTATTCTTCACCAACTATTTCATTGCATCATAATTCATTAGATGGAGCTACAACATATGGAGTTTTAATTGATCAACTTGAAGTTCATCTAACAAGTGATTTTGAGTATAAATATGGCAACCTGTGGAGTACAGCTGCACCATTTAATGCATTTAGACCAGGAGAAAGTTTTGTTCCTTCAGGTAATTCTTTATGTCAATTGCCTTCAAATTTTAGAAAAATTAATACAGATTTAAGTATTTCTACGGGATCTCAAGTAAGTAATTATAAGTGGAATTCACAAACTATGCCAGTAAGTCCTGTTGTTTACCACCCTACCCTTCTTGGAACCAATGCTCCAAACTTTAATCCTATTTATAAAAATGGATCATTATCAGAATGGTCACAATATAAATATTTTGTTGCAGATTCATCAATACCAACAATTTCTGCTGTGTACGATCAGCTTTTGAATGTAAACAAAATTGTAATTAAATTTAACACTGTGTATTCTGTACCATCATCATTTACAGTTACTTTGGGCGGTTTCACAAATACTGCTTCTGGTAGTAATACAACAGTATACTCTTATAGCACTACTTTAATAAATTCAGATATAGATAGTTCAGGAACATGCATCTTGTACTACAACTCAGCTGGTGGATGGTTGACAGGAACCAATCCTAGCGGTCCTTGGACTGGAACAGCAGATACCACTTCTGTGCCAGGAACTCCATCTTTTGATTATCAGGGAAATATAAAATTTGGAGGAGCTAAGGGCGGAACTGTAAATGCAACAGTTCAAATAAACTCTATACAAGTTACACAAAATTCTTCAACAGTAAATAGTGCCTATTCATCTTATACTTCTGTAGATGAAAATTTGACAGGCACAGGTTCTAAGGTTGATAAGACATCAGAATTTCAAAGAATGCAAATTGTTGAGATATCCCCTAGACTTGAAGTTGATGTATCTTATTACACAATGTCTGTTCAAACAGATGCGGAATTAGATAATCAACAAAACCCATTGCCAATATCTCAAATATCTTCTAATATGGCTACAATAACATTAAGTAGCATACCTTTGAATGTAAGCAATACCATTGTAAGTTTATTTTCAAACAATTCAACAAATTCAGTATTAAAGGGTTTGTTTAAAAACTATGTGAAATGTTATGTCGGATATAGAATCCTAGATTCAGTTACAGGATCTTCCAGCTCAGATAAAGTTATCCCAGGCGGAGTATTCTATGTTGATACATGGGATATAAGCGATGTTGAACAAACTGTTGTTACCGCTTATGATATAACCAAATATTTACAGTTAGTGCAACCAACAGATTATGTTTCACAGTCTGAAGATGGATTTAGATTAATAAGTAATATTTTAGATTTTGCAGGATTTACAGACTATGACTATGATAGTCTTAAAAAGATAACTTCTTCAAAACATACAGATACTTCTGGAATACAAACTACATCTCAGACTCCTATAAGAATAAGATATTTTTATGTAGATGGATCTCAACAAAAAGTTTTTGACGTATTAAGAGAAATACTTGAAGCATATCAAATTGCAGCATATGTTGACTCTTATGGAGTTTTAAAGTTTATAAATATTGATGGAATCTTTGATCCAAGCAATCCTATTAATATGCAACTGCATGATACAACAGGCGGGGTTTCTGTAACAGGAATAAGCGGTACTAATATTAATGATGGTTATGCTAATAGTCTAACTATTGATCCTAATATAGTTATTGATACTTTTACAGAAACAACAAAAACCAAAGTTGGAAAAGCAACCTTAACATATAAGACCCCACAAATTGAAAAGACTATTTCTTCCGACCCTAGACTAGCCAATAGCTCAAATCTTTATGTAGATTTTGCACCAACATTTATGGATTCCACAAATGCTATCTGGGATTCAACTATTGATGATGCTGCGACATATAATACATTAGCATCAACAATGAAACAGTCAGATACATACTTTACTGTGCCTTCTTATGAAGCAACCGCAGCATCAACACAAGATATTAACTTTAGATCATATAGCATAGACCATGACGGTTATGGAATTATTGAAAATGAAATTGTAAGTTTTCAATATAAAGAGTGGGCATTCACTGGGACAGGTGCTGATAATTCTATTTATAATAGATCAATATTGAACTCAGCAGATTTTGCAGCACAGCAAGCAGAGATAAATAATTTGTTTGGAAATAATCCATATACTGCTGCTGCAACAGGAAGAATAACAAATGTAAAAAGAGGTCAGTTTAATACTCCAGTCTCAGATCATATTGTTATGGCTAGCCTAGCAGATATACAAACAAAGTTTAATACAGGGTCATTAACTCCATCTATTATAAATGGAAATATTGCTATAACTCAAAAAGTAGGGGCTTTTGCTTATTTATCTGCAAATGATCCAGGTGTCAGCTCAAGTGTATATAATACATTTTCTACAAAAATTGTGGCGGGTATAAACTCAAATACAAGTAATCCTTCTGGTACAGCTTATGGACTTGTAATGTTTGATTCAACCCAGTCAACAAGTCTTACTGTTTTTATACAAGAAAATATTATAAATGGTGTTCGTCAGTATCAGCTGGGAGTAGGAGTAAATGGTAAAAGCTTTTTATCAGTTCCTTATATAGATGTAACAAATATTATTAATGATCAAATAAAATATCCAAAAGCATCTCCATTTGAAGATTATGCAAAATATATTAATTTGAAATTTGTTAAAGGTAGTGGAAATCCAAATAATGCTTTTGAGGTTTTTATAAATAAAACTCAAGTACCTTTACTAACTCTTTCTGGTTTAACTGCTTCTAGTATTGATACTTCAGGCGGGTTTGGAATGTGTGTAGGTGGATTAAATACTGTTCCTGTAACCATTCAGTTTGGCGAACTTTATGCAACACAAACAGCATTGCTTGATGAAGGTGCTTTATATCACTATCACCTACCTTGGTTTGCTGAAAAGTTGGCAAGTAATAAAAAGATATTTGAAATTAGTTGGATGGCACAATCAACACCAGCGGTATCTGGAATCAATTATTATGATATAAAAGACACTCAGGCACCATCATTTGATGCCTATCCTTTAAAAATACCTTATAAGTGGTATTACTACACTAATGGTGCTGCTCCAACATCAGGAATTCCCCTGCCTTCTATAGATGTTGATGAGAACTCTTTAGCATATTCACCTATATATCACTCTGGATTTAAGAGCAGATTTGCAATAGTGAATGCTTCACCATCAATGGTATGGTTAAGAAAATCTCCAGATACAATTAATAAAATAAATATAGACTTCAGCTTAATTACAGATTCACTTATAACACTAGGTGATGATGTAATTGCAGAACAGGTTTTTGATGTAGCAAATATTAATGAAACTGTTGATATCACAAGTAGCTGGATTCAAGATAAAGATACTGCAATTTCTGTATTAAGAACTATATCAAGAGCACTTGAAAGCTTTTCAAGAAATATAACTGTATCAGTATATGGTAATCCACTTTTTGAAATTGGCGATATTGTTGTAGTAAACTACAAACTCAGAAATATAGTAAATCAAAAATATGTTGTTCAAGGAATTCAACAATCATTTGATACTGGTTTGTCAACTATTCTTACTTTAAATAATATTGGTGATGCAAAAGTTGTATTGCCAAACAAATATAATGCTTCTGGAGCTTTGGGCGGTTCAGTCCTACCTGGCGGAAGTACTGGAGGAGTAAGTGGACCAACAGGTGTATCAACTGGCGGTACAGGTGGCACAATACCTTCTCCAACACCAGCTCCAGTATTTTCAGTTGTGGGAACAACAGGAGCAACTGCAGGCACATTTAGCTTTGCATGGTCTAATCCACCAGTAGGTACAATTTCATATAACGTAACAGTTAATGGACCAGGATCTGGAAGCTTATCTCCAAGTTATGGGTTAACAGGTGTACCACTTACAACAACATCAGAATCCTACACTGGAGGAATTCCAGGAGCTTTGTATAATATATCTGTTACTGCGATAGGTTCATTAGGAATCCTTGGAACAGCAACAGGGTATGCCAATGCATTTGGAGCGACTAGTGCATTCACAGCAACTGGAACAACGGGAAGCACACCTGGATCATTTACTATATCTTGGGCAAATGCACCATCTAATACATACCAGTATGCTATAAATGTAACTCCAAGAACTGCTGGCATCTTACCAAGTACTCTTCAGTATGTAAATTCATCAACATCATCTCAAACATTTACAAATGCTACACCAAGTGGTTCTTACTCTGTAAATGTAACTCCATACGACATAAATCAAGTTCCTACTGTTCCAGGCGGTTTTGTAGTAAATAATGTAATTGCAGGTGCATCATCAACTATCCCATTGCCAGGTATTCCTACAATAACTTATTCTAGTCCAACAAGTACTGCTACAAGTGCAGGATTTACAGTAACTTGGGCATCATCTAATGCTACTAATTACAGTGTAAATATTTATAATGGTAATAATGGTAATTCCGTATCTGGCTATCCGAGAACCACTACAAATACAAGTGCAGTACTCACAGGTTTGGCTCCAAATACACAGTATTCTGTTTCTGTACAAGGAATAAATTTATCTGGTACTGGTCCTGTATTTAAAAGTTCTACAACTACACAAGCAGCAGGTACTCCAGGAACATTTAACATTGGTGCAATACAAGTAGGGTCGGGAGCTTTCAGTGTTGTTTGGGGAAGCCCACCTACTGGTACAGCATCATATAGCGTTCTAGTATCAGGACCAAATAGCGGTGCCTTAGTTCCTTCTTATAGTTTAACGGGTGTACCTACATCAGTAACTTCAGAAACTTATTTATATGGAGTATCTGGAGGTACTTATACAATTACTGTTTCTGCTTATAACTCATCTGGAGTGGTTATTGGTACAGCTTCAACTAGCGTATCCGTTTAAAAAATGATATAATTAGGGGGAGGTATAAACAATGACAGTACAGACAAGAAGCACAAAAGCTCCATTTAATGGTTCTCTTTCTCTTGCCACTAAACACAAACAGCCTATTTATATCTCTTCCACAGATAAAAGAAATAACCCAGCTTATTTAAAGAGTCATCCAGGTCAAATAATTGTTTTATCTGAACAGGATTACGCCCTATGGCTAAGACAAGAATATATTTCAACGTCTTCTGATGGTGTGTCTGTACTCCTTAATGACAATGAAGCTATAGATCTTTATGGAACAATAGATCAAACTATTAGTGCTCCAGGTATACCTGTATGGAATACTTCTGACATAAGTTATGTATCCACAGATACTGGAATATTTCAAAATATTGTAATATCATTTGATACATCTGCAAATGATCCTCTTGACGGATCATACACTTATCATGTACACTATACCCCAGTAGCAGGAACTGCTCCAAACACCACTGGAACAGGACCAACACC
>TBL_comb47_HYPODRAFT_10003053_pt1 | contig 20135 bp, 18 predicted proteins | sample TroBogypolimnion_40_FD_10682 | JGI IMG/M metagenome (IMG submission 10682) | reverse complement strand
TTGAAAATTTACCGGTAATCCTGATTTATTTTGTTTATCTATTTTAACAATTGGTTCACTTTCGTCCGGAATAGTGGTTCACTTTGAATCGGAATAAGTGGTTCACTTTGGTCCGGAATAATCACTAAAACACCAAAACACTAAATTTCACCAACAGATCCGATCTTGGTGTAATTTAGTGTCTTGGTGTTTTAGTGGCATATTTTATTTCCCTTTACTATCTGAATTGAACATTTACCATAGATCAAAAAATGAAGACTTGAATGGATGGATTATTCTAAAATTCATACCTTTACACTAAGAATTTAAAACAGGGGTATATGAAACAATTGACTCTAAATATCAAAGACAATAATTTCAAGACTTTCTTAGAGTTTGTAAAGACATTGGATTATGTAGAAATACAGGAAGCCGACAACTCTATGGACGAACTGCAAAACAGCCTCAAACAGGTGAAGATGATGCAGGAAGGTAAAATTCAAAAACAACTCACCAAATACTTTTTGAATGAGCTATAATATTATCCCATATCTTAAGAACTTCCAATCAATAACAAACGCATAAAGATACACACCCTGTTCAATAGTATTTTTTCATGCTCCCATTATTTAATGACAGCTATTAATTCATTTTTTTCGTTTTCTATAACGATAAATTTTTTCGGAAACTTCGATGTAATAACCAAATCGAAATCTGAAGAATTTATATGTTCAAGATGTGATGGTTTTGTTGTTTTTTCATTTCTAACTTCAAATAGAACTTGTTTTTTTGATATTTCTGAATTTAATGGGATTCTATCTGAATAATAAAACCAATATCTACCTGGATATAATCCTTTAAAATGATATGTAATTGAATCGGTAATTACTTTTGCATAGGATGATTGAGATTTTTCATGCAAAGCATCAATTTTCTCGCTGCAACATACAATTTCTGCATAACCATACTTTATATAGTTTTTGGTTTTAATAAGGAGATTTCTACCATCATTTGTGGCGTAGCCACTTCTAATATTATTCGATTTATCATTTATAAAAAACTTAGTATAAGCAGAAATAGTATCATTATCTGAAATTTCCATAATATCATATTTATAATCTATAATACCCTTATTAAATAACAGATTCCTAATAGCGTCTTCATTAAAAGAATTAAATGATTTTCGGTATTTTATATCGTTTGAAAGAACCTCATTTGTTACGCTATCAAGAATTGAATCATGTTTAATTTGAGGGAGTGATTTCAAACTTCTAAGTTTATTATAGTGTTCAATTAATCGCCTGCTATTAACAGTTTCATTCTTTTGGATTGAAAGAGATATAGGCTGTTGAGCAAAAAGAAAGTATGGAAATAAACTTAAAAAGATCAAGATAAATAGGTGTCTCATTATGAAGTCTGTTAGATATTATATATTTAAAAATGTAATACTCAGATGAAAGGAAATATAGGCTCAATCATTGTTTTAATTAATTCATTAAAATAGACTCTGCACTTAAAGCCACCGACTTTATCGTATATCCCTGCATATAATTTAAAGTTTAATTATTGAAAGCATGTTCCCAGCCTGATCTTTTATGCCAACATATTTAGTTGAATGTGAATCAACATTAACTGTAACTTTAAAACGGTTTCTTGCATCAAGTTTAATGTCGATTTTTTGATTCTTCCTATTTACAATTAGATTATAGTATGAATTATCTTCGTAATAAGTAATAGCTGCCTTTTTAGTATATCCTTTAAATGTAATTGTCTCAATTCTATAACCTGGCCCCACTTCACCATGTCCTTCCTTTTCATTATCTATTACGATTTGATTATCCGATAAAACGAGCGATACGTCGATTCCGTCATCCGATTTTTGAAAGGAATATGTCACTTTATTGAAAGTACTGTCTGATAGCAATTTAAATAATTGAGGCTTATTTTCTTTTATGAAAGCTTCGTTAAATTCGTCTATATTCTTAATTTTCAACTCAAAAAGCTCGAAGTTGAAATCTGAAAAGCCTTTATCTACAAGTAAGTGCCTGATTGAGTCTATTGATATATTCTTTTGGGTAATTATTTCCATTAATGAAGTAGTACCATATAGCGAATCCCGGAACACAATCTGACGTTTTTCATATCCGTTTTTCATGAAAGACATCTTGTTTGTAATTTCTTTTGCCAAGGCTTTACGGTCTTGTGCTCCTGCATTCTGCAATAATGAAAACAAGATCAATCCAATAATAATAAATCTATACATACTTGCCTTTTTATTTATTTAATATCATTCTTTTCGTTTCGACTTCCTTGCCGTCAACTACAAGCTTAAAATACATCCTCGGGTTAAAACTATTTCCGTTAATCGTTACCAATTGTTTCCCCATGCCCGTAAAGTTGTATCAGGGATTCCATCTCTTTTTGAAAGATGGAATCCTTTGCAGTCCTTACTATTCCTTAATAATCACTTCTTCGGAATACCTCCCCGAAGCAGAGATCAGCCTCACTACATAAACTCCACTTTTAAGAGAGCTTACATCAATGCGATGCAGATTAGAGCCACCTTCCAGGCATCCTGTTTTTACCAATTCGCCTTTTACCGAATACAATTCGAGGGTATAACCTTCTTCATTAGTTGAGTTGGATTGAATAAACAATTCACCAGTAACCGGGTTGGGATAAATCTTTTGTTTTGGGGATTCAGTCCGATCTTTGTCTACTCCTGTTATCTGGCTGTAGTAACAACGATTATAGTCAGGGTTTTTATAAATTAACACTTCATCTTTAAAACAACATAGCACTTTTTGAATACTTCCTGCACCGTTATAACCAGGTCTCAATATTCCCTGAAGACTACCAATTTCTTCGATCCATGTTTCCGTGAAGTTGTGATACTCAGGATAAACAAGCATGTATTTTTTCCTGGTATTTCCATTGATCAGTACATTCTCAATATTCGATACCACAAATGAGACAGAATCTTCGCCTGCAAAGACACTTGGTATTTTTACCGTATCATTTAACCTCAAATTATAATTGTACAAAAGGCGTTCATTATTATTCATATCCCTATAATACAATCCTTTTTGTAGATTCTCCCTGACAAAACCGACTGTCTTCCATTTGCTTCTGATGCTGTCATCTGATTGCAATACTTTTTTGTAGACAATAGCTTGCAGAACAGTATCGCCTGAAAATTTAATAGAATGTGTGAACAGACAGCAATCCTCGGCTTGAAAGGTCTGTTCAAGATTATTCCAAATGCATCCAGAGTTTAGAAGGTTTAAACTCTGACCGAATAAGGATACCCCTGCAAGAAAAGAAATAACAAATAGAATAATTACCGATTTCATACTTATGTCTTTTATTTCGTCAAGCTTATTTCTTAATAACCACTTCTTCGGAATACCTCCCCGAAGCAGAGATCAGCCTCACAACATAAACTCCACTTTTAAGAGAGCTTACATCAATGCGATGCAGATTAGAGCCACCTTCCAGGCATTCCGTGTTTACCAATTCCCCTTTTACCGAATACAATTCAAGGGTACAATCTCCATATTGCATTAAGGATTTCATCTCTTTTTGAAAGATTGAATCCCTGACATCCCATTCTTATCTATAAATTACCTTTAATATCGAGTAACTATTATTTTGTCCGGTTAGTCTGATAAAGTATATCCCAGCAGGCAGTCCCTCCCTGTTTATTATAGTCGATGTTTGCCCGGTAACATTGTATTCGCGAACAATAATGCCAAACAGGTTAACTATCTGTAAATGATAATAACCGGCAGAATAACTCACCTTACAAGTTCCCAAAACAGGGTTTGGCTCAAGGATGATATCTTTGGCTAAATGACTCATTTTGATTTCATTATAGTCATTTTTGTAAAAACAATTATCGTAACCCGAATTGTGATATAATAATTCATTGTTTTGCCTGAAACAAATTAAATTATTCCCCGAACCGCTACCCGTAAGAGAAGGTGCAGTTAAAGTTATTATTCCTCTTAAGGAACCAATTCCCTCAATCCAACTCATTTCATAACCATAATCATAATCGAAATTGATGCTCTTTCGATATTCCGTACCCATTATAATACTATCAATATGCGTCACGGTTAATGGGGCTCCAACTCTATAATTATCACTCGTTATCATATCACCAACTTTTAACGAAAAGTCATACAACAAATATTCAGTTCCAGGTATTGTTTGCTCCCTTGGATAAAATAATGAATCCAGTGCATAGAAATATACCTTTTTGTTTTCTTCCCTGATACAGCCACAGAGGTTCTTCTCAGTAAAAGTGGTGTCTTCCGAGTTGTAAAGTTTGTGGTATAGCTTGCCGTTGATGGTGGTATCGTTATCCTTTAAAGCATAGATATGAAATATATCATGCTTAAAGTAGTCAGGATTTGGGCTCATTTGAGTCCACATTGCATTCTTTGTTGGGAACGGATGATAGGTTTGAGCTGTCAAAGCAAAACTTAGCAAAAGCAAAATAATTACAGTATAGTTTTTCATATAAAGGTTTTATTAATCTAAAATATACCTTATTCCTAAATAACCACTTCTTCGGAATACCTCCCCGAAGCTGATATCATCCGCATTACATAAACTCCACGTTTAAGAGAACTTACATCAATGCGATGCAGATTAGAGCCACCTTCCAGGCATTCCGTCTTTATCAAGTGACCGCTTATTTCAATTGAATTACGAAAGTTAAAACAATCTAATTACATAACCTACACATTTGATTTATGTTTATGAACATAAACATCTATAACCCTTTCTATCAAAGCATTTAAGGTTCAACATAATTTATTGTGTTCTTTAACATTACATAAGAGGGTTACCTTTTCCCCTTAAATGGAATTACTTTACGTAATAACACCCATGCAGTAGTGGAGTATGGATGAGATCAGCAAAACACCTGTATTGCACATGCTTTTACCACACGAATACAAAAGACAAAGCCCGTCAAGGAGCGACGGGCTTTGTTCTTGCTGTTACAGAATTTGGTGGATGTCTGGATCACTTAAATTAATCACCCATTAATCCAATATTTTAGTACGTAGTAACCCTCTTTATTTTCCTATTTTCGCAATGTGTCGATATTTTACACGAACGGTACGCATAGACTCATGAAACTACTGTTTTTCGACACGGAAAATTACAGCCATTTTTCCAATGCTATGTTCAAAAACTGATTTACGGGGTATAATACCTTTAATGCAGCAACAATTTTCACGGGATACGCATCACTTGCGACTGTCGAATCATCTATTCTGGAGGTAAATGCATAGGATTTATACTTCAGCAGGTCAATCTCCGGGAAATCCTTCGGAAACCCTTTTGGGGCGGTCTTCAGCTTATCGTCATACATTTCGGGATAAACCTTCAGGAATGAGCTGTTGGTGATCAGTTCTTTGAACTCTGCCGAACGATCGAATATTTCTGTACGGATGGCTTTTAAGGCATCTGCCGGAGGAACATACGCTCCGCCCCCCACAAAGGAACCACCCGGCTCAATATGGATATAATAACCCGCACCGACACTTTTCCGGCCTCCTTTGGCAATATAACTCCCCATATTGGTCTTGTAGGGCGTCTTATCCTTACCAAACCGCACATCCCTGAAAATACGGAACACACAGTCCTTCGGATTAAGTACACCTATCTCAGGATCAAACGCTGCGACCTCATGGATCACCCGTTCGGTCAGTAAAAGGACCTTTTTCTTGCTTGCTTCATAGCGGTCGCGGTTCTGATCAAACCATTCCTTGTTGTTGTTTTCTCTCAGTTCCGAAAGAAAGTTGAGTACTTCGTGCATAGGGATTAAAATTGAAATTGTACATTTGCTATCAACGTCTAAATTATGAAAAAGTTTGCAATAATAGTAGCCGGAGGTTCAGGAAACCGGATGGGAGGCGATATTCCCAAGCAATTTCTTGAATTATCAGGCAAACCTGTCCTCATGCACACCATGCAGTCGTTCATTGATTTCGATCCTGCCTGTGAACTGATCCTGGTGATTCCTGAACAACACTGGGAATACTGGGCCGTATTGTGCCTGAAACACACTTTTTCAATCCGTCATAGGGTTGCTGTTGGCGGCAGTACACGGTTTCATTCTGTGCAAAACGGATTAAAGTGTATGGAGGGCGAAGGGATCGTTTTCATCCATGATGGGGTCAGACCACTGGTTAGTCGCGAAACTCTCCTCAGATGCTTCGAAACGGCCCTAATAAGCGGCAATGCGATTCCTGTTCTGCCCGTAACCGAATCGCTGCGCAAAACCGAAGGCCATCACAGCATCTCTGTCGACCGAAGCATTTATTTCAATGTGCAGACACCACAGACCTTTCGTTCTGAACAAATACTGAAAGCTTACCAATGCGATTACGATCCTGCCTTTACCGACGATGCTTCGGTGGCTGAAAAGGCAGGATATACCATCCATATGGTAGATGGCAACCTCGAAAACATCAAGATCACCACCCCAACCGACTTAATCTTTGCAGAAGCACTGCTGGGAAGATAATATAATATTAAGAGGGGATCCTGAAACAAGTTCAGGATGACGCTCCGAGCCTCATCTCCCCTCCCTCGAAGTGTCATGCCGAACTTGTTTCGGCACCTCCTCCTAATACCTCCGGTCAAATTTATTTCATCTTCCCTCCATTGAAGCGTCTTGCCGTCCCGTTGGCGATTGGGATTGTTTCAGCACCCCTCCAACAACCCGTCATGCCGAACTTGTTTCGGCACCCCCTCAATCTATCCGTTATGTCATATTTATTTCAGCACCCCCACATTTCCCCCGAAAATGCCCTGTTTTTATTTCAATTTTTCTTAACTTAGGGTAAATCCTTTACCATGAAGAAAGGTTTTGTATACATCATGTCAAATAAATACCGTACTACTTTTTATATCGGAGTTACTTCGGATATAAACAGACGAGTTATGGAACACAAATCAGGGAAAGGTTCTGCCTTTACTACAAAATATAACTTGTTCGATCTGGTACATTACGAGATAATTGAAGGGATGGATGAATGTATTTATAGGGAGAAACAGTTAAAAAACTGGCATCGGGACTGGAAGATAAATCTGATAAAAGAAGATAATCCTGATATGCTTGATCTTGCTGCAGATTGGTATTTGAGGGTTGATAATAAATTGGTTGTTGCCAGAGGGAAATAAAAGTCGTAGCTATGATGTTGGGGTCCTGAAACAAGTTCAGGATGACACTTCGATCATGGGAAGGGGGTGCCGAAATAAATTCGGCATGACGCTGCTAGAGATGGAGATGCCACTCGAAGCGTCATGCCGAACTTGTTTCGGCACCTCCACTACGAAGCATTATACACTCTTTAAACATCCCCTCTCCTTTTCTGTTATAGTTTGATTATTTTCACCGCCTTGTTTTAACAACGATATATGGATTTTAAAACTGTTTCTCTTTACCGCCCTAAAATGGAATACCGCCGCTTTGGCAAAACGAATAAAAGGATCAGTGTGATCACCTTGGGTGGTATGCGTTTCAAGCATACCGGCTTTGAGCCCCGCGAACATATTCCACAGGATACCCTCGATCAATGTCGCGAAACGGTTCAGAAAGCGCTTGCCCAGGGCATCAATTTAATCGAAACAGCCCACGGATATGGCAAAAGTGAACATGCTTACGGGCAAGTATTGAACGATGAATTAAAAATAAAACGTGACTCCTACTTCCTGATGACCAAGGGAAGTCCGAAAACGGCAGAAGACACCCGATCGATGGTAGCCCGTCAGCTCAAAGCATTAAAAACCGATTATTTGGATTTCTATGCCTGGCATGGAATTAATACCCTGGAACTGTTTGAAAAGGCTTGTGCCAAAGGGGGTCCCGTGGAAGAACTGCTGAAACTAAAAGCAGAAGGAATTATCGGGCATGTAGGCTTCAGTACCCATGCCCCCCTGGAAGTGATCATCAAGGCTATCGAAACCGATCTATTCGACTTTGTAAACCTGCACTATTACTACTTTTTTCAGCGGAACAAAGCTGCCATTGATCTGGCAGAGACCAAAGATATGGGGGTATTCATTATTTCTCCGAACGATAAGGGAGGACAATTATCAAATTCGCCAAAGAAACTGACGGACTTAACGGCTCCCCTGCACCCCATCCAATGGAATGCACGGTTTTGCCTTAGCCACCCTGCCATTCATACCCTGACTTTTGGGCTGCCCGTCACCGTTCAGTTCGAACACCTCAACGGCATTTTCCCTGCCTCCATACCCCTTTCTCCTCAAGATGCCCTGATCAAACACAATCTTGATGGTCAGCGACTGCTCGACCCCTATGCCGATTTCGATGGCCATTGCATGATCAACGACCCGTCAGGCCTCAACATTCCTGAAATACTTCGATTCCGAACCCTCTGGAAGTGTTACGACATGAAGGATTTCGGATTGTTCCGCTACAACATGTTTCAGGAGAAAGACCATTGGTTCCCCGGCCATTTCCCCACCGAAGAAAATCTGAAAAAGATTGATCTCTCGCGCTGCCCTGCCAACATTCCGCTTGTTGCCCTGATCAAAGAAACCCACGAAGGGCTTTACCGTCCAAAGATAGTATAACCGTCAGGCACAGGGCAGGGATAGGGAGGGACGAGCCTGCCATTATTTTCGCTTCTATCTGTAATCTTTTCAGGTTTTATCGAGGGTCTGCCGAAAAAATCATACTATTCAGTTTTTAAATATAGAGACCACATTAAACTTAAAATAAGCGCCAGGAAATTTGAATTGAAACTGCAATCCCGAGGCCTCGGGATGTACCGACCTCGTGTCTTGTGATATGCCAAAATATTTCTTGTCCAAATGTTATGGGCTTCTGCCCTGTTGTGTCGCTTTCAATGAGCCTTTGACCCTTCAAATTATTAGAAGCTTATTAGAAGCTTATTCGAAGGTTATTCGAAGATGGTTCAATTTTATTCTAATAATCATCGAATAGTTTTCTAATATCTAATGAATAATTTTCTAATAATTTGAGAGTCTGTTAGCTGTTCGGTAATTGGGAGAACCAAACAACACTTGAACCATAAACAGACAATGGTTTTTAGAATCAATACAAGGACAGGATAGGATCTGATCCATCAATTTCCACGTTTTAATGCCGTTTCAATTGTATTATCTATTTGTATCCATCCGGTTTTTCAGCAGACTCTATATATTGAAGCCAATTCCAAATTAAATTATGACAGGCGTATACTACCCCATCTCTGCTGGGGTGTGGCAGCGGAACAACTGTAAACGCAAAAGAGGCTGAACCCGAATGGGCCAGCCTCTTTTTTAAAGAAATGAATCTATATTATTTACTTTTCAGTTTCTTGATCCGTCTCAGGTTTTTGCGTTTAGCCATTTTTAAGCGGATGGTGTAATCGAGCTCGTATAGGGCCGGTACAAACATCAGGGTTAAGAAGGTTGCAAAGCTCAATCCGAAGATGATGCTCCAGGAGAGTGGTCCCCAGAAGGCTACGTTATCACCGCCAAACCAGATGTGAGGATTCAGTTCGGTGAAAAGGGTTGTGAAGTTAATGTTCATCCCTACTGCAAGCGGAACCAGTCCAAGCATGGTGGCTGTAGCGGTCAGGATAACCGGGGTGATACGGGTACGGCCTCCTTCGATGATGGCACGACGGGTAGGGATTCCTTCCTTCTTCTTCACATCGATAAACTCGACAATCAGGATTCCGTTTCGGACAACTATACCGCCAAGGGCAACAACCCCCAACCCAGTCATCATGATTACCAGGTCCATATGGAAAATGATGACCCCAAGCAATACGCCAATGATGCTAAAGATGACCTCGCTCAGGATAATCAGCGATTTGCTGACTGAGCTAAACTGGGTAATCAGGATAAAGAAGATGGCGCCAATGGCAATGATCATCGCTTTCAGGAGGAAAGTAATAGTTGCCTGCTGATCTTCCTGTTCACCGGTAAGTTTAATTTCGGTACCTGTGTGTAGCTTGTATCTTGCGGCTTCACGTTTGATGACAGGAACGATATCGTTTGCCGAGAATCCTGAAATCACATTCGAATATACCGTGATGACACGTTTCTGATTCAACCGTTTGATACCGGCATACGAGGTGGTATAGTTGATACGGGCTACTGTTGATAACGGAATACTCCTCAACACACCTGAGTTCATGTCGCGATAGGTAATTTCAAGGTTAACCAGTGAATTGATATTGTCGCGGGTAACTTTCTCGTAGCGAAGCATGATCGGATATTCATCCTCGTCTTGTTTAAACTTGGAGATTTCCTTGCCGTAAAGGGCAGTACGTATTTCCAGACCGATTTGAGCAGTTGAAAGGCCCAGACGTTGGGCACGATCGCGGTCGATCTGAATCATGATTTCAGGAGAGTTCATCTCGAAATCGGTTTTCAGCTCTTCCACTCCCGCAATATGCATGGAATCCAGATGACCGCGGAAAGCATAGGCATCCTTCACCAGATTTTCCATGTTCTCGCTGGTGATCTCGACATTGATCGGCTTTCCTGTTGGAGGACCACTGCGGTTCTTATCCACGGTAATTTCGGCGCCGGCAATGTTGGCCACTTCCTTTCGGATCATCTCGAGGTATTTGGTGGTCGAAATACCGGTAGTACGGTTTTTGGGTTCAACAAAATTGACTGAAACCTTCCCCTTATTAAATGAAGCTCCGGCTGAAATGAGGCCTTGTTCTTCGGCGCCAATAGTGACATTGGAGATCACAGATTCCACGTCAGGATTATTTTTCCCGATGGCCTTATAGACTCTTGATTCGGCAATCCGTGTAATGCTATCGGTTACAAGCTGATGAGTACCTCCGGGCATTTTAATGTACACATACACGTTGGTTGGATCGCCGGAAGGGAAAAATAAAACGGTTGGTTTTGCAATACTTGTAATCACAACGGTAGCAAAGAAAAGTACGATCATGCCTCCCAATATATACAACGGGCGTGCACCTTTCAGGATAAAGCGCAACTGGCTTTCATACTGGCGCATAAACCAGGGCCATACTCTTTCCTGAAACCCTTTGATCATGCGTTTGAGAACAAAACGGAAGAGCAGGATCATCAGGACCGCAAACACAAGGAAGTTGGCAATACCAAACCATTTGGAGAGATAGGCCACAGCTGCCAGACAAAGCATCACTATAATGATGGTTCTGATACGTTTCCAGCCACTGCCTTCCTGAAAATCCTTGTCATATTCGTGTTTCATAAACGAAACGGCAAACACAGGATTGAATACATAGGCAACGAACAGGGAAGCAAACAGGGTAATGATCAGTGTTACGGGCAAATAGTGCATAAACTGTCCGACAATACCAGGCCAGAATGCCAGCGGGAAGAAAGGGGCCAGGGTAGTTAACGTTCCTGACAAAATGGGCATGAACACTTCGCCTGCAGCCTTCTTGGCTGCAATGTTTATGTCGGGGTTTAACTTGTGAAGACGGTGCGTGTTTTCTATGACCACAATGGCATCGTCAACCACAATTCCAAGGGCAAAGATGAAGGCGAACATGACGATCATATTCATGGTGAAACCCAGTCCGGGAAGGACCATATAGGCTACAAACATGGATAGCGGCACCGACAAACCAACAAAAAAGGCATTGGTGAATCCCATGAAGAACATCAGTACTATGGTAACCAGGATAAACCCGATGATGATTGTATTATTCAGTTCTTCCAGCGTGCTCCTGGTATGGGTACTTTGGTCACCCGTAATGGTGACGGTCATGTCTTTTGGATAGATGTGCCCGATCAGTTGATTGTCAACGATGTCTTTTATTTCGTCTGAAGCATCAAGCAGGTTAGCCCCGGTTTTCTTGACTACATTCAGGGTAATAACATTTTTCCCGTCGAGACGCGCATAACTTTCCTGTTCCTCAAAATTGTCTTTAACATCAGCCAGATCGCTAAGTTTTATAAAGGCCCCCCCCGATGAATGAACAATGATGTTGCTGATTGTAGGAACATCAACGAATTGTCCCTTGATACGAACTGTATTGCGTATGCCGTTGCTTGTTAAGATACCTCCTGAGATGGTGATATTTTCTGCTGCCACCGCACGTTCGATATCGCTAAAGGTTACTTTGGCTGCCTGCATCTTAAAGATGTCGGCATTAATCTGTATTTCACGGTTCAGAGCGCCAACGATATCCACACGGGTAATTTCCTTCAGTCCTTCGATTTTATCCTGAGCGATTTTGGCATACTTCTTTAGCTTCTCAAGGTCGTAATTTCCTGAAATGTTAATGTACATTACGGGCATTTCCGAGATATCAACATCCATGATTGAAGGTTCAGAGGGCAGATCGCTTGGCAGATCACTTTTTGATTTATCGACTGCATCGCGAACACGCTGCTTGGCTGTTTCGATCGAAAGGTCAGGATCAAACTCAACCACGATGGAAGAAAAGTCAGGAACAGAGTTACTGGTTATCTTCTTCACATTGGTGATCGACTTCAATTGTTTTTCGATCGGGCGGGTCACCAGGTTTTCAATATCTTCCGGTGATGTACCAGGATATGGTGTACTAACAACAATGTAAGGAATAACGACCTGGGGAAATTGTTCCTTTGGAATAAAGATATAATTCATTATCCCCAGCATCGAGATCAGGATAGCAAGTACATACACACTTGTCCGGTTTTCGATGGCCCAGCTTGTTGCAAAGAATTCTTTAAACTTATTTTTTTCAGCCATGATTGGTCAGATTTGGGAATTAGAATACTACTTTTTCGCCTTCATTCAGGCTTTGATAACCGGAGGTAATGATCTTTTCGCCTGCAGTGATCCCTTCAAGGACTTCTACTGTACCATTGTAATCCATTCCGGTTTTAATCATTCGTTTTACAGCTGTCCAGTCGTTTCCCTTTTGACTGGCAACATAGACAAATTTACCATCCTGATTGTTCTGAACGTAGTTAACCGGCATACAGAATGCTTTCTCGTTGGTGTAATCCTTAATTTTAATATACGCGATCATGTTGGCTCTCAACTGAAATTCGTTCGATGAGATTTTACATTCCACTTTAAAGGTACGGTTGGTTGGGTCGATAAAACGGCTGGTGAAATTGAGTTTGGCTTCGAGTTCTTTACCAAGATCAGGAAAACTAACCAGGACAGGATTTCCGTCTTTAATGCGGGTGGCATAGGCTTCCGATACATCGGCAGATATCTTGGCTACAGACATGTTAATCACCCGGATGGTTGAAGTAGGAACTCCCGGGGAAGCCATTTGACCAACCCTTAATGGAACGCTTTCAACGGTACCGTTTATAGGAGAAACAATTTTGGCCAGTTTTAACTGTTCCTGAATAGTGCTTGCACGGTTTTCGAGAGATTCTTTACTGGTTTTAGCCTGAAGATATTGTACTTCGCTTCCGATTTTCTTATCCCAAAGTGCGCTTTGTTTGGCGAAAATAGTGTTGGCCAGATCCAGTTGTGAGTTTACTTCGGCAAGCGATTGTTTCAACACCTGGGCATCCAGATCAACCATCACCTGGCCCTTTTTTACAGAAGAACCTTCGTTCACGTATACGGCAGTAACAATACCGGCCATTTGGGGGCTCACAGCGATATTCTGATCGCCGTCGACACTACCCTGAACCTGGATATAATGATTAAAGACACATTCGGTCGCAGGAGTCACCTTAACGGTTAAAGCTTTATCTACGTCTGACGCACCTGTAGGGTTCACCTCAGCTTCCAAGGTTGCAATCCGGGTATTTAACTGGTCACGTTCAGCTTTTATCTTTAAAAGCTCTGCCTTTTTATCGGTAGTTGCACTACACGAAACCAGAAAGGCGATCAGTGCTGAATAAATAATAATCTTTTTCATCGGATATATTTTACGTTTTATAATTTTCTATTTGGTATCAATATTCTGATTGATGTTATATAATTTCTCCAGTTTCGATTTTGAATCCTGCAAATCGTATATGCTCTGGTAATAATTGATGAGGTTGGTCAGGTATTGGTTCTGGGTAGTCATCAGATCCATACTTGAAGAGATTCCCTGTTTGTATTTTTCGAGGGTTCTCTGGTAGATATCATCCGAGAGCTCTTTACTCTTCTTCTGATTCTCATATTTTTCAAGTTTGAGCTTTACATCATTCTGGAATTGGCTGGCCTGCATGATCAGGCTGCTGGAAACATATTTTGTGGTATTTTGTGCTTTTTCCAAAGACATGCGCTTTTGTGCAACAACTGAAGAACGCAGGCCACTGCTAAAAATAGGAATGCTAAGGTTTACACCAAACATGTCTTTGGGCTGAAAGTCAAGCAATGGAGCCTTTAGTTTTTGAGTATGATCGTAAAACCCACTGATTGTTGGAAGTGAATTTGATTTAGACAGTTTCAGATCCAAACCGGCTGCTGACTCCGCAGTTTTAATCAATTGAAAATCGACATTCTGATCAATATTAAATTGTTCGCTGATGAGTTGCAGGCTTGATTTGGTAAGCGAATCGCCTGTTTCCATCTCATCAGACAATTCAACTTTGGCTGAATCCTGTAATCCTAGTTGGATTTTCAAAAGGCGATAACCCATATCCAGGTTACTGTCAATCTGGTTCACGGCATTCCGAATGGTATTCCCGGTCACCACCAGTTGATCGACATCGGTCTTTTCGACGAAACCCTGTTTGTTCATTTCGGTGATCTCATACAGGGTTTTGTTAATATTTTCGAGGTTTTGATTCAGAATCTTGCGGCTTTCCTCGGCCATCTGAAGCATGTGATAGGTATTGACCACTGTTTCAATCACATCGAGCTTTGTTTTCTCCGTGTTCTGTTTGGTCAATCCGTAATATACCTTTACTGCCTGTAATCCTACTATATAGGAGCCGCTAAAGATCAATTGTGAAACCGTCAGGTCGCCCACCGTATTTTGATTTGGCATCAAGGCAATCGTTGCTTTAGGATCAGCATTGGGATTAACGAATGTTGCAGGCAGGGTTGGTACCGTCGGATAGTAAGTGTATGCCACCTTTGCATCGACATGTGGCAAGCCGGAAGCGGTAGTTTCCCATATCTTCTTTTGTGCCATCTTTAAATCGAGATCTGAATTGAGAATGTTTGTGTTATTCTGCAGGGCCAGCTTCAGTGCATCCTGCAAAGAGAGCTTTACCGTTTCCTGCCCTGGGGAAATCAATGTTCCGCAGAGGAAAATGACAGCCAGCAGTAAAATTTGTTTGTGTTTTCTGAACATGTTGAGAAATGGTTATTGGTTATTAATATTTTTGTTCAAATGAGTAATTTCTGATTTACGCTTTTCAAAATAAGCAATGCCTTGAGGAGTTGAAATGGCACGGATATGGTTTTCGAACATCACTTTAAAAAGTGCATCGAAAGTGATATTTTCTACCATACAAAAGTCGTTGTTATGCATCATGACTAAATTACGGACATACAAACCTGCAACGAGTTCGACATTTATATCTTTGCGGTAAATTCCTTCAGCAATACCTCTTTCTATGTTTTTGCTGATCTGACCGAAGATATGGTTCTGTTTTCTGACCATGAACTGTTGAAAATTATGCTCGTAGTATTTTTTTAATTCAAATTTTATTTTCGGATTAAACCGATCCATCTCTTCGAATACCCTGAGACTAACCTGTAGCAGAATTTCAATGGCATTAATATCATCGGTTTTCAATTTCGCCATTTCGTTGTCCCATTTCATTTCATCGTAATAGAAAAGCTTATCAATCAGGTCTTCCTTGCTTTTCACATACAGATAAAGTGTTTTTTTCGAGATCCCCAAACTTCGGCTGATATCGTCCATGCTTAAGTTTCTGATGCCAAATTCATAGAATAGCTCAACAGTTTTTTCCAGAATTTCCTGTAGTTTCGGATCACTTATACTTAATTGGTCGTACATTTTAGATTATTGATATTAATTACAGTGCAAAGAAAGGAAACATTTTGCATGAGAAACGTTTCCTGCATGTAAAGTGTTTGTTAAGTTTTCGTGCCAAATTTCCTGGTTTGCCTGTTACAAATGATTATTGGGGTCGATCATCCGGCAGATTTAATAGGTAAATGACAGAATTAGGAGGGTAAATGATAAACTGTTACACAACTGTAATTTAAAGCATGAGCAAAGTTCAAATTCCTTCCTTCCTTCATGGACGAATCAGAAGGTCAGATATTTTATTCTTTTCCGATTTTATTCAGGTAAATATAATATGTAGTCATTCGTCTGAGAGACTGACACCCCTAATCACCTTAGAACACAAGGCCACTCAACCAGGCCCAAACGACATAGCGTAAAAATTTACCGGCCAGCATAGCTATTGCTGTGATCCAAATGTTTGTCCGCAACAAGCCAAGTGACACTGCAAAGATATCACCCACTCCGGGGACCCAGGTTAGAAAGGCAAAAATGGCTCCGCGTTTGTACAACCGATTATGCCATTTCTCAATGGTTTCGCGTTTGATCCTCAGGTATTTTTCTATCCATTCCCATTTGCCCATATAACCAATGGCGTAACTGCTCATGCCACCAAGCCAGTTCCCGGCAGAAGCAACCAGAACAGCAGTAACAACATTGGTGCCGCTTGCAATAATTACAGTTAGTATAACTTCGGAACTAAACGGCACAACAGTTGCTGCCAGAAAGCTGGCCAGAAAAAGTCCCCAAAGGCTGTAATCAAAAAGTCCTCCCACAAGAAATAGTTTTCAATTGGACGGCGAACTTACAGAAAAATAGCGATTCAACATTCCGAATTGTTGAACAGAGAAGGCGGACATTGAATGTAATTACCAGATGATGCAAGTCTTGAACTGAATGCACTTCCTTTTGTTCAAACAATTTTAACTACCTTTGAACGCTTAATTTACAAAAACAAAATTCATGGATACGACTCGTCAAAATAAAATATCACGGCTGATACAGAAGGATATGGCCGAAATACTTCAAAAGGAAGGAAGGAACTTTTTCTCCGGAGTTTTGATCAGTGTTACAAATGTGAGGGTTTCACCTGATCTTTCGATAGCAAGAGTTTATATTAGCATCTTTCCTTCTGAAAAAGGGACTGAAATCCTTGTGGAGATCAAGAAACTACACTCCAAAATCAGGGGCCTGCTTGGCCTTAAAGTCGGGAAACAACTGAGAATTGTTCCCCAACTCGACTTTCATATCGATGACAGCCTTGATTATATAGACAATATAGACCGGTTGCTGAAAGAAGAATAGTTTCAATTTTCAGGTTCAAAGTTTCAAGTTCCTTAAGCGAACCAATTTACTCTGAACAGAATGCACCCAACTTTAAACATTAAACATTTGACTTTATACTGATTATGCAATACGATCCGATAAAACGTTCGCTGGGAAAAGTGTTTAACCAGAACCCTGTTTTACGCAGGCTATTTTATCATCTGCTCGATTTACTGCTTCTTCGTGCATGGCATATACGCAAAGAACTTCGCAAGCGTACTCATTCTTCGAATGAAGTAAAAACCATTCTGGACGCCGGTTCTGGTTTCGGTCAATACACTTACCGCATGGCCCGTTGGTTTTCAAAGGCTGAAATAAAAGCGGTGGATATAAAACCTGAGCAGATTGAAGATTGCAATCAGTTTATGCAAAAGGCCGGCTTATCCAGTCGGGTAAAGTTTGAACTGGCTGATCTGACTCAATTTCATGAGAACAACAAATACGACCTGGTTCTTTCGGTTGATGTGATGGAACACATTGAAGAAGATGTTTTAGTCTTCCGCAACTTTTATGCCTCCATGAAAAAGGGCGGCATGTTGCTTATTTCTACACCTTCAGACCAAGGCGGTTCGGACTCACACGATGAGGACCACGAGGAAGGCGTTCATGGATTCATCGATGAACACGTACGCGACGGATACAACATGAACGAAATTGAAGCCAAGTTAAAATCAGTAGGATTTTCGAAAGTAGAAGCCCGATATTCATATGGAACTCCCGGGAAGATCTCATGGAAACTTTCAATGAAATACCCCATTATCCTTTTGGGAGTCAGCAAAATATTCTTTGTGATTCTTCCGTTTTATTATCTTATTGTATTTCCATTTGCTATTGTATTGAACTTTTTCGACCTTGGCATCACTCATAGAAGCGGAACCGGCCTGATTGTTAAAGCCTGGAAATAAAGAGAAAAGAGTCATCGGTCATTCGTCATTAGGAAAAAGAAAATAGAAATTAGGAAAGAGGAAATACGCATTGTGCCACTTTTCCTTTTTACTCTTTCCACTTTCCTTTTTCCCAATAATAACTAATCAATTTCTGAAAAAATTGAAGACTGCCTTTTATATCGCCCGCCGATACCTGATCTCTAAGAAATCGGTTAATGTTATCAACATTATATCCGGCATTTCAGTATCCGGGGTAACTGTTGGGACCTTTGCCCTGGTGGTGATTCTTTCCGTTTTCAATGGCCTCGATTTTTCAATCAAATCTCTATACTCCCGCTTTGATCCGGATATAAAAATAGTGGCAGCCAAAGGCAAATCTTTTGAGATGACGGAAGGTAATTTCGATGCAGTTAAGCATTTAAATGGTGTTGTAACTTTAACGCCGGTCATTGAAGAAGATGCCATCCTGATGTATGGCAAACGACAATATTTTGCCACTGTGAAGGGAGTTCCGACCAATTACAATGAAATTTCAGGACTCGATTCAAGCAGCATTACCAGTGGACGATTTTTACTGGAGGAAAATCAGGTTCCATATGCGGTGGTCGGACAAGGAGTTAAGTATTACCTTTCCGTCGGATTGACCTTTACCGAACCGATTCATATCTATACCTTAAAGAAAGGAACAAGTGGCAGGCCAAACCTTGCCAACATCTTTAATCACAGCATGATTTATGCTTCAGGAATCTTTCAGAGTCAACAGGATATAGATTCCAAGTACATTTTAGTCCCATTCAGCTATGCCCAGGAATTGTATCAAATGGATAATAAGGTTAGCGCCGTTGAGATTGGGTTAAAAAAAGGTATTTCAGCTGATCTGGTGCAATCGGATATTTCAAGAACACTTGGAGAGAAATTTGTAATTAAAACCCAGTTCCAGCAACATGAGCTTTTTTACAAGGTAATGCAATCCGAAAAATGGGCCATTTTCCTCATTCTGGCCTTTGTTTTGGTTATTGCATCCTTCAATGTTCTAGGGTCACTTTCTATGCTTATAATCGACAAAAAGGCCGATATAGCGATACTACAAAGTATGGGTGCCAACCAGAAACTTATCCGCACCATCTTTCTGTTCGAAGGCTGGATGATTTCACTGATAGGAGCAGCATTTGGGGTATTACTGGGAGTCCTGATATGCTGGATCCAGGTTAAATATGGAATCCTTAAAATTCCAGGGAATGATGGATCGTTCATATTCTCAGTCTATCCGGTTGAGGTTCGAATTAGTGACCTGATTGCAATTTTCATGCTTGTTACCGGTATTGGTTTTCTGGCTGCCTGGTATCCTATTCGATTTATTTCCGGCAAATACCTCACCACTCCAACAAAATAGCAGATAATATCACCCGCTATAGTTTGTAATTCAGGAGCTTCCGATTCGATATCATTTAGAACAATGCCATTATTCAAATACAATTATCTAAATACAATTATTGAATATTAATAATTGTATTTAGATAATGCGAATAGAATAATTATATTTGCATAAAATAATTGTCATGAGAACAGTAAAAAATCCTTTTGTCACAGGTGGTTACATTTCGGATGAGTATTTCTGCGATCGGATATTGGAAAGCAATGAAGTAATCAGAACAATTACGAATGGCAACAACCTTGCAATCATATCACCCCGAAGGATGGGGAAAACAGGTTTAATCCAGCATTGCTTTCATCAGGATGAAATAAAGAATAATTATTACACTTTCTTTATTGATATTTATGCGACCGATACTTTAAAAGAGTTCGTTTACAAACTTGGGAAAGAAATATTTGATTCTCTGAAGCCCAAGGGAAAGCTATTCATTGATGGATTTTTTGCGATCATCAGTTCGCTTCGTCCGGCATTCAAACTGGATCCACTGACCGGTACGCCTACTTTTGATATCGGTATCGGTGAAATCCATCAGGCAGATTTCACGCTGGAAGAAATATTTAAATA
>TBL_comb47_HYPODRAFT_10003052_pt1 | contig 20142 bp, 20 predicted proteins | sample TroBogypolimnion_40_FD_10682 | JGI IMG/M metagenome (IMG submission 10682) | reverse complement strand
CATAAATTGGAGCTTTTAATTGTGCCCAAATTCTGTTGATTGGATTTGCGATTCGCCGCATCTTTGAATACCAAATAAGGTGTACCCGTTTCCATCTGAGCATCCAAGATTTTAAACCATAAATCACGTGCATTTAGAGTAGCCCGTCCTTTTCCAGATTCTTCGTATTTTGTGTATAGGGTTTCAAAAGCTTCGTTATGTACATCGGCCAATCCTGGACATTCATGAGGACAAAACAAAGTCCATTTACCCGCTTCTTTGACACGTTTCATGAACAAATCGGGAATCCAGAGTGCATAAAACAAATCACGGGCTTTCAATTCTTCTTCACCATGATTTTTACGCATTTGTAAAAACAATTCAATGTCCGCGTGCCATGGTTCCAAATAAATGGCAAAACTACCGTTTCGTTTGCCACCACCATTATGTACGAGTGCAGAACTTAGTAAATAATCATGTTGTTTTTCCATTTGCAAATCATATAGTACACCAGAATATTGTGAACTCAAAATGGAATTGATCGGAGAAAACATGAAATTTCCGTGACGTACAAAGGGTGATTCACGTCCATCGTAAATCAAATCAAACAGAGGACATGTTTCTTTGGTAGGAGGAATCACCAGAATATAACCAGTAGACGAACACAATATCTTAGTCAATACGCCCATTTTTAGACAGATAAATCGGCAACATTCAATGATTTGCTTGGAAATATGTTTGATACTAATGTATTTTCCAATATCACCCGCACTTGATTTTAACAATCCTTTCAAAATATATTGGGACTTTTGGATAGGTAAATTCAACCATCGTGATGCCATACGCACGTCGGAAGAAGCATCATACAAGTCATGGTATCTAAACGGTAAATGTGCAGGACGGGTCCAACTGAATTCATAAATGTCATCGGATTCGTCTGAAGCAATATGTGTCGTGATATATTTTACACATCGTGTATCCAAATACTCAGATACAATTTCATACATATGAGGAGTATAGGTTTTCAACCGACAAATTGCCCCTTCGTTTTCTACAAATATACCATCACTTAGCAAAAGTCCATACAGATAACAATCATCTTCGGAAATACTGGTAACATCATAATTATAAGTAGGAATGGGAAAGGCAAACAAATCGGTGGTATCCAATTCACTTGCTTCAATCCAAATGGGTTCAATGTATTGTTTATCAAGCATACTTTCTAGAATCAAATTGGTATGAGGTTCTGTTCCGTTACCCCGTAGTACAAAAATCGGATGTTCCGGAGTAATATCTAAATTATCCATAGAATACTCGGTGGAAATATGCAACATGGGTCCATCGTACGAATGTTCCAGTACATTTTGTACGACTTCCACATCCCCAAACTGATTGAAAACAAGAGTTTCTCCTTGAACCACGTTTTGTATACACATAGGTCCTTGTGTCGTATAAATAATAGACTTGGGATGAAGACATTGATCCACATATTTGGCAGTATTATTAAAAACACGAAGCATAGGTACAATTCCATTAGAGACTCCATTCGTACCGGCAATATGTGTTCCAGTTGCACGAATATTATGTATATGGAGTCCAATACCACCAGCATACTTGGAAATCAGCGCGCAATCTTTCAAGGTATTATAAATTCCTTCAATACTGTCCGATTCCATCGCAATCAAATAGCAATTCTTGGCTATGATTCCTGCCACGGAATAAGAATGATCTGTTTCCACTCCCAAAGTATATACGTAGGTATTTCTGTCTACATCGGCAGTATATTCTTCTTTGGAAACGTATTGGAGGAACAAATTTCCTTCGTATTCAATGATTTCTTCACATTCTGTATAATCAAGTGGTAAAAAGGTAAGATGATTCAAATGATTAATTCTACACAAAGTATAAATAGTATCGGGTACTTGTTCTTCCAACAAAGGCATTCCCGTAATATTCCATCCAGATAAAAAAGAACGTACCCAATGAGTAGGATGTTGGTACAACGATTGTGGAATATTACGGTCTTTGCCAAACCATGACAAAAAATCATCCGCCATTTTTTTCAATTCATAACGTAATACGGTGATTCCGTTGTCATAATCGGCTTTTTCTAAACGAACGTCGCCAAACATTTTTTTCACATTGTAACAAAACGAAACTGCTTCCAAACAATCAGTGGGTAATACAATTTGAATTCCTACTGGAACTGGATCCGGAACAGGAACCGGAGAAGAAGAAACATCGGATTCTTCTTGATTATCCATGGCAGGTTCTTTTAAATACAAAAATTCACCGTAACGGTTCCATATTCCAAAAAATTTGTTGATGTCGGAATCTGCCGCTAATTTTGCGGGGTCCGAATCTTCATTGATAAATTGTTGATTATTTTTCTTTGGAATCATCACATAATCATTTGTTGTAATATCATTCACATTTTTCCAACCAACTTTCTTGGTTTCATTATCATATACATACAATGGATGGTCTTCTGTCACGGTAAATGGTCGTGTTTGATAAAAATTCATCGTATATAGACTACGATTTCCCAGTAAATTTTCGTGTATTTGAGAAACTATTTGTACTTCTCCCGTATGTGTGACTACTTTGTATCCTTCTTTGACATCCTGTATAGGAACAGGTCCACCGATTGTATGTATAGATGTATCACGTAAAAAACATGAAGACATTTGTTCACGCGGCGTGCCCGCATTGTACAAACTCGGTGTTCCGTGAATCATTTGTTTATTAGATAAAGCATGATAGGTTTCTTGAATTTTTGCGAAATCGGTGCCATGAATGGAAATAGATAGACGTAAAAACATCATTTGTGGACGTTCATAAATTCGTTTTTTAATAGACATTAAATATGAACGTTCCAAAGTTTTAAATCCGAAATAATCAATCAAATAATCGCGTGTATAATCACATAATGCATCCAATAGTTTGGCATTGGTGTTCACATTTTGCATGAATTCTTCCGAAATCAAACGTTCTGAATACAATTTTTTCATGGTTTTTACAAAAGATGCTGTAGTATTTCTATGGTGATTGGAAATAATCAAACGACTTGCCAAGGTTGCATAATCGTAATGGATTGAAGACATGGTTGCACATTGTTCTGCCGAGATTTCATCTATTTTATCCGTAGGAATACCATCAAATAATTGGTCAATGATTTTTATCACTAAAGAGGTGTAATTGATTTTAATATTCGCATCTTTTCCTGTTTTTTTAATTCTTTGTAAAATTTTGTCAAACGAAATAATTTCCTTGTTCCCATTTCGCTTGGTTACATACATTTCCGAAGTATTTTCAAAATTGGACATGGGTATATGAACCACAAAGGTATTGTATATTATCTTAAGTAAAAATTTTTATATGGTTTATCATGCACCAGGACTCCTACGTCGTCCTTGCGCATGATTTTATTTCCATATTCTTCTGGACTCCTACGTAGTCCTTCAGAATATGGAAATATAGGAGAAACCTTCCGCTAACACTTCAGGTTTTCCGGCAGTCCAACTCATCTTCATCCACTTTCTCGTATTGTTTTGCATCCATTCCACAAAGATTTTTGTCTTTACGTGCAGCGGAAGCATATTCATTGTTTATTCGTCCTGTAACAATGTTTTTTGTGCCGAACAATTTACAACGTCCATAATTATTATCAGGTAGTTGATCATATGGATAATCGGTTTTATCTTCAATAAAATGTTTACATTCCCTACATGAGCGTAAATCGTTGTTTTTAATGAATATTAAAAATTTAGGAGTATTCAATGCGGTTGCTAAATTGTAAAAAAAAAAGTATGTGAAGTACAAATTCATTGTGTATAATAATACTCATATACCTAAAACGAATTAGATAAACGCAAATTTTAATCACCGACTTTATACACCTTCTGTTGGTCAGATAGATGAAAGCCCTCTGACAAAAAATAAAAAAAATCTTATGAGAGCACCGCGCTTCGCGCGGTGTTCTCGTTACTTAGGAGGTTTTATTGGAACCTTGGGTTCCAATATCTAAAAGTGAAACTAACAAAGATTGATTGGGTTTGGAAGAACGTGTTTCGCGTTTTTTCGGCATTCTATGTTCATAACCATGTATACGTTCATGTTCTATGGTATCCCATACTAGAGTAAATTTTGGTAATGCTGATTGAAACCAATCACGATTGCGTGGAATAATCACACAAGACACTTCTTTAAGAACCCAATACAAGGTTTCAAATAACAAGTATTCGTCACCGTATTTTTCCATCTGAACACAAACCCAACTTTGTACCAAGACAGGATTTATTTCTGGAAAATCCTTAAAAGGCATATAAATGTATTTGTAATTTGCTGCACCTTCCCTGCGTGAAATCAAATACAACATTACACCTTTGTATTCTGCAACATGATCTTCATAAAAGTCGGCACACTCTACTTCTACAATATGTGTTTGAATATAGTCGCAAAAATCCAGTCCACATGTTTCCATTTGTACTTGACATTGCACCCAATGATACAAAATGGGAATATCACTTATTTCACGTGAAACTGTGTTTTTGATTTCCAACATATGACCAATTCGTGAACCAGATACCACAATACCATCTGGTGATGCACCAATAAAAGGGTACTGTGGATGACGAATACAACCAAATTCTGTATCTACATGATTTCCCGGATACATTGCTTCATAAATCATAGTAGTCACATTTTCATATTTTACTCCCCAATGTGTTGCTGACATGGTATTTGGTGCGGAATTCGCCGTATTTGAAATATTCAGTGGTTGACATTTTTCATAAATCAATTGATTTATTTGAGAAGGTGAACCCAATGCCTTGTAAATATTACTCGCAGTAATACAATTATGACGCATTTGGTACCATTCTGATGTTCGTTGTGTTGGTTGAATTTGTATTTTTAATTCTTGTATTTTGTATTGTATTTGTGCAGTGGAATGTGGATGAATTAAATCTGAGATTGATGTATCGGAAGGGTACGAACGTACGGGATATATTTGAGCACTATCAAAATAATTATGAATGATATATTGTATCAATTCTGTGATTTCATTCCGATTCGCATTTGTATCCATACATGATTCCGATTGTAATATTGCTTCAATGATATTTTCAGTGACTTCATCCGATAGTTTTTTATGAAAATTTGGCAAGGAATAATTTAACAAATTGGATTGAATATATTCGTCTATTTCCACATAAATTTCGGATTCCAATTCCACCAAAACATTGTCGTCTATGGTAACTTCTTCTATTTCTATGGCAGAAACATTGGTTTCACATGTTGTAATACTTTGATCATCATCATCCGACATAATTGTCATAAGTGGATGGATAATAATATATTATATGTTTTGTTATTATATTATTTGAATATTTGAATTCAAATAATCAATTTTGTTCAGAGGGCAGTTACGCCTTCTATCGGAAAATGTTGGAATGATCCATGTTCGGCATAGAATAAAACTCCGTAAAGGGGTCATTCCATTTTTTTGGTACTAAAAGACTACTTAAAGAAACTACTTTATCTCCTGAACCATAGATTGAATTAATTTTCGTGGTTTTTGTAGGTTCGTATTTGACTTCTAATTGTTCCAATGTTTGGTTTGGTTCTTCAGTAGTAGAATACATAATATTTGTTTTTACACCGGTAGGTATTTTGAATGAATCTATGATATGTTGATTTTCTTGGTATCTCCTATACAATTCTTTCAAACGAAAATAATCAAAATAATCATCTATTTTTTCACCATTTACCGTCAATACACTATGATTTAAATACCGGGTATCAGGTAAATTCCATATCGTTGCTCCCAAGGATGTAAATACTCCACGACCAAGATAACGATTTAATATCGTATCATCACGTATACAATTTTCCAACACCAACACCACACCACCGAAAGGCACATTCACATGAGTTACAGATTGTATCCATTGTTTTCGCCATGATTCGGGTTGAGAATGTAAAAACCAATGAGCCACCAATCCACCACTACTATGACAAAGTAATTCTACGGGACGTTGAAAATCTTCTATGTATTTGCGTAAAGTTTCAAAAAAATTGGTCAAATATGGATGATTGTCTAATTGTCGGAAATCATATGGTATGGTATATATTTGAGGGTCTTTGACTAATTTGGTATAATAATTCACATTATCATGATAAAAAGGAATATATAAATCCAATGCATGTTTATCACCTAATGGTAATGTGATTAATTGTCGTTCTTGGGTCATTAAATGTTTCCAATGGGTATAATGTAATGCATATTCTTGTAAAGTCGGAGGATATATATCACGTCCATTTTTTAGTAATCGTGATGCACCTAATCCTGGAAACAATAAAATTGGATTTTCTAGGTTTTTAGATGTTACTATATTTCTATATTTTGCCATAAATGACTGCAATGGTTTACTCATGATATTTATTATCAATAATAAGTCAAATACATACATATAATATTATATTATATGATTTCGTTCTTATACTATAATCTCCGATAATAGAGTAATGTTCGGTGGTAAATCCGATACATTCACCAAGGAAACCACATCCTCTGCTAAATACAAGGTAAATGTTTGTTCAAAATTGTTATGAACACACTGTTTTGTCCATTTTTCCAATTGTAAAATGTCATTGAGAGCTACTATGCGTCCTTTGACGCCACAATGTTCACTTGGACGTTTTCCTGGTTTACCATTGGTATGTTTAATACGCCATTCACATGACAAGGCATTTTTATGATCAGGAAATCCGGATAACATGGCGTAAATCTCCCATCCACCCCCTCTACCGTGGGTATATCGCGCGCCACCACTGATTTCTTCGTTATGTTGTCGTAGACGACGTGTCGGATTGTTGGTGGAACCATTGTAAGTTAAATGTGCATATCGTGATTGTTTGTTACGCAAAATATAACAATACCAAGTATTGGATGCTACGCTACGGATACCACATTCATTTTCTACGTGTGACATTATGTTTCTTGGTATAGTTTGACAGTTTATTTTTCTTGGTACCTTGTTTTGTTTGTTGATGTATTATTTTGCAAAAATCGGGACGAAAATATCCAAACATCCGGTAATCGGTCTGAAAAGACCCCCATTTTGTCATACGAATGATATCTTGAAATAATGGCGAATTGATACAAGCGACTAACCGTTCTCCTTCAGTTTTACTACGTATGGGTATTCCAAAAGACAATTGAGACATGCCATATTTTCCTTGCCAATCGTTGACCGGATATTGTTTTTCATTTACATTTAAAATAACTTTAGGTACAAATTGTTTTGAGGGACGAAGTCCTTCAACAGTGTCACGTTCCGATGCATATCTTAATCCCATACCTTGTTGATTCAAAGTATGAACTATGGGATACCTAGAAGTTTTGGTTTGTTTTAATGTTAATTTTCGTGCATCATACTTGGTTGAATCATATATGGTTTGTATACCTTCCTCTTTAGAAACCAACATACGTTGTATAATCTTATACATGCCATTAGGTAAAAATGGCCATTGTTTCGCCACGATTTCATGAGAATATTTGATTCCTTGTTCGTCTATGACGAGTGGTATAGTGGCTTCTTTTTCGTTAGGAGTATGTTTAAATACATAGATATCAAATCTGGTTTGTACATGAAAATATTCCATTCCAGCGGCTTTACCATAGATATGTAAAAACAAGAGTCTTTCACGCAAAAGTAACCACAGTTCATGGTCTGGACGACGCCAATTGGCGGGTGTAATGAATCCCATAATACCTGTAGTAGGTGTAGCAAGTTCTATGGCACGTTTCACAAACAAATCCCATAGTGTTCGTTTACCAGAAGAACCTTTGTATGCATTGTTTTTAGGAGATTGATAGGGTGGATTCGCTACGATAACATCGTAGGTATTATTATGCGTTGTTGATAAAAAATCCGCAGATATGATTTTTGTCTTGGTACCATATTTAGAACGTAATACCCGAACATTGGCCGGATTGAATTCTATTTGTGTTATCATACGTTCTAAAATATGACGACGACGAGTGGTAGAATTCGGAATTTTTTTGGACAATCCTTCCATCAATCTTGGTAAAATTTCATCCAAGAAATTACCCTGACCAGCACAAGGATCCAACCACTGGGCGTTTGAATCAGTCCAAACACATTTAGGTAAATGATCCAACAATTCCTGAATCAATATTGGTGGAGTGAATACTTCACCGTATTTATCTTTTCGGTTAGACATGGTTACTCTATGAGTAGATTTTTTAAAACCTATATAATATATATATTGTATAATTATGCAAAATCGTCGCAAATCTCAGAAGCAACGGGGCGGAAAAGCCAAGAAATATTCCAAAAATAAGTCCAAATCTAGGAGAACCCGGTCAAGTCGTAACGGCGGCGGAACTAAAGAGGATGTCTATGATGTAAAATCTGCACTTACATTACCTAATATGGGATTCTATAAAGGTGTATACAATGCGGAAGAAAAAAAAGTACCTTCTATGTTCCGATTTTAAATATGCATATTATATATACATATGCAAAAACATAGTAAAACTCAAAAAAAACAGGGTGGTAAACGAAGAAATCCCGCTAGAAAAACCACCAGATTTCATAAGGTGTTAAAATCTATGGGATTTCGTGTTCATAAAACACCAACTACCACAACGATTGTGCCTACAAAAATACAGATGGATAGAATGAAAAAATTACCTCATTTTCTAAATTTATCAAAAAAAGTAAAAAAATAATTATTTGAGGGTCTACTGGCAAGGGGGAGTGGGCTTCGCCCACCTAATACAACTAACTTATATATATATATATAAAAATATATAGAAGTTTTATCAAAAATGTTTGCATATTCTTTTGGTTTTGATGCCCAAATGACCAATTCCGCCTATCCATCGTACATCAAAGAAACGTTACCAGCGTCCTATTTAGGCTATGGTACCAACAATCGGTATCCGGCATTCCCACCGAAAATGCAAGACGGACGTTCGGTCATCTCTTCTTGGGTACCTGAATCAGTAATGGACCACGAATATTGGAAAGAACATGATTTCCAACATACTACCCCTCTGAATCCCAATTGGATGTATCGCCGCTATTTACAAAAAAATGCCTACGAAATCATGGCCAAAAATTTTCAAGAAACTGCCAATGATACGGGTGCACAAATTCCTCGTGAAAATCAAATGACACCCGAAATGACCGAACAGACCAAGAAAGAAGCCCATGCGCCTTTTTTGTATGCAGCACTGAATGATTCCCGTACTCCACAAGGATACGAATCGTCGGATCTTAAATCTTTGTATTTATCTCGTGAACAATTACAATCACGTAAATCTGCACCCACATTTAATGCATAGATATAGATATAGGAACATAAATATTAAACATTATTTATGGTAAATAATGTTTCAAAATTATTTTCAGAAACCGATTGATGAAAAAGATGAAAAAGAAAACATGGATGATATAAATTTTAATGAAAAAGATTATATTAAAATTGAAACAGATTTTGGATTTTGGTGTTTATTTTTTTGGTTTAGAAAAAAAGTGACAGCGTTTCGCTCAATTAAAAAAAATGAAATGTTAAATGTTTCGGCATGATACCCATTGGGATACCTTCATCCCCTAATGCTACCGTTCTACGAACGTCCACATTAGGGTCTAATAATATATATATATAATCAACATATATGGAAAATCCTTTATGTAAATACAAAGACTCGCTCGGAAAACCCAATCAAGGTATTCATAGTTATCGTTTCATGGGGGTGGCGATTGTGGACGTTATTTTTACCATTCTTGGTGCATGGACTATATCTTATCTATGGGAATTGAATATTTGGTATTGTTTGTTGGGATTGTTTTTGTTAGGTATTTTTATGCACCGTTTGTTTTGTGTAAAAACCAAGGTAGATGTAGTTCTAGATCGCGTGATAAGTATTGGAACCATAGGTTCCAATAATAAAAATTGATTTTCCTTTTTGAGATATACAACGGAGACTATCATATTAAAACAAGCACTACAACGCAAAATCAATCATGGGAAACTTTTATTCATTCGTTCAATTGCACGATTTGGTGCAAGAATTTCTTAAATCTCTGCATTATCTACCTGATTATGCAGAGAATAAAAATCAGGTACAGGATAACTTTGATGTTGATGCAAATATTTCTACAAAATACCCTTTTACCTCCAATTTTGATTTTATCACGTGTGAACATACACGTGATATATTACACTCTGCTCACAAAACCGTCACGCGATTAGAAAAATGGGACTATTTACGAGCGTATACGGTTTCTAAAGAATCTGGATTTATGTTTACGGACGAACCTACTATCAACGAGTTGATGAACGAAATCAATGAGGATTATGATTCCGGTCATAGTGGATGTTCTATGGCATTTACGATGAGAACCATGGATTTCATTGCTAAGAATGGAATTGTTGCCTATCGTAAATCTATTGTACAAAAATTAGTAGCAGAAGACGACGCGGAAGATGATGACGACGAGATGCCTAGTCTTGAACCGGCGGAAGATGACGATGACGAGATGCCTAGTCTTATTCCAGTAGAAGACGACGAGATGCCTAGTCTTGAACCAGTAGAAGACGAGGACGAGATGCCTAGTCTTGAACCCATTGAATCCGGTATTGACGATACCGTGAGCGAAGCAGATACTTCGGTTACAATGGAATTATGTGATGACAGTGATGATGATGATGATGAAATGCCTTCTCTTATACCAGATCCTCAAATGCACCCATTGGATCCTAGTTTTGACTTTATGGTTCTTTACAAACATGAAGCCGAATACGCCTACCAAACCATTCAAAAGATGGAAATGTGGAATTATTTGTACAATTATTCTACGGAAGAAAAACGAGGTTTTATGTTTTCAGATGACCCAAAAATAGTTGAAATTGTCAACCAAGTACAAAAAGATTACGGTGGTATGCATAGTGGTGGATCTATGGCGTTGACCATGCGATTTATGGAACTCATTGCCAAAGAAGGATTTGACATTTTCCGTGAAGAATGCATTCGCCAAAAAATGTAAGTCGTAGAAATTTTGAATAAAAAAAAATAATTTTGTCAGAGGGCATACGTTCCTTATTGCCTTCAACAACTAACTCATCCGGTGACAAAGTCACTGGATGAGTTTTGTAATAATATAATCAAAAACCTTTTTTATTGGTTAGAACCGTTCTAACCCTACTAATTACTTTGACTTTTAGTTTATTTCGTGAAGGATATAGAAATAATACATAGTATTATGATGTATCCACTACTCTGACTTTGCCAAAATTCTCCGGTGACAAAGTAACCTTTGAATTTAGTTGTTGAAGGACTTCTCTGGCTTCGCCAATCCTCTGACCAAAAACACCGACATCGTCATGAGTACTATATTTGCAAATTTACCAGAAGATATAATACGTTATATTTTGTCATACAGTGGGGTTATCAAATACAGAGCCGGAAAGTACATGAGTCAATTTCAGCCGAATGACAACCGCTATATGTTACTACATTTAATGCCCGTACCACGATACAGATATAATCCTTATAATCCAAACTTTCTTATTATAACAATTACATTTACAGAATATCGCAAAATACACTCATTGACTATCAATGTAGATCGTCATAAATCTATACGATATATATTCTCGTCACTCGTACAATGTTATAATTGTAATAATACATATATACGATATTGATTCTACGCCCGACTACGTCGTTCGTAGGATGGAGGTTTTTCGCCAAAATTCTCCAGGTGCGAAGCACCCTTTGAATTTAGTTGTATTAAGGAACCTTCGGTTCCTGTGCGAAGGCTAGGCTGCGCAAAAGCCCTCTGACCAAAAAATGTAAGTTGTAGAAATTTTGAATAAAAAAAACTAATTTTGTAATAATATAATCAAAAACCTTTTTTTTGTATGAGAGGGGGTAAGAGGGCTAACTATTGAAATACTTTTATAGAGAGCATGATTACCAATGTCCATAAACAAACTGTTTCCATCAATTTGCAACAATCAGATACACAGCTACCCATCCCCAATTTTTCAAATACCTTGTCTTCTAATTTCACGAGTCTTTCATCATAGACCTTTAATTTAGTTTTCATAACTTCTAATATATTATTTTCTATATCCGGTATTTGATGCATATTATTCATTGTATATTCTTGTGGTGTTATCATATTCATCAATATATTCACAAAGATAAGTTTGTGAATTAAAAATCAATTTTTTAAACACAGTTAAAATATAAAGAATCATTGATATTACATATATTTATGCAGCGTATTTTATCTTTTGATATTGGTATCAAAAATCTGGCCTATTGTTTTTTATCCGAAGAAAATTCTACTGAACATGTTATTTTGGATTGGCGTGTCATTGATCTTATGCAAAATCCTGAAATTCCACCATCTACCCTTCCAGTCGCACGATGCACATGTTCAGTGGGTCAGATACCCAAGAAAAAACAATCTACCGTCGCACCAAGAGTATGTGGAAAAGTCGCCAAGTTTACACATACGGGAACACAAGAATTGTATTGTGAAACCCATGCAAAATCCCATAGTACTCCTACCAATGGATGGTTAATTCCCAAAAAAGTATTTGAACAAAGTCAATTAAACAAGCTCAATCGGGAACGTTTGGAAGCCTTGATTGTCGGATACAAAATTCCGGTTGCAGCGGTGCCCAAACCTACCAAGAAAATCTATATTGATTTGTTATGTGAACATTTTCAACGGGTATGTTTTCAACCAGTAACTTCTAGTGGAACTTCAGCGGCTCCTATACTCAATTCCAAACAAACCGATTTGATTACATTGGGTAGAAACATGATTCTTCATTTGGACAAACAGACCATTTTACGTGAAAATCCACCTACCCACGTCATTTTGGAAAATCAAATATCTACTCTGGCTTCACGTATGAAAACCGTTCAAGGAGAACTAACCATGTATTTTTTGATGCGTTTTCCCGAGGCTCATATAGAATTCATTTCTTCCAAGAACAAATTGAAAGGATACGAACCATCGGTGGCACTTTCAGGTGGTGCATCAGCGAATCAAAATCAAAATGAAAAATACAAACAACACAAACGTGATGCGGTTCTTTATACCCAACAGTTGATGAATAAATATCCCAAAATGAAAGTATGGGAGCCGTATATGTTGGAAAGTAAAAAGAAGGATGATCTATGTGATTGTTTTTTACAAGGAATGTGGTATAAAAATTTGCAGGTATCATAATACAAATTGAATTTATAAAAATATCATGAATCCTATTACGGTTACCAAATGCCTCATACTCCAAGCGTCTTATCTGCTTCCTGAAATACAGGAAATTGTCAAATCGTATGCATTTTATCATACATCCTCCGATGAATTTCTACATCATCAATATTTTCGTCCGACTCTTCAGCGTATTCAACAATCTGCTTCACGTAGAAATGGATTTGATGGAGTTCGTGAAAACGATACGACGGAAGAAATTTGGTCATTTGATACTTTGGGGGAAATGATTTATCTACATGCAATGTCTTGTAGCATTTGTGGAAATTATGTTGAATCCGATATATTATTTAGTCATCACTATAGCTGGAATTTGCATATAAAATGTAAGTGTATTCGTTACACGTTATCCGATAATGATGATGATTATGAAGAAACCAAAGAAGAATACAGAGATTATGATTATTAGACCGTTCGGCGTACGAGCTTTGCTCGGAAGCAGAACGTAGTGGAGGCATCAGAGGCTAATAAAATTGAATTGTCTTTTTGACTATACAATTTATCGTATATTAACTATACGATAAATGTCATCCGTAGATAAAACCGAATATTTGGAGGAGTTACGTGCCGGAAAGCACAATACTTGTTTCATATGTGGAAGCAAGGGTCATTTTGCGAGAGATTGCCAGAATGACGAAAATTGGAGACAAGAAGTTGATGATGGTTGTTGGACATTTTGGTACTGTGATGATTGTGGAAAGGAGTTTGTGGAAGAAGACGATTACGAATTACACTGTTGTCAAACTTCAGATACCCTTTATGCAAGCCGAAATGGAAGCGAATCTGGAGTTTCGGCGTCATATTCAGAAGGACGACATAGGAGTCCAGAGGAATATGATAAATTTCAACATCGTCAACGTTTTCATGCGACTATTCAACGTATTCAGCAATCCTCTTCACGTAGAAATGGATTTGATGGAGAATATGAAGATGATTCTATGATAGAACATTGGACATTTGATACTTTTGGAGAAAACATACAATTACAAGCGGTTTCTTGTCATATTTGTGGAGAATATATCATATCCAATACATTGAAGGGTTTTACGGAGGGACGACTTGTCGTCTCGGAGAAAAACCTCCATACTACGGACGACATAGTCCGGCGTAGTATGAACAATATTGATTATTTGCATGATATATCAAGACAATTATGCTGTTGTTCTATTATCATGCACCAGGACGACGTAGGAGTCCTGGTGCATGATGCCGGAGAAACCTTCCACTAGCGCTTCAGGTTTTCCGTCACTATAGAAAATTGAATTGCCTATTTGAAAAACAAATTATATATTATTAATCAAAAACCGTTATCATCATGAATACCTCAACCGTTACCAAGTGCCTCGTTATCAAAACAATTTTAGCGATTCCTGAATTGCAGGAAATAATCAAATCGTACGCCTTTTACGATACACAAGAATATCATCGTCGCAAATTGCATTCTACATTACAACTCATTGATGACGCACATTCGCGTAAAAACAAATATGTCACAGACATTTATGGTGAAAATGATGAGTGGTGGGTATTTGTTCCATCTAACAAAGGACATGTTTACCCAAAAAAAGGAGAACAACTTTGTTTACACGCCAAATCTTGTAGTAAATGTGGCAATTACAGAAATACAAAAACCAATTTCTTAAATGAGGACAATACAAACACGTGTACTCGTATACAATGCAATTGTTCATATCAATCCTCCGATTTCATTCATTATTACGACGGTGTTCTTTAAAAACAAAAACAACATAAAAAACAAACCCACAAAAAATACCCCTAAGGGGATATTTTTTGTTTACACCCTTGAACATTTACACTTTTTTACATTTCAAACGCCTAAGAACGGCTTTGCAATAGACCCTAATGTGGACATTCGTAGAACGGTAGCATTAGGGGATGATGCCGTGAACGTAGTGGAGGCATCGCGTAGCAGAGCATTGCCGTTCAAGGTTGAGACCCTACGGGTCTATGACCGATTTATTTATAAATGAAACTATATAAAAATTTAATCAATTATATTACGTAGTATGGATATAGAAAATAATTTAGAACTCCAAAATATGCAAATCTCTACTATTATATCTTTAATGAGTGCATTGTCTATACAAACAAACCAACTTGTTAAAAATCTATTAATTGTTACTTCAATAACATTAACACTTGTTATTTGTATATTACTCAAAATGTGCATTAAATAATAATAATGATGCCTCCACTACGTTCACGGCATCATCCCCTAATGCTACCGTTCTACGAACGTCCACATTAGGGTCTATTGCAAAGCCGTTCTTAGGCGTTTGAAATGTAAAAAGGTGTAAAATGGTACGCCCAAAGGGCGTACCACTAGATGATTAAGGGCGACGTTGCCGATAAATCAATGAATAAATGTTCATCTGTGTAAAACATCCTGTAAAAGTTCTTCATAATCGTTCATAAACGGTTCTGTACACATCATACCTTCTTCAAACCGACGATGAGATTCTCCAAAAGTATTTTCATTTCCACGGTACCAAGACAATTTCTCAGGATTATTCGCCCAATGTACTACTTTTTCTATGTATTCTTGGGGACGACGAGCAACCCATTCTGACATACCACAGTGGGTCAAAATAGACGCTGACACATTATGGGCATGTAAATCCAGTTGACACAATGTGATTACGGGTACAGAATTGTACAAGGCATTGCATGTCGTGGTTGTTCCGGAATATGGAAACGTATCCAATAGAATGTCTAGGTATGTAAATATTTTGAAATATTCTTCCGTAGTACCATATTTCGTATATAATATACGATCTTCCGCAACACCACCGGCACACAATTTCCTACGATAATTTGCAATATGATTGTCCGTATCCTCCACGGTACTTAATTTGATCAATAGTTTCGTATTGGTAGTAGATTCCAAGATGGTACGCCAACAAGCAATGACTTCGTCGGAATTTTTTGATTCACGGTTCATAGCACCCAACACAATCCAAGGAAAAAACGGGGAATTTCCGTTTAAAAAAGGCAACGGCCGTGTTTGTACCAAAGAACGATACAGTAGAAAACACCTCGGCATATACAAACGTTGTTCAGCAAACCATTGTTGTGAATCGGGCATATCGGCCACATGATCGGTAATCCGATATTGCAAAATATTTGCTGAACCGACCGTATTCGGGAATCCAAGATAAGATATTTGTATGGGAGCGGGACGTTGCGCCAAAACTTCCATTCTATGACCTTCGGTATATCCGTTCAAATCAATCAAGATTTGAATATTCAATTCGCGTATTTTTGCTACGGCTTGTTCGGTAGATAAATCCTGTATATTGATAATACGATGACGTTGGCAATTTTCGGAATAGGCTGTATCGGATGTCATCGTCGCGTAATTGTGTGAAACAAACAGGGTTATATCAAATTTTTCTTGGTCATGATATTGCAAAATTGGTAAAATGAAATGAGAAACGGCGTGTTCAATAAAATCGGATGAAAGATATCCAATACGTATTTTTGTATTTTCTTCTGTTGGAAATGTAAAATCTAACAGAGGTTCTGTAGATGCCTCCACTTTGCTACGGATACCACATCCATAGGGGAAATAGGTATCCACATATTGACACATTTGTATATGATCTCGTGGGTCGTGATACATATAATCATAATGCAACATATTACTACAAAACACATTTTTCTTGGTACACCATTCTATTTCGGGGTCATCTTTCATAGAATGACATATATCAAAATTCCGCTTCAATAATTCCGGAATACGTTCAAAATTCGCCATACGTGTATGCATAATCAAACAGTTGTTGTATATTTTGTATTGTAAATCTTTATTTAATGAATCTGGTTTATATTCTTGTAATTGTTGATAACAACACGACGCTTTTTTCAATTGATTGGTTTTGATATAATATGCTCCCAAGAAGAGTAGCCATCGTGGGTCACATGGTAATTGTCGTAATTCTTGGAACAATTTGACATTAGTATCCATCAAATACTGAATATAGTTTATATAATTATGTTCAAATAATAGTTTGAAAAAATCCAAGGTATTTTCTATGTGATATGCATTGCGTGATGTTGCATCAATATCATAATAAAATTCTTGAAATGCCTTTTGAAACCAAAACAATACCGTATGAATGTTTTCACTCGCACTTTTTACAACACATCCCATAAAATAAAACAATTCTGGATTTGTCGGAAAAAGTAACAAAAGAATATTCAATATATTTTTACAAATGTTGGGATTTTGTATGTTTGTTTTTACATGATTTATTCCTTCTTGGTACCAAGATAACAATTCATCTCTATGCACATCAGGTAATCGTTTCATAATTGTTTCATAATGGTTATAAAATTGCTCCAAGGACATTTATCACATTCATAGTAGAGTATTTAATCATATCTTTAGATATATTATAATGGGTTTAGGATCAAGTAGTTCAAAAAATTATAAAGGGCAACACGTCTCGTTGATACCCAAAGCTTCCAAAGCTTCCAAAAATGCCAAAGTACCTGAGTATATGCTTTATCCTTTAAATGGTATGTTAATTGATTCAAAAAATGGAATTAATTATATTTCACTAGATGAAAATGAATCAAAAATGGAAGTTGTTGCCGTCGCTGCTTCTGAATATGATACAAAACCATATGACGATGGAACCGGTACCATGGCCGCTGCTGCTGCTGCTACCGATGCTACGGCTATTATGGCGGAATCAGAATTGGGTAAAAATACAGAATCTGAAATGCCCAATGAAACAGAAATGGAACTAGAACCAGTATCAGATAAAACTACCATTACGGAAGAAGAACCTAAACAAAAGGGTGGTAAACGTCGTAAATCCGCAAAATCTCATCATAAAAACAAACAAAGAAAATCTCGCAGAAAGCACCAAGGTAGACGTTCATAGAAAGGGAATGGTATGATGCCGAGAACGTAGTGGAGGCATCATCCCTACGACCGACCAAATGGTTGAAGACCTTCGGTCTTCTGACCGAAGGTCTTCAACCTCTTGGTCATCTATGGATTTAGTTATTGAAGGCGTAAACGCCCTCTGCCCATACGGAACGAAGGGCGCGGACCCGGATGCAACCGAAGGCGGCAACCGGTAATTCACATTGCGAATTACTTGACGAAGCTTGCATATTCCTCTGGACTCCTACGTCGTCCTTCAGAATATGCGTGGATATCCTCCGTTACACTACGGATACCACATTCAAACAACGGAGTCCTGGCAAGCTCTGATTGCCGGGGACTCATGACGTCCACCTCCGTGTCTACTAATTTAGTAAGTATATTTTGATACGTACAAATATAGAAATAAATTAATAGATATACCATATCTACTAATTATCAAGAATGGAAGTGATTGATCTAGGACTCAAAGACGTAGAACCGATTTCTTTACATTTGAATGACAATGAATATAAACCCTCTGTAAATTTTGGACCAGGTATTGAACTTTTGATGAATGAAAAAAAAAAAAACAGTTACTCCAATACCAATGTTGATATGGGAGATTTAGACAAATTGGAACAAGATTTGAATGATTTATCTCAAGGTGGTGGTGGTGGTGGTGGTGGTGGTGGTGGTGGTGGTGGTGGTGGTGGTGAAAACAGTTTTTCCAAATCTTTGAATTTTGGAAATTGGTTTGGTGGTGGAAACAATGCATCAGCCTCTTCTGATAGTGGAATTCGGTTGAATGTTGAAGAAATGGGTGATTCTAATTTAGGTGAAGCCACCGCACAAAGTGTGTCTGGATTTACACGAACTGCCGATGGATTTGGAAAATTAAATACGGAAATTCCCTTGGAACAATCTAGCAGTGCACGTATGACTGATCGTGAAAAACGCCGTAAAAAACGTATGATGATTAAAAAATTGGAAGAATGGTATGAAAAAGGTATCATCAAACACTCTTCCCATTTTAATTTAGAATCCAATTACGAAGAAATTGAAGATGAATATGAAGGAGCTTTAGAGGATAAACGTAAAAAGGATAGTATTAAAATGCAGGGATGGTGGTTTATGACGTTGGTCAATTCGGTAGAATACGCCAACGCATCTTTTAATCCTTTTGACTTGAATTTGGACGGATGGGGTGAACAAGTAAGTGAAGATTTAGATTCTTACGAAGAAATTTTTGGTGAACTATATCACAAATACAAAGGTGGTAAATTGTCGCCTGAAATATCCATTCTGTTACGTCTAGGATTTTCAGCGGCAGTAGTGAATTTCACCAACAAGGCACTTTCCAGTGCAACTCCGGCTTTTAATGATGTAATCAAACAAAGTCCAGAATTGATGAAAATGTTTACCAATGCCACCGTACAATCCATGAGTCAAGCGAGTCCCGGATTCAATATGGCGAATAATATGATGAATCGTGACCCCGAAGTGAGTACCACCTTTGGACCACCACCTGCAGCAGTAGCCACAAAAAATCAACAACCACCCCAAAGAAATCCCATGGCTAATATGCAATTTACTCGTCCCGATTTGTCAGCGGGTCGTGGAGATACTACACCCATGTTCCGCGAACAAGGAGTAGATTTGCAGGAACGTTCATATGTTTCACAATCACCGGCACCACAAAAACGTCCGGAAATGCGCGGTCCACAAAACATGGATATAAATCAGTTACTGTCCGGATTGAAAACACGTGATACTGCGCTGGAAGAACTCCAAGTACAAGTACAACCACAACAATCACAAGTAAACAGTTTTTTTGGAAACAATGTTGGAAACAATGAACAACTCGGTATGCAATCTCAAATACAAGAATTGATGATTCCTTCGGGAGGTTCAACTTTGAATGAAAATGATTCC
>TBL_comb47_HYPODRAFT_10003051_pt1 | contig 20148 bp, 15 predicted proteins | sample TroBogypolimnion_40_FD_10682 | JGI IMG/M metagenome (IMG submission 10682) | reverse complement strand
AGCGTCGGCGGCAAGAAAGGTCACGAGGGAGCGTCGTGTGGGGGGAGCCGAGTCTCGTCGGTTTTGTGCCGCGGGGCGCTGGGGAGCACGAAACCGACGAGTCTCGGCGACGGGGCGGACTTTGCGCGCGTGGCTCGAATCAAAATGGGGAATTCAAACTGCGTTTTAAGGCTGCGCCGGTCGCGCCGGTGGTTCCTCGATCTGTTGGCAGGCTTTCGAGGCGACGCGGAAAATACAACTACACCAAAGCCGGTCGGTGGAGGATTATCGTGGATGCTCGCTCGTGACTTTGCGAGAGCCGAGGCGGAGCGAAGCGTTCGGTCTGGCTGCCCACGGGGGGAGGGGATACGGGCAGCCAGGCCAGGAAGCGGAGCGGAGCTGCGGCGCAAGAAAGGTCACGAGGGAGCACCGTGCAGGGGGGAGCCGAGTCTCGTCGGATTTGTGCCGAAGGGCGCTGGGGAGCGCGAAACCGACGAGTCTCGGCGACGGGGCGCGTTTCGCGGTCCTTGACTTGGCTACTCAACCTGCGCTTGGCCTCCATGATGTAGCCCAGCAACTTGACCAATACGGTATTTGGATGGCCATCAGGCCACATTGCCCTGGTTTTGGTTTCTTAAGCAAACAGGGTGGCGGGAGATCCAGCATCATCCGGCACGGTTTGGGTTTTGCGCGATCGGCCGTAAGCAAAAGGGAATTCAAACTGCGCCTGTGGCGCACGGAGATCGCGCGAGTAGTTGTCCGGGTCTCCGGGCAGAGGTTCGACCCGGAAAGGGGAGGCCAACTCCACCACCGCTGGCCCGTGCAGGATCACCGCCAACTTCCCCCGGAACAGGGCCGTTCCCTCGCTGCTCACGTCGGCTAACGAAGGGGCATCTAGATACACGACCACAACACCGATCTTCCGCTCGAACCGCACCAACCGCCCCTCGAAGAAAACGGGCAGGCCACCCGCCAAGCTATTGTCCGGGAGAAACAACTTTCCTACGGGGATGAACAGACGCGCCGTGTCGCCGTTGCGAGACGGCGGGGAAACCGCCTTGGCCGCCACCCGGACGTCCCGGCCGATCAGACCATCGAGCGTCCGATCAATCTCCCAACGCGGCCTCTGAGTGTGCTGAATGCTCATGCTTGGAGTTATGGGGCGTTTCCGCAAAGACGTATCATTGTGGGCGAATGCCCCGCGTGGTGTGCAGCCACGCGGGGGCATTCGATTCCTTCAAGACTGCGCGGCGGCGGCAGTTGGTTTCACCGCGCTCTCGGGAGCAGGGAAGGGCAGGATCTTGCCCGCTTTTGATTTCGTCTCGAAGGATTCCAAGGAAGGCAGCACGACCCTCGCATGTCGCGCGTAGGCCCGATGGACGGCGGTGCTGTTGTGCCCCAGCGCCTGTTGGGCGAAGCGCTCCGGATATCCGACCTGCTTGGCCCGCTCCGCCCAGGCATAACGGTAGCAATGGAGGGAAACGCCGGAGACGCCAACCAACTTGCAGCGGCGGATGAAGGCCTTGCCACGGTCCGCTTGTTTCCACAGGCCGAGCATCGGAAACAACAAGCCCTTCTCTGGGCGCGTCTTCAGAATCGCCGCCACCGAATCTCCAAAGTGAAGCAGCGATATGGTGCCGGTCTTATGCCGGGTGTAAGAAATGGTCCGCGCGGTCCAGTCGATGGCCTCGTGGGACAGCGTGGCGATGTCGGTCTGTGAACCGCCCAAGTGCCAAAGCAATTGGTAGTAAGCGTGCCATTCGGGGCTTTTCTCCCCGGTCAGGATGGCCTGGTGTTCCTCCCAGGTGATGGCTCGTTTCTGCTTAAACTTGAGGGCGGGCCAGCAGTTCCTCGGCAGCACCGGCCACGGCAGCCAGTTCATATTCAGCGCGAAGGAATGGACGCGGCGCAGGTAGCTGTTGGTGGCGACGGAACCGAGCTCCAGCACTTTCAGGAAATGCTCGGCCCGGGTCTGGAGCACGACCAGGGCGCGAAGGGAGTCAAAGGCCCGGTCGTTGATGGCGGTAAGCCAGCGTTCGCGGGTCGGTCCTTGCTTGAGCTTGGGGATTTCGTCCATGACCTGTTGCCAGGTGCGGCTGGCGCCGGCGGGGTCGCCCGCTTTCCAATAGACCCGCGCGAGTTGCAGGCTGAAGGCGGGTGCCTCTTCGGTTTCGTTCCTGGCGGCGACGAGGCGATAGGCTTCGTTCTTGTCGCGGGTGCGGAGGGTTTCCTGCTTCTTGGTGACGAGGTCTTCGCAGTAGTAGGTGCCCCATCCCCGGCGGAAGACGCGGTAACGGTTCTTCATAATTCGATTCATGGGATGAGCATGAACCGATTCAAGGTGACCGCGTTAGCGAGCAGTGGACGAGTTCAGGGTGGTTAACCCGGATAGTGGAGGGGTAGCCCCGCCACTGAAGAATCCACTGAAACTCGGGCTCCCTACATTCGTAAGTTCTTGCCGCACAAGCGGTAAGGACTGGAGCCAACGGTCAGAATTGAACTGACGACCCGCGCTTTACGAAAGCGCTGCTCTACCAACTGAGCTACGTTGGCGTCCAGGCGCTGAAAGGACCCAAAACCGGTACGGCCTCGGGCCTCAAAGCAGCCTCATCACTCATACCAGAGCCAGCCGGGGGACGCAAGCAAATGTAAGACCATTTCGGTTATTTTGCCGCCCCTGCCGGCTCGCGAAGCCGGAATCGGATCCGCAGGGCGCCGTCCTCATAAGTTGTCGAGATGATCTCAAACCGGCCAATCTCCCGGGTCTGGCTGACGTGGCGGCCGGAACACGGGCAGGCGTCGTAATCGCCGATATGCACGATCCGGATCGTCCGACCGGCACTGTCCGGGACCCGCGTCAGGTCATAGCGCTGCTCCGCCTCGGACCGGGGGAGAAACTCCTCGCGGACGGCGAGATCCCGGGCGACGACCTCATTGACGCGCGCCTCGACCCGGGTGATTTCTTCCGTGGTCAGGGCGCGGGCATGACGGTAATCCGCTTTGGATTTTTTCTTTTCCAGGTGGGTCGTAAAAGGCCGGCCACACTCGAACATCGCCATGAGCGTTCCCGTGAGCAGGTGTTCCGCGGAATGCATCCGCGGGTCAACCTCCTTCCGGGCGGCTCCTGGCTCCGATTCGGCAGCGCCCGCCGTCGGGACGGGCAGGTGGTCATGGTGCGCCGCCATCGGGTCGCTTTCCGGTGTGGTATTCATGGGTCAGGGTTGCTGGCGGAAAGCCTGTTTCCGAGCATAAAGGGCCAGGCGCGCGTCGGCCTCCGCGGCGAGCTTTCGGTCCCCGGCGGCTAAGGCCAGGTCGCGTCCCTGCGTGGCGGTTCGAATGGCATCGTCGAAACGTCCCGCCTCGGCGTAGGCGGCGTCGAGGGTAGCGAGGAAGTGGGGTTCCTGGCCACCGGCCAGTTCACAGGCGCGTTGGGCCCAGCGCACCGCTTCGGCGCCATTGCGGACCTCGGCGAGCGGGTGCNNGGCCAGGAGCCAGGCCAATTGGTTCGGCCCCGGCGGCCAATCGGGCCGCAGTTGTATCACCCGCTGGTAATTGGTTATCGCCTGAGCCGGCTGGCCCTCGGCTTCCGCAATCAGACCGAGACTGTAATAAGGCGGCGCATAGGTGGGATCCGTCCGCACCGCCGCCTGAAAGTGTTCCTTCGCCTCCGGGAATTGCTCCAACTCGCCCAAGCCAGTCCCGACATGGAAATGCGCCAGGGCGCTGCCGCCCGTCACCACGAGGGCGTGCTGGAAAAGGCCGAGGTTGGTTTGCCAAAAGGCCGCCTGTCGAAAGGTGAGCAACCCAAGACTGAGGAGGACCGTCGAGGCCAGCGCGGCGGGGATCCTGGGGTTCGTCAGGAGGGGCTTCAGTTCGAAACCCTCGAAGTTGATCGAGGCGGGAATCCTCGGGCTGGACACCCAGGCACGCCAGAGCGCCTCGGCTTCCCAGACCACAGCCAGGAACAGGCCGATGAGCGGGATGTAGGTGTACCGGTCCGCCAAGCCGTGGATGCCCACCTGCACCAACCCAATCACCGGCACCAGGGTGCCCAGGAACCAAAACCAACCCACGACCAGCCAGGGCGCCCGGTGGCGCCGCAGGACAATTCCTACAGACACCATGGCCAAGGCCAGGGTGGCAACCACGATGATCCACGCCGGCCATTGGTGCGAGATGGGATAGCGCAGATCCGGATGCGGATAGAAGACGGCGAGGTCGATGGGCCAAACCGTCTTGCCAAGGTATTTCGCATAGGAGACGATCGCATTAGCCAAGCGCAAGGCCAGGGGCAATGCCAGAGCCGTGGCATGACTTTTGTCCTGGACCAGGAAGGTGACGATACAGGAAGCGATCGTCAGCACAAAGAAGGGCGCCTTCTCCAGCAGCAGGCTGGCGGGTGAAGTCCGGCGCGGCCCTGGTTGGAGCCGCCCCAGCGGCCAATAGTCCAGGAGCAACAGGATAAAGGGCACGGTAACCAGCATGGGTTTGCTCATGAGACCCAGGGCAAAGAAGGCCAGCGCCAGGACGTAGGCGAGCCACCGACGACCGTCGGCGGGGGCAGCGACCTCGGGTCGTCCTTGGCTTCCGGCTGCCGTCTCCGAGGCCCCGCCGGAGGAGCGGGCGTAACGCGCATAAGCCCCGAGTGCGAGGAGGAAAAAGAAAGTGCTGAGGACATCTTTACGTTCCGCCACCCAGGCCACGGACTCGACGTGCAGCGGATGCAGCGCAAAGAGAGCAGCGACCACCAAGCTGCGCCCAAGGGCGCCGGTCATGCGCTGCAGGAGTTGGAAGAGTAACCACGCGTTGACCACGTGGAAGAGGAGGCTAGTCAGGTGGTGGCCCAGGGGGTGGAGGCCGAAAAGCCGGACGTCCAGGATATGCGACAGCCAGGTCAGCGGATGCCAATTGCCCTGGTATCCGGTCTGGAAAGCCCAGGCCAGGTTCTCCCCGGTGAATCCGCCGATGACGTGCGGATTATGCACGACGTAAAAGCCATCGTCCAGGCGAATGAAATCGCTGAAGAACACCGGCACATAGGCGGCAAGCGTCAGCGCCGCCAGCAGCGCATAGGGCCCCCACCCGAGCCACAGGTTTTTGATGCGGTCAGCCAATCCCCCCAATGTCGCCGAACCTGGCACGGGCTTCAACTCCAAACGAAAAACTCGCGGTCAACTCGGTTTTAGTGGATACTACCCTGGCTCTATGGCGAACGACAAATTGGATACCAATCAGAAGGCGCTCCAGATCAACCTGGACGCGCGGCGCTACGGTACGTTCGCGGAAGTAGGCGCCGGGCAGGAGGTGGCGCGGTGGTTCTTCCGCGTCGGCCACGCCGCCGGTACCGTGGCCAAGACCATCTCCGCCTACGACATGGCGGTGAGCGACGCGATTTACGGGCCGACCGAGCGCTACGTGAGTCGCCATCGGCTGCAATCGATGCTGGATTACGAATACGCGTTGCTGCTCGAGCGGTTGGATCAGTCGCGCGGGGCCAAGACGGCTTTTTTTGCCTTCGCCAACACCGTCGCCACGCGGCGGGAAGAAGGCCGGGGCTGGATGGGGATCCGTTTTCAAGCCGAGGCCGGCGCCGATCCGTCCGAGATCCTCATCCACGTCCGGATGCTGGACAAGGAGACCGTCCGCCAGCAGGAAGCCCTGGGGGTTATCGGGGTCAACCTCATTTACGGCACCTTTTATTTCCACCAAAACCCGGAGGCCCTCATCCACTCGCTGTTGGATAGCCTGACCTGGGAGCGGGTGGAGGTGGACATGATTCGTTTTGTGGGGCCCGCGTTCGCGCGCGTGGATAACCGGCTGATGGCCCTCCAACTCGTCCGGCAGGGCCTGACAGAGGCGGCCATGTTCACCGCCAAAGGGGAGGCTGTGCAATGGGCCGAACTGCTCTACCAGAAACCGGTGCTGGTGCAGCGCGGCAGCTTCCGCCCGGTGACTTGCGCCACCCTGGAGGTGTTGAACCGCGCGCTCGATCAATTCGTGCGGGAGCCCGAGGTCAGAGGCGAGACGCCGGTAGTGCTCATGGAGATGACCTTGCGCCATCTCACCCTCGGGGAAGGCATTGATGAGAAGGATTTCTTGCAGCGGGCGGACCTGTTGAGCGCGTTGGGGCGGACGGTGCTGGTCTCGAATTTCCGCCGGTTTCATCGGCTGGCCGCTTACCTTGCCCGTTATACCCAGCGCCCGCTGGGCCTGGCCCTGGGCGCTTCCAAGCTCGCCGAGATTTTCGACGAGAGCTTTTACAACGACAACGAGGGCGGTCTGCTCGGCGGCCTGGGCCAACTCTTCAAAAACCCGGCCCGGCTCTACGTCTATCCCAGCCTCAACTTCGAGACCGGCGAAATGGTCCAAGCGGACCATTATCCGGTGCCGACGCCACTCAAGCACCTGTATGCCTACCTGTTGGAAAACCGCTTCATCCAAGGGATTACGGACTACGATGCGAAGGTGCTGAGCATCCGCTCCGGCGATGTCCTCAAGCGTATCCAGGCCGGAGATCCCGCCTGGGAGACGATGGTGCCGCCGCCCATGGTCGAGCAGATCAAACAGCGGCGGCTGTTTGGACTGGGGGGCTAGCTAGCCGAATCTGGCGATCCAGGATGGCGCGCGACGCGCCACCGCTCCCGGCCTTCAATACCCCCCCGTGCCGAGCGTGCCCGTGTCGCCCGTACCGGTCGCGCCGGCGCGCTCCGCCGCTTCGCGGCGGCGGAAGTCGTCCAGCATGGCCGCGGTGGCCGTGGCCCCGCAGCGACTGGCCCCCAGGTCGCGAACTTTGATCAGCCCGTCCAAATCCCGCACGCCACCGGCGGCCTTCACCTGCACCTTGGGGGAGCAAGCCGCCCGCATGAGGGCCAGGTCAGGCTCGGTGGCGCCCTGGTAGTTGTAGCCGCCGCCGGGTTGCTTGACGAAGCCGTACCCGGTGGAGGTCTTCACCCAATCGGCACCCGCCCACTCGCAGAGGCGGCAAAGCCGTCGTTTGAAGTCGTCGCTGCTCAGGCCCGCCCCGCCTCCGGCCAGGTAGTCGTTCTCGAAGATCACTTTGACCTTCGCGCCCGCCTGATGGGCCTCGTCGCACACGGCGCGGATGTCGCGCTCGACATAGTCCCAGTCTCCGCTCAAGGCCTTGCCGAGATTAACGACCATATCGATCTCCACCGCGCCGTCGCGGCAGGCCAGTTCGGTCTCGTAGCGTTTGGCTTCCGTGGCGCTGTTGCCGTGAGGAAAGCCGATTACGCAACCCACCAGCACGCCGGTGCCGCGGAGCAGTTCGGCGGCGCGTTTGACCGCGTAAGGTTTGATGCAGACCGACGCCACCCCGTAGCGCGCGGCCAACCGGCACCCGTCGTCCATTTCCTGATCCGTCAGGGTCGGATGCAGGAGCGAATGGTCGATCATCTTGGCGAGCTGATCATAGGTGTATTTCATATCAGGCGGGGAAGAAGGGCTGCAGGACGTTGCGGGCGATCTCCAAGGCGCGCTGCCGTCCCGCCAGCGTCTTGCCGAAGGTGGGATCCTCGACCTCAATGCAGACGGGGCCGTCATAGCCGATTTCCTGGAGCGTGGCCATGAAGCGCGGCCACGGGATATCGCCGTAACCGGGGATGCGGGGCGTATGCCACTCCGTGGGAAAGGCGAAGACCCCCACCTCGTCCAACTGGCCGGCCACGACGGTCATGTCCTTGGCGTGGAGATGGAAGAGCTTGTCCTTGAACTCGCGCAACGGGCTCAACGGATCCATCCGCTGCAAGACGAAATGCGACGGATCGTAGTTCAGACCGAAGTTCGGCGAGGGAAGGTCGTGGAACATCCGCCGCCAGATGACCGGCGAGCAGGCGAGGTTCTTGCCCCCCGGCCATTCGTCGCGCGAGAAGAGCATCGGGCAGTTTTCGATGCCCACCTGAACGCCGTGATCTTCGGCAAAGGCGATGATCGGTTTCCAAGTCTTGAGGAAACGGGGCCAATTCTCATCCACGGTCTTCGTCCAGTCCCGGCCCACGAAGGTGTTGGCGTGGTTGAGGCCGAGCTTGGCGGCGGCGCGGATGACCTGCTTGAAGTGAGCAACGGCATTGCGGGACACGACCGGATCGGGATCGAGCGGATTGGGATAATAGCCGAGGGCGGAGAAGCTCACGCCGTGCTGAGTGCACAGGGCATTGACGTCGTCCGCCCGGGCCTGGGTGAAGCCCTCGACGTCCAGATGGCTGACGCCAGCGTATTTGCGCTCGGCCTTGCCGGCCGGCCAGCAGGCGACCTCGACACAGGCGAAGCGGTGCCAGCCGGCGAATTCCAACACCTGCTCCAGCGACAGGTCCGGCAAAATAGCGGTGAAAAATCCAAGTTTCATCTGAGTCCTTTTATCGTTTGCAACCGCGGATTACGGAATTTCACGGATAACTTATGCCGGATCCGCCTCCGGGGCGAGATCGGCGACGGGTTTTCTTGGCGGGGTCTCCGGCCTGGCCCAACTCCAGGGTGACCCACCGGCGGCAACGGTGGCTCTTGAGAATGGCCTCGCCCAGGAGGATCTCGCGGTGGCCGTCCGCGAAGGTGGGAAAATTCGGCGGGGCCCTGAAATCGCCGGCGTCCAGGTAATCGTAGAAAGCCCGGAACAAGTGCTTGAAGGTGTCGTGGTGTCCCTCGTTGTGGCCGCCGGGCAGGCTGATGAACGGACGCACCGCCGGTGACGCCAAGGCGGGGTCGCGCAGCAGCAATTCGTTGGCCCGCTCGCGATGTCCGACCCACATCGTGTTGGGTTTCTCGCTGTTCCAGGCCAGGGTCGACTGGGCGCCGGCGATCTCGAACCACACGCAGTTCTTCCGGCCCGACGTGACCTGCGAGACCCAAAGGCAACCGTGGGCGCCGCCCGCAAATCGCAGCAACACCGCGCCGCTGTCTTCCGTGGCGATCGGGACCGGCTCGGTCGCGGCAGCCCGACCCAGCTTGCCGCTGAAGGTCTGGATCTCGCCGCGGGGACGGCGGCGAACCGGATGCACCGTAGCCAGATCGGCGCAGACCGCCTCGACCTCCAGGCCCGTGATGAACGACACCAGGTCCAGCCAGTGCGTCCCGATGTCTCCCACCGCCCGCAAGGGCCCGCCTTGGTCGGCTAGCACCCGCCAGTTGTAATCTGTGGGGTAGAGCAACCAATCTTGCGTATAGCTCCCGGTGACGGAGAAGACCCGCCCGAGTTCGCCCTGCCGGACCCGTTCTCGTGCTTCGAGACAGAGCGGATTAAAACGCACGTTATAGCCGACGCCGCCAACGCGCCCCGTTCGGTGAGCCAGCGCCAGCAGCGCCGCGGATTCGCGCGAATTCATGGCCAACGGCTTTTCGCACATCACATGTTTGCCCGCCTGGAGCGCGGCTGCCGCCTGGACGAAATGGTCCCGGTTGGGCGAAGCCAGATGCAACACCTGCGCCTCGGGGTCGGCGAGCACCTCGGCAAAGGTGCCATAGGCGCGCGGCAAGCCCAAGGCCCGCGCGGCACGACGCGACGACTCGGGCGTGCCGCTCAACACCCCTGTTACCCCAACGCCCAGGCGTCGGAGGGCTTCCAAGTGGACCGGGCCGATAAACCCGGCGCCAATGAGAGCAGCTTTGAGTTTGGTCATACGCGGGAGACGCCTTGTTCGAGCCGCTTTGGCGAGAACGCCCCAAGACGAAACCGGCCGTGTGAGCGCTCACACGGCCGGTCGAAGGCCAAACCACTTATTCCAATTTCTTTTTAGCTTCGTCCGACACCTCGATCTTGGTAGAGCCGATGTCCTTGATCTCCACGGTAGTGGTGCGGTCGATGTCGCGGTCGTTGCCGTTGAAACTCATGGTGCCTTTGACCTTGAGTTCGTATTTGGCGAGAACGCCGTCCTTGATCCAGAATTTGACGGAACCTTTGGCGCCGCTGATCTCGGGACCATTGCCGCCGGCGCGGCCGCCGAAGCTGAGCTGCGCTTTGGCGCCATCCTCGGTCAGTTCGCCGACATAAGCCTCGCCATCCTTCTTAAGTTCCTTCACCTTGCCCGCGAGGTCTTCAGCTTGGGCGGCGGGAGCTTTCATATTGCGCAAACCCATCGCCATAAACCGGCCCATACCCCCGCCTTGGCCGCCACCACCTCCGCCCCCGCCCTGGTTGGCGGCCGCGAGCTCGGCCAACGATTGCCAGCCATCCTGGGTCTTGACGGCCCCTTTCTCCCCCTTCTTCACCGATTCGATCGTGTTGTTATCGCGTCCGGGCCTGGAAACCCAGATCAGACCGTCCTTCTGGGTCTTGCCCTCGCTGGCGCCCCCGCCAAAACCGCCGCCACCGGCATTCTCGCTGGTTTGCTTCCAACTATAGTTATCCTTGTCCGCCAATTTCTTGGCGGCAGCCGTCACTTCATCCTTGAGGTCCGCAGCCAGGAGTGTTCCGGCTGCCAAGAGCAGCGAGCCGATCAAGAGGTTTCTTTTCATACTTATTTTCGGTTTGCGTTACGTTATTTGATTAATTTGTTGCCACAGATTCCGACGGGACGCTAGACGAGGGTCGAGGCGGGGAGGTTACGCACCAACGAGCATATTGTTTGCCCCGTTGGGGGGGTCTTCCGTATGCTCTGTCGCAGCATGAGCGAAACATCAGCCCGTTCTGATTCCAAGCACTGCCCCCTCTGTGGGGCGAAGATCCCGTTCTCACTCGCCCTCCACATGATGGCCGTCCATTCACCCGAGGCCATGGCGAGGAATGCCGAGAGCGCTGATGGAACCTTTCCGGACAACGCGGTGCACACCCCTTCGCAGCCGAGGCAGAGGCCCATCTCGGATTCCAGAGGACCCAAACGCCCCCGGCGAGGCGGACCTCCGTTCGGCCAGCCCAAGAGCAAGCACCGGCGTTAACCGCGCGGGCAGATGGAAGGGCGCGCCCGTTCCACCTTCACCCGTCCACCTGCGCCAGACAGTGCGTCAGGAAGGGCAACAGTTGTTTCTTGCGCGAGACCACGTCGCGCAGCTCATAGACCCCCGGCTCGACGCGCGGATAATCAATCCGGTCGGCCAGCTTCTTATCGCCCGCCAACAGCAGCAACGAACATTGCGTGTTCACATCGGTGACCAGCAGGGCGGAAAAACGATAATCCCGGTCTCGGCGATAATTCTCCAACGCCTCCAATAACTCCGTTTTGCGTTTCCAGAACTGGTCGAACCCGATCTCCTCAATCTGCGCCACGCTGAACCGAACCTCGCCCTCCTTATACTCCTTGCAATCGGTCGTCACGGCTTGCGGAGCGGGCTTGAGGGTCAGCAAGGAACCGGAGGCGAACAACTTTTCGATGAACTCGCGCGCCGTAACCCCGGAGATTTCCTGGAGCCGACGCAGGATCTCCGCGTCTTGCGGGGTGGCGGTGGGGGAGGTCAGATTCAGCGTATCGGTCACCAACCCGGCCAGCAGCAGCCCGGCAATGGGGGGAGGCAACTCGACCCCATAGCGGAAGAAACAGTCAGCCACGATGGTGCTGGTCGAGCCGACCGGCTCGTTGCGGAACAGGATCGGTTGGCGGGTAGTCAGCGCGCCAATGCGGTGATGGTCGATGATCTCCATGATCTCGACCTGGTCGGCGCCTTGCACCGCCTGTGAGAGTTCGTTGTGATCCACCAGGATCAGCCGGCGGTCCACCGTCTTGAGCAAGTCGGTCTTGGCCAAGATGCCCACCGTGCGACCATCGGCATCGAGCACTGGGAAAGCGCCGTAGCCCGAGGCGATGGCGCCGGCCCTGATTTCGGCCAACGGAGCTTCCTCGTGGAGGGTCTGAAACTTCTCATTGAGCACATGGCGCACCGCGATGGAAGCGCGGCAGAGGGCGGCGGTCGTGGCGGTATCGTGCGGGCAGGTGAGCAGCGAGACCTTGGCCCGCTGGGCGGCCTGAACGGTCTTCTTTTCAACCGTCATTCCCCCCGTCACCACCATCGCCCGCACCCCCTCACGGATGGCCAGGTTCTGGATGTCCCAGCGGTCCCCGACCACCACCAGCAGCTTTTCCCTGGGGTAATGCTCCAGGCGTTCGGCGAACGATTCCAACCCCATGGCACCGATGGTCAGGATTAAATCCTCCTCCTGATCCGCCTCGTGCTCGACCAGTAATTCTCCGCCCAAGGTCTGGGCTAGGTTGCGCAGCGAACAGAGCACACGGCGGGAATCAAACGGCCGGTTCGCCCCGGGGAACAGGAACTTGCTCAACTTGAAGAGCGAGAGCATCCCCTGACAGCGCCGGTCTTCGTCCAACACGGGCAGGATGCGGAGGTTGTGTTCGTCCATGCGCGAGAGCGCCTCGGTGGCGGTGGCCTGCGGCGACACGCTCAGCACCTCGCGCTGCATGACGTCGTTCACCTTGGGCGAGACATCCGCCACGAACCGGGGCGCCGGCATCCCAAAGGTGCGCAGCACAAAGTCGATCCGGTCATTGGTGTCCCCACACCGCGCGGCCACCGCTTGCGTGAGGCCCGTCCGCCTCTTGAACTCCGCGTAGCCGATGGCCGAACAGATGGCGTCCGTGTCCGGGTTCCGATGTCCGATGACGAGTACTTCACTCATGTTCAACTCCAGCTATGCTCAACCAGGTCATTAGTCACAGGCCCTATGATGAACCGGACTGCCTTCGGGCGCAATGCGAAGTCTTCAACCGGTCAACCGTCCACCCCGAAGCCGCCTCCTCCCATGGTTTTAGTCGCCACCCTGGTCGAAACCTGGCCCTTTCGACGACAGTCTCGACCAAGGCGGTGACTACGGTCCCGATAGGAGGGGGACGACAGGGGAGTGGGATTCGGTTTTGGGGGCCAGACACTCGGGATGGTCCCCCACTTTTCCTTCAATTTCGATTGTCGTGCCCACCAACCCGGCCCATGATGAGCCAGAGACCGACACGATTATGAACCAGACCTCGCGACTCCTGCTCGCCACCATCCTGCTCCCCACCATCCTCTTCGCCGCCGAGGAAGAGAAATATATCGCTGAAACCGACCCGCTAGTGCTTCAGAAGATCGAGCAATGGCGTGATCTCAAGTTCGGACTGCTCATGCACTGGGGCGCCTACAGTCAATGGGGCATCGTCGAATCCTGGAGCATCTGCTCCGAAGACGAAGACTGGTGCCGCCGCAGCAACCCCGATTACGAGGCCTACAAGCGGGAGTACGCCGGCCTCAAACGCACCTTCAACCCAATCCGGTTCGACCCCGCCAAATGGGCTCGTTCGGCCAAGGACGCCGGCATGAAATACGTCGTCTTTACCACCAAGCACCATGACGGCTTCTGCATGTTCGACACTCAGACCACCGATTACAAGGTCACCGACCCCGGCTGCCCCTTCCACCTCAACACCAATGCCAACATCGCCAAAGCCGTCTTCGGTGCGTTCCGCCAGGAAGGCCTCTGGACCGGGGCCTATTTCTCGAAACCCGATTGGCACTCGGAAAACTACTGGTGGCCGAATTTCGCCACGCCGGATCGGAATGTGAATTACAAGATCAGCCGCTACCCGGAACGCTGGGAGAAATTCGTCCAATTCACCCACACACAAGTCCGGGAACTGATGACCGACTACGGTCCCATGGACATCCTCTGGCTCGATGGCGGATGGGTAGCCAAAGACAACCTCGGGCAGGACCTCCGCATGGACGAACTCGCCACGCTGGCCCGTACCCATCAACCCGGACTGATCGTCGTCGACCGCGCCGTCCCCGGGCGGCACCAGGATTACCTCACGCCGGAAAACCAGGTCCCGGACCATTTCCTGCCTTACCCCTGGGAATCCTGCATCATCGCCGGTGGCGGGTGGGCCTGGGTGCCCAACGCCCGCTATCTGGCCCCGCGCAAAGCCATTCATACGCTCGTGGATATCGTGGCCAAAGGCGGCAATCTGTTACTGAACATCGGACCCGGGCCCGACGGCACATGGGACCCGGGCGCCACCGAACTCCTGACGGAGATCGGCAAATGGCTCAAGCTCAACGGCGAGGCCATCTACTCCACTCGCGCCGTCAAACCCTATAAGGCGGGGAAGTTCGCCTACACCCAGGGCAAAGACGGTGCCCTCTACGCCATCTATCTCGCTGCCGAAGACGAAAAACATCTTCCCGAGAAAATCCGGCTCGACGGCCTTTCTCCCAAACCGGGCGCCAAAATCACCCAGCTCGGCTCCAGTTCGCCCCTCGATTACCGGCCCTTGGATCAGGCCTATGAAGTGACTCTACCGGCCGGCGCCGCCGCCGCCCCCGGTTACGAGTACGCCTGGATATTGAAGATCCAATGAACACCGCGGGAAGGCCCCGCGTCTATCCTGGTGGGATATCGATGAGATTAAACGCGGGTGGGAGCGCACCAACCAGGAATTGCCAATGAAACAAATCGTCATCTTCACGGCCACACTGCTGTTTTGGGTAAGCACGGGAATCGGAACGCGGGCCCAAGACTCGGCCCCGCCTCCCGCCCCGGAAGCGCCCATGCGCTCCGCCGTCGAACTGGACCAGATGCTGGGGCCGATAGCCCTTTATCCCGACCCGCTGATCGGTGAGATTCTGCCGGCGGCCACGTCCCCCTCCGAACTGGTGCTGGCGGATCGTTATGTGAATGGCGGCGGCGACCCGAACTTGGTGGACCAGCAACCCTGGGATGCCAGCCTGCAAGCCCTGGCCCGGTACCCGGCGGTGCTCAAATGGATGGACGACAACCTCGGTTGGACCACCGCCCTGGGCCTCGCCTTCCAGTATCAACCATCGGACGTCATGGATTCGATTCAGCGGCTGCGCGCCGCGGCTTCGGCCCTCGGCAATTTAACCAGCAACCCGCAAGAGAACGTGATCGTTGATGACGGGAGCATCGAGATCCTCCCCGCAGATCCCCAGGTGATATATGTGCCGAACTATCAGCCGGATATGGTCTATTTCCAGCAGGCGAGCGGCAACCCGTTCATCACCTTCGGAATGGGGTGTCCTGTGGGCATTTGGCTCAACCACGACTTTGACTGGCACAATCACCATCTCGTGGTCTGGGGGAGCCACCACCCACGGCCGACCGATTGGTGGGTTCATCGCCCCGGCGGACGCCCCCCGACCGAGTGGAGTCACACCACGGTGTGGCAACCGCGCAATCACCCCGTCCAGGCCGGTGGCGGGCTCGACCGCGGCTGGACCCAACCGGCACGCAGTGCGGTCATCGCCGTGGGAGGTCCTTCGAGACCCGCCGCCAACGGGGTGCGCAGCGGCGGCATCACGGTGTTCAGCAGCCCATCCGGGCCCGAAGGACGGCGTGAAGCCCCGGCATCCCCAGTCCGCCGGCCCAACCCCGTCGCGGTAGAGCGCGCTACCTCAGCCCCTCGCGCCCCTGCGGCCAGCGGCGCATTGATCGGCATCCAGAGTTCGCATCAAACCCAACAGTTCAGCAACCGTGGCCAGGAAAGCCGCCAGACGACCGTCTCCCACCCGACGCCGGCTCCCGCCGCCCCCACACATTCAGCCCCTGCGGCCCCTGCGACCCACTCGAGTGGCGGCGGTAAACACTGATCCCCTGCCCCAAGCCAGATTTCCCGAAAGCACCAAGCCGATGAAACTCTTGAATTCTTTGCGTCCCATTTTCCTCACGGTCTCGCTGCTGCTGCCCGTCCGCCTGCAGGCAGCGGCGGAGCAACGGTTTATTTCTCCGGAGACTGCGGTGACCGCGCTCAAGACGGCCGTGGAGGCCCGGGACACCAATGCGCTGCGCGCGATCTTCGGCCCCGTTGCCCAAAGCCTGGTGGCGGTGGATGTGGTCGAGGCCGCCGAGGAACGGAAACTGTTCGTTGGCCGCGTGAAAGCGAAGATCAACCTGGGGACGGTTTCGGAATCCAAACGCGAGCTACAACTGGGCGCCGACGGCTGGCCCTTTCCGATTCCGCTGGTGAAGCAGGACGGGCAGTGGTTCTTCGATACCGAGGCTGGCAAGGAGGAGATTCTTAATCGGCGCATCGGCGCCAACGAATTAGGGACGCTGCAAGTCTGCCGTGCCTACGTCCAGGCCCAGCGCGAATATGCCTCCGTGGATCGCCAGGGCGACCAGGTCCTCGCCTATGCCCAGCATCTTCGCAGCACCCCGGGTACTCACGATGGGCTGTATTGGTCCACCCGCACAGGCGATGAACTCAGCCCCTTGGGCCCGCTGGTCGCGCAAGCCCACGGCGAAGGCTATCATCAGAAAACCAAGATCCTCGCCGGCGAGCAATCGCCCTATCACGGCTACTATTTCAAGATCCTCACCCGCCAGGGCAAGCACGCCCCCGGCGGAAAATACGATTACGTGATCAATGGACACATGATCGCGGGTTTCGCGCTCGTGGCCTGGCCCGCGGAATGGGACAACACCGGCGTCATGACCTTTATCGTCAACCAGCAAGACAGGATCTATCAGAAGAACCTCGGGCCAAAGACCTCTGCCCTTGCCCAGGCCTTGACCACCTACGACCCTGATCCCACCTGGACGCTCGCCAAAGAACCATAACCGGCTGCCCCGGGACGTTCCAAAAGCACAGGCTTCGCCGACTGGATGCGAGAGTTTCCCCACTCCCTCAGGAGAAGGGCAGGCCCTTGGGTGAGGGCCAGAAAAACATTGGCGTTTCCGACCCCGGCAGGCTTATCTTGAGGCTGACTTATGTCTGTGGAAAAGATGGCACAAAGGAGCACGGAGCTTTTCAGCAAGTGTTTTGGCAACGCCCCGCGCTGGGTGGTGGCGGCGCCTGGGCGGGTGAACCTGATCGGCGAGCACACCGATTACAACGACGGGTTTGTCCTGCCGATGGCCATCGAGCGGTATACGGTCTTTGCCGCCAACCGTAACCGCGAACGCCAGGTCACCCTCCACAGCACCGCCACGGGTGACACCGCCCAGTTCAGCCTGCGCGCGGCGGTCACACGAGCCGAACCGGCCTGGTCGAATTACGTGCGCGGCGTGGTGGTCGGTTTTCAGCGCCACGGTGACCGCGTTTCGGGCTTTGATGCCGTGATCGACTCCACTTTGCCGTACGGCGGTGGTTTGGCCAGTAGCGCCGCGCTCGAAGTCGCGGCCGCCACCCTCATGGAGGCCATGGATGGGCACCCGCTGGACCCCATCGAGAAGGCCCTGCTCTGCCAACGCGCCGAACACGATTTCGCCGGTGTCCCCTGCGGCATCATGGACCAGTTCGCCAGCGTGCTGGCCCGCGAAGGCCATGCCTTGCTCCTGGATTGCCGCTCCCGCACCACCGTGCCCGTGCCCATGGACCCGGCCGTCACCATCCTCATCGTTAACACCAACGTGCGGCATAAACTGGCCGATGGCGAGTATGCCCGCCGCCGGGATGAGTGCCTGATCGCCGCCCAAACCCTGCAGGTCCCCGCCTTAAGGGATGCCGACCTCGCGCAACTGACCGCAGCCAAGGCCCGCCTGGACCCGGTGGTCTTCCGACGCGCCCGGCATGTCATCACCGAGAACCAACGCACGCTGGATGCCGCAGCCGCCATCCAGTCCGCCGATTGGCCCGAGGCCGGCCGGCTCATGTATGCCAGCCACGCCTCGCTCCGCGATGATTTCCAGGTGAGCTGCCCCGAACTCGACACCGTCGTCGAGGCCGCCCGGAAACTGGGCGAAGACACCGGCCTCCTCGGCTGCCGCATGACCGGCGCGGGCTTCGGCGGCTGCGCTATCGCCCTAATCCGATCCGATGCCGTCCGTCTCATCACCCGCAAACTCGGTGAAGCCTGCGAAGCCAAGCTGGGCTTCCAGCTCGCCATCTTCTCCTCCCGCCCCGCCGGCGGGGCGCGGGTCATCAGTTAGTAGCCCCGCGCGGGAGGTCGGCGTCCCACCGTCGTCCTGGTCGCTGCGACCACCGCCCACCATGGACCGGCGGCCTGCCCGGGCCCGAGTGATCCGGGGTGGTCCCAGCAACCCAATTTGACAACGGTGCCGCTCGAAATGAGGATGAACCATGTTTTCACGAAACCGGTTGACGAAGGGGGCAGGCCATGGGTGGGTGCGGTGCGCCCTGGCGGTCGGGTTGGCGGTGATGGTAGCGACCACGATAGGGTCAGCGCGAGCGGGGGGCAATTGGCCACAATTCCGGGGAGTCGATGCCCAAGGCGTGGATGAGGAGAAGTCGGCTCCCATTACTTGGAACGTCGAAACGGGCGCCCATATCCGCTGGCAGACATCACTGCCGGGCCTGGCCCATGCCAGTCCCATCATCTGGGGCGACCGTGTTTACATCGCCACCGCCATCAAGGCTGCGCCCGAAGACCTGAAGGTCGGCCTCTACGGGGATATCACGTCGGTCAATGACCGGGAACCGCACCAATGGCGGCTGCTAGCCCTGGAAAGGGGCACCGGGAAGGTCGTCTGGAACACCTTGGGGTTCGAAGGCGTGCCGAAGGTGAAGCGCCACACCAAAGCGACCCACTGTAATTCCACCCCCGCCACCGACGGTCACCGCATCGTCGCCCTCTTCGGGTCCGAGGGGTTGTTTTGCTTCGACACTGACGGCAAGCTCCTGTGGAAAAAAGACCTCGGTCCCATGGATGCCGCCTTCTACCTGGTGCCGGGGGCACAGTGGGGCTTCGCGAGTTCGCCTGTCATCCACGACGGCAAAGTCATCGTCCTGTGCGATGTACTCACCAACTCGTTTCTGGCCGAATACGACCTGGTCGACGGCCAGGAACGTTGGCGAACGGCGCGCCAGGACGTGCCGACCTGGGGCACGCCTGCGGTTGTTCAAGCCGCCGGCCGCACTCAGGTGGTAGTCAATGGCTGGCACCTGTCGGGCGGATACGATTTTGCCACGGGCGCGAACCTGTGGCGCCTGGACGGGGGCGGCGACATCCCCGTGCCCACACCGATCTCCGGGCATGGGTTGATCTACTTGACCAGCGCGCATGGGCGCTTCGCGCCGATTCGGGCAGTCAAGGCCGGCGCGGTGGGCGACATCACCCCGGGCGACCCGGGCCAAACCAACGACTCCATTGCCTGGGCGCATGGCCGCACGGGGAACTACATGCAGACCCCCATCCTGGTAGGGGATCGGCTTTTTACCTGCCACGATACAGGCAAGGTAACCTGCTACGACGCCCGGACCGGGGAGGTCAAGTTCACCGACCGACTCGCTGCCGGCGGCCAGGGATTCACCGCCTCGCCGGTTTCCGACGGGCGCCACCTCTATTTTGCGAGCGAGATGGGGCTCGTGTTCGTGGTGCCGGTAGCCGATCAATTCTCCGTTGCCGCTACCAACGACCTCCATGAGACCTGCATGTCGACGCCCGCGATTGCCGGGGGCACGCTGTTCTTCCGCACTCGAGACAAACTGATCGCCGTCGGCGCCAAGTGAGTCAAACCGGGCCGGGCCGGCACCAATGGGGCAAGCAAAAGAACCGTAATTTGGGATTGCGGGAATTCGCGATTGGGGCTTGCCCAAACGGCGTTGAGCGGCTATATAGGGGCAGCCCAGTCGTCGTGCGTGGTCTGATGCCACCCGGGCGGCTTTGGTGGCGCGAATGTGTAAGACTTTTATGAAACGACCGGATTCAAACCAAGGTGCTTCCGCGGCAGGGGCCAAGGAACGTGGAGGCTTCACCCTAATCGAGTTGCTTGTCGTCATCGCCATTATTGCGATCCTGGCGGCCATGTTGTTGCCGGCGTTGTCCAAGGCCAAACTCAAGGCCCAGAGCATCCAGGACATCAGCAATCAGAAACAGCTCACCTACGCGTGGACCATGTACGCGGGGGATTATACCGAAACGTTGGTTCCCAATTGGCTGGGGGACAGCCGGGCATGGATCGATGGCACCATCGGGAATGTCAGCACCACGACCGGTGCCACCAACCAGGTCGCCATCAAGAACGGTCTACTCTTCAAATACAACCCGAACCCGGGAGTTTACATGTGCCCCACCGCCACGGGCGGCGGAGATGAAAATAATCTCAATCACGTCCGCCTGGCGCGAAATTACTCACTCGAGGGTCGAATGGGAGGCGCCACCGCCGTCGTCGCCGCCAAGTACGGCGTGTCCGATACAACCTGGGTTTACGGGACCACTGCGGTGCAGTACCAAAAACTGACGGATATCAAAGATCCCCACCCCGTGGACGCCCTGGTATTCGTGGATGAGAGCATTCAGACCATCGATGACGGGTTTTTT
>TBL_comb47_HYPODRAFT_10003047_pt1 | contig 20171 bp, 19 predicted proteins | sample TroBogypolimnion_40_FD_10682 | JGI IMG/M metagenome (IMG submission 10682) | reverse complement strand
ATCTTCGCATGCCCGTGTGATAATCCTGAACTGACCAATAACCATATGCTTCCATCTCCGTTTGATGAGGAGTCATATTCTGGCAATATTGTAGTTCTGGCCACAGAGTCCGAAGATCAGGATCAGTATGAGCCTCATATTTCCAGCTACAAGAACCTCAAGGCTTCAGATTACAATGCTCTGTACCAGGAATGGACGTTCGCAGAGAATGAGGAGGAAGGTGATGCGGAAGTAGCAGAGGATGAAGGGGAAGAAGAGGAGGAGGAAGAGGAAGAGGAAGAGGCTCCTCGCGAGATTATTCACTCTCGTCCAATTCATACTCGGTCTAAGAACGTGTTCGTAGACTGTCCTATCCGTGATAAGGTTGTGGAAAACTTTGCGGAACTTCTGGAAGCTGATATGGCCAAGACACTGGAAGAGTCGGTTCTTCATGTGATCAGCGATCAGGCGCTGAAAGAGGGTATTGATGTGGATTGGAGTAACCGCGTTTTCTGGAGTATGTATCGCAGTCGCGCAATTTCCATCTATGAAAACTTGCGTAACGGATATGTCAAAAACTCTGAGAACTGGATAGCGAAGCTGAAGTCTGGTGAAGTTACGCCTCGCGCTTTTGCCGAGATGACGGCTGTGGATATGTGTCCTTACCGCTGGAAGGCTTCAATTGAGCATTTCATTGAGACTGAAAAGAAGGTGTATTCAAAGAACCAGAATGCTTCAATCTTCCTCTGGTGCTCTCGTTGCAAGAAGCAGGCTAAGTGTGATTATTATCAGCTTCAGACACGGTCGGCAGATGAACCGATGACGACGTTTGTGACGTGTCTGGAATGCGATCGGAAGTGGAAGTTTTGAGAGGATTTGCTAATGGTTGTTTAACAGTAATAACAGATTCGCCTGGAATCAGGACAGTCGGACGTGGGCTTCGGTACATTGGATCAAGCATCAATTCCGACATTTTTCCCTTTGTTCCTCCCATTAACGGAGAATCCAGATCTGAAGGGTACACATAAATAGGATCTAGACCGTTCGTGATTTCTGGTTTGGTAACTTCAGGAGTAGTATCCGCAAACCTCTTCTTGAAGTCTTCAATGATTGGATCGGGTATTTGAGGACTGATTTCAGCCAGTCTTTGGGAATCGTCGCGCACTAATTTCAACATATCTTTAGCTGCCATACGTTCTGACCGTGCCAACGCTAATTCTATCAGAATAAAACGGTACAACTTCTTGTACGAAATAGCCGAAATACGATGAGATTCTGATCTCTTAGCCCATGCGAAATAACTTTGTACAGTCGTTAAAATAGCTACCGTCAGTGTAAACACTCCAATAACTGTATTCGCAACTTTAGGGTCAATAATAAACTGCCCAATTCCGATAGACGCTGAACCAGATACAGTAGCTAAAACGATAGATGGTAAAGTAATCTGCGTGCTAAGACTTGAGTACCGTTTTTCCGCACGGTCATGTAGCCATGAGAAACAGAGGGATCTTTCGCCTTCTTCCGCTATAATTTTTTCCAACTGAGAATTCCATGAGACGATACCTGTGTCGTCGTCCATTGTAAATTTGTGTGTAATAATTAATGGTTCAGTGGGAGCTTAACGATAAGCACCCATCCACATCTTTTGGAAAAATTGTCAAGCGGCATATCGGTGCCGCTGACGCAGATAACGTTGACAGCATGATTAGTGCGTACGAAGCTCTGTATAAAGGAAAGTACAAGTCTCCCGAAGATGTTCGTCGTTCGTTCACGAAAGATGGACAGCCTCTTTTTACGAAGGAACAGGCCAAGTCAGTATTCCGACAGATAAAGAAACACCAGACTGGTGGCGAACGGATAGAAAGTATCGTGAACTCATTAGGTTCAAGTGCGGTAGATGCAGCTGCCGGAATTACCAAGCCAGCGCCTCCTAACGCAGCAGTCCAGGGAGCTATACAGTCTGTCCAGCTGTTTATTCGCATGATCATTCCATTTGTGTTCGTTCTGGATACGTTGGAGAATATACCATTGTTCGGGGACCTAATTGGTGCTTCTTTGGACGTTACGGCAGCCACGCTTCCCGTCATTGCGTCCAATGTCCAAACGTTCACTCCGGCAATCGTTGGTCTAATTCCTATCCCTTTAGCCGGAACGGTGGGTATTTTTCTTGGATGGTTGTTTTCTCTGTGGTTCTTGTGGTTAGCGGCTGTCATTGGAACTTCGCGTAAAGATTTCGCGGCCGCTCTAGAGGCTACGTCTGGAATGGTACCTGTCATTGGTCCAGCTCTTATGCGCGGAGTAAAGGCAGCAGAAACGGTTGGAACAAAGTTCTATAACCGCGCCGACAAGATTTCCGAATCAATTTCACATGCGTATGGAAGTCTGATGGGAGCAGTTGAGAATGCTAAGAATACGGTAAGTAGTATGGCTGCTACGTCTAACTTAAAAATGCCAACTGCTGCTGATATTAAACAGACGGCGAAAGAGGCCGTAGCTACTCCTATGGCAGCCCAGCAAGAAGCACCTCCGCCCGCTAAAGCTGGTAAGCGATTTTCAACAAGGAGGAGTAATTTACTTAAATGTCCGAAGACGCGACGGAACAAGTGCGCAATGTTCTGAAGGAGTGGGTTACTCTAGATGATCAGGAGCGGGCTCTCAAGGTGCAGATCAAGCAGATCCGAGACAAAAAGGCTCAGGATGCTGAGCACATTTTGAAGTTCATGCGTGATAACTCCGTTGATGATTTCAAGCTGGAGGGACAGGGTAGTTTGTCTCGTTCAGTCCGTACGTCTCGCCCAGCTCTCAGTCGCGACAAGATCCGTACCCAGCTTCTTATCCAGTTCGCCGATCAGCCGCAGCGTGTAGCTGAAGCCCTGCGATCAATTGAGGGTACACCGGAAGGAGATGATACTCCTCCTATCGCGACCCAGCGCGAACTACTTGTTCGCCGCGTTCCCCGAAAGCCGTAGAATAGCTTCCTTGGCAGCTAGTTGTTCAGCCTGCTTTTTAGTTGGGGCAGTTCCAATCCCCAAATGATTACCTTTCTCATCTACCGCTGCCATGGTGTACATATTCGTTGCCGCTGAAATCACGGCATACCCTGGAGTATGATGAAACTTAGCCTGATACAGTTTCTGCAGCTGCTCCTTGAAATTCCGATTGTTCATCAGAATCTTAGGGATATCAATATACGTTTCAACCAAACAAATTACGAAAGAGTACATTATCTTGAAATCGTTACCGGAATCGGTCCACAATGCTCCAAGAAATGCTTCTAGGATATCTCCTAGTTTCTTGAAGTTGGCTCGTCCAGCACATACGTCTTCATTGTGTCGTGAAATGATATAGAATTTATCCAGTCCAATTTTTTGGCTGAGCGATCCAAGCATTTCGTTACATACAATCTCTTTCTTGAGATCAGTCATGAACCCTTCATTCTCATCAGGAAACCGTTTCATTAGGTAAGTGGATACACATGCTCCAAGAATAGAATCACCCAGATGTTCTAGTCGTTCGTACGATTCGTCAAATAGACCCAGACATTCGCGAGGCTTTTCGGCCAGTTGGGCAGGTTCGCCAGTTGGAGATGTATACTCTGTCTTCTTGACGTACGATGAATGAACCATCGCTTTCTGGAAAAGCTCCGTATTCGTAACTACAAACTCACATCCATGCCTAGAAAGAATCGCTTGAATATCCGGTTTGGTAAACAAGCGGTTCTTTGAGTTGAATGGGTTGTACTGAACTTGCATAGTTGTTTGTACTTTTATTTCATTTACGCTCATGAAAGTCCGTTTTCAGTTAAAAACCTTTCCAGGTTGATGTTTTAGAGTTTAGTTAATTTACTCATCCTGCTCTCCAGGAACTGTACGCGCAAAGCTGAACTCGGACGCAACTAAGGACTGCTTCTTCGTTTCAATAATGAACTTGAAGAGACCTTCTGCATTAACATTCCCAGATACAGCAAAGTACTGCGTCGTAAGATCTTTCAGATCTTTTTGGGACAGAGACCACGGCTTCGTCCATTCGTTGGGACGCTTGACAGTAATCGTTGACCCATCATCTTCAAGCTTTACCTTCTTGAAGTTCTGAAACTCAGGAGCCTTAATAATGTTAGCGATCTCAGTCTCTACCTCCTTACGAGCATCACGCTTTTCGTATACTCGCTTATTAAGATCGCGAAGCTGATCATCAATGTCGCGGTACTGCTTGATACAAATCTTAAGGTCCTCCATTTTTAAGTAGTATCTTGTCCATAGAACAATATCCGTTTTCAATATAATGTACTTTGATGCCCGCGAAGTAGACAATTTGCGTAAGGTTTTCAACAAAGAAAACCCAAGCGCCAAACCTATTCGTTCAGGGGAACCAACGGTAGTTTGGAAACAAATTCAGAATCGGTTACACGATAAATGCGATAAGTCAACGGAATGTATGATTTTATCGCTTATGTCAAAACCTAAAGCTCCGGGATCTTGGCGCACGAATCCGGAGGAATGGCTTTCGTCTACCGATATTGACGCAGTTGAACGGCAGTATGCTAAAGTGTTCTCTGAATATTTTTATGTTGGAACAGTTCCGATAGATTTTGGTAAGAAATCAAAGACTGGGACATGTTTAGTGAGCTCATTATGTTCTCTAGACATTAAGGGGTTGTACAATAAAGGTTACCGCCAAATTGGTATTGTGTTTAATACCGATAAGAGCACTGGCCCAGGCGAACACTGGATCGCATTATTTTGCGATATCCGGCCTGAATTAGAGTTCCCTCGTATTACCTACTTTGATTCATATGCCGATAAACCTGAAAAGGAGGTTGTTCAGCTGATGAAAAAATGGTCGGAAACATGGGATTCTACTCATATTCATTCTAAGCCTATGCAGGTCACGTATAACAAAACACGGCACCAGTATGAGAATTCTGAGTGTGGAATGTATTGCTTGTACTTCCACTTATGCTGTCTCACTGGAACTTCTATGGCATCACGTCTTCCCGATAAGGTCGTAAGAGGTTTTCGTGGTTTATTATTCAAAGTATAAATGGAGCAAGAACCTGTTTGGTATAGTTGGTTTAAGTTTGGGGCAAAGATTGCTGCTGTTGCATTGATTATTTACGTCGTTACTATGGCGTTTATTACTGTACCTAAATAATAATGAGTGAGGCTTACGGGTACGCTCTCATACTTGTGATCCCCGTATTGCTAATTGCAACCGTGGCGTGGATTTTATACCTGATTCTTACACCGTCAGAAGTTCAGGCACAGGCAAAGGCCGAACCTACCTTCAACGCTTATAATTCTGTCATGTCTCTGGCACCACTAGGTTGCCCAACGGCATCTGACTACCGTCTATGCGATTACTACATCGCTTCTTCGGCATACTCATTGTTTCCAGGTGCCAAGATTTACGACTATATTTCGGATAGTGTGATTCCTATGCTTGTAAAAGCTGGTCCTCGGTTAGTTGAGCTGGACATTTACGATGATGGATCCGGAAGTCCAGTTGTAGGACTGAAGAACCAGAAGTTAGGAACAGATTATGCTTACAATACTGTGTCATTTGGAGCGTGCTGTGTAGGTATTGCTAACAATGCTTTTAACACAGTTGCCTGTCCAGTTGGAACTGATCCGTTCATCTTGAGTTTGGTGTTCCATACCAAGAACAATAATGTTCTGAATGCGTGTGCTGAAGCCCTTCGGACGTCATGCCGACCATACCTCCTAGACGCATCATATGGATACCAACGACGTAATCTGGCAATTGAACCTATTTGCAAACTTCAGTCTAAGTTGATCATTGTTTCAGGAAATGAGGTGAAAGGTACTATGATGGAAGAGTTGGTGAATATGTCATGGGGTACATCTAACTTACGTCGTCTGACGTACACTCAGGCAGCCCAGACACACGATAGCGATGAGCTCATCAACAATAACCGCAATAACATCACGATGGTTGTGCCGGATATTGAGGGGGATTTAGTGAACAAGAATCCCCAAATATTGTTGACGTATGGATGCCAGTGGAATCTGATGAATTATGGGTCGGTAGATAGCGCAATGGAACTCTATATTGGGGACTTCCAGGAGAATAGTGTAGTTCTAAAACCCGAGGCTCTTCGCGCGCTCAAACCTAAGAATTACAAGCAGCCGGTACTGCCCGATCCATCTGTATCTTTCCAGCCGATGCGCCAGACTTCTCCTATCTACTCCGTGACGGTTTAACACGACTGTCGCGAAAGAATTCCTTGCGTTAAAATAAAAAATGGCGAACAAGTGGCTTGCGCATGTGAAGAAGACGATGAAGCAGATGAAGAGCCGCGGTCAGTACAAGAAGGGCGATGGCCTGAAGAAGGTCATCCTGGCGGCCAAGAAGACGTACTCTAAGGGCAAGAAGGGTGGTGCCGACGAGGGTGAGGAGTCTGCGTCTGATGAGGAGAAGGAGGTTCCCCCCGCTGCCGGTCGTCGTCGCCGCACGGCTCGCAAGACCCGCCGCCATCGCAAGTAAACTTTTACTATAGAATAAATGGCGAACAAGTGGTTAGCACATGTTCGTAAAACTATGAAACTCAAGAAAAACAAAGGTAAGCCTTTTGGAGCAGTTCTAAAATCTGCCAAAAAGACTTATAATGCGCGCGGAGGTGCGAATGAGCGTATTACGGCTCCCGATGTGGATAACAAGGATGCTGTTCCTTGGGATGCGAAATCACCGGCTCTAGCTGTACAAGGAGCTGATGCTTATGGTTCGGTTGGAGGTCGGCGTCGTCGGTCTCGTCGGCGCTCCCGCCATACTCGCAAGTAGATTCCAGAAAAAAAGAGTGTAAGGAACATATAAATACATAATGGGCGGCGGATTACTTCAGCTCGTTGCCTACGGCGCTCAGGACGCATACCTTTCCGGCAATCCCCAGATTACCTTCTGGAAGGGTCTGTTTAAGCGCCACACGAACTTCGCGATGGAGCCGTTCCGTATTAATCTAACGGGCCAGGCTGCTTGGGGCGTCAAGCATTCCGCACTGATCGGTCGCCACGCCGATCTCCTGTACTCCACGTACCTGGAGGTTGTGCTGCCGCCGGGAGCTGTCTTCAACAACGACCAGTACCGTCTGGGATACAATCTCATCAAGTATGTGGAGCTGGATATTGGCGGACAGCTGATTGACCGCCTGTATGGTGAGTGGCTGTTCCTCTGGGACTGCCTGTCGTCTGACGTACAGGCTGGCCTCAAGCTTTCTAAGATGGTTGGTCTAACGAACTATTATGGACAGAACTCAGAGACGTTCACTATTCCTAACCCCGCCTCATGCACGGCTGGATCGGGTCGTGTACCGGCTCCTACCGTATGCTACGTCCCACTCAACTTCTTCTACACCCGCAACCCAGGCACTGCTCTACCCCTGATTGCGCTACAGTACCACGAGGTGAAGATCAACATTGAGTGGAATGACGCGAAGTTCGTTGCTGGTAACTTCAACAACGCCAAGTCTCTTGCTCAGCCCGTCCAGGCTGCGGTGTACATTGACTACATCTACCTGGATACCGAGGAGCGTCGCCGCATGGCGCAGAACTCGCACGAGTACCTCATTGAGCAGACGCAGTACAACGAGGACGTTGGTCTTACGTCCGCCCAGAACCGCGTTGATCTGACGTTCAACCACCCCGTCAAGGAACTCGTATGGGTGATCCAGCAGTCTCGCTACACTAACTGCCATCTCCAGTCTGCGTATGTCAAGTCCGGTGGCACTAACGGATGGGACGGTTCCGCTGCGACGTACCGCCTCCAGCCATTCACGTACGATGTCAACCCTGTATACGAGCAGCACCTCCAGATTAACGGCCAGGACCGTCTAGATAAGCGCTATGGTGACTACTTCAACAAGATCCAGCCGCTACAGCACCACACTGGCTCATTCAACCCGATCACGGATCTGCTTGGTTCCAGCGGAAACGTGAACGACGAGAACGCCGGAACTCAGTTCCAGGGTGGCGCGTATCTGTACTCATTCGCGCTCAAGCCGGAGGAGCACCAGCCTTCAGGTACGTGCAACTTCTCGCGCATTGATACGGCCACGATCGTTGTCAACTTCTCTGGATGCGACCCGACTCATGGACTGGTGGGTAACGGCTATGTCACTCCTATTACCGTGTCAGAGACCAACCCTTGGGATATTCGCGTGTATGCCGTCAACTACAACATCCTCCGCATTATGTCGGGCATGGGCGGTCTGGCGTACAGCAACTAAACTCCTGCTTCATCTTCTCCAAATACAGAATAGCATCCATGAGTTCTTCCTGCGTATGCTGAATCCAGTCTAGATGCTTCAGATCCTTACGATCCAAATTTGTTCCGTACTTCTTAAACCCAAAGTCTGCGCGGCTTTTAAAAGCAGATATGACAGCTGTAACCACAGAGTCATATTTTGGTTCCATTTTCATTTTATGCTGACGTATACGTAAACTAAAAAAATAGGATTGTTCAATCCCAAATTTTAGGTTTTATGTGTTTATAACATGTTCAGGTCAGACATATTGATCATATTTACTTCTCAACGACTAATAAAGGCTACTCAAATGTCTCTTATACGATACTCCCCCGGAGGAGGTCGGGCAGTTGTCGGTTCAGGCAAAGCTTCTTCTTCATCTTACGTTCCTGTCGGAGTCCTTCGTGGCAACACTCTCATCGTAGATCAAGTGTACGGTAATGATGCAACAGCCTCAGTCGGGGGGACGCCTTACCGATCAGTCAATACTGCTGTTTCAGCTGCTATGTACGGTCAAACAGTCATGGTTCTTCCCGGTCAGTACACATTAACAGGACCGCTCTTTCTTAATAACGGAACATCTCTGACAGGAGTATCGTTACAAACATGTATTCTGAATTTTACCGCGACGTCTTCACCTACAACCATGATTACAATGGGTGAAAACTCTCGTGTAGAATACTTATCAATGAATTTGGGATACACTGGTTCTACTGCGAGTCCAGTGACATTAAAAGGTATGTATTTTGGCGGAACGTCATCGCAGACATCTAAACTACGCACATCTGTCGTCTCTGTTAATAACGCATGGGTTCCTACAGGATCTACGTCTACAGTTACAGGAATTGAGTTTGGAGGAACAGGCGCTCCTGGTCCGGAGGTGTTCTCTTTCAACAGCATCAAAGCTTCAACGATAAACGTTTCTTCTAATGGGTCTGGGAACAAGCGCGGAGTTCTGGTTTCAAATACAAATCAGGTTAGTACTCGCGATACTAATATTTACGTAGCACAGCCTTCGGATACTACATCTACTGGTTCATACGTTGGCGTAGAAACCAATGACTCTTATGGTATCGGATCTATTCAGTTACGTACCACTACAATTGGCATAATATATCCTACAATGACCCAGTCATATACTGCTTCCGATATTCTTCAATCTACTCCTTTAACTATTTTAGATCCTACGTACCTGGCATCTCCAGGTATTCAAATTGGTCCGGGAACAGATTTAGTTACAAAATCTGCTGGAGGTAAAGGGTTCAGTACATACAACTACCCTGCAGTTCTCTATTACGGTCTCAAAGGAAACATTACTTCCGCCGGAAGTGGAGGGTACCTCTGGCCCGGAACTCAGACGATTTCTGCTGGGCAGTACCCTGACACCGGTCTCCCGGCGCCATTTTACCGTATGCAGCAGCCAGGATTACTTTCGGGAATGTCTGCTTCCATGAACGTGGCACCTGGCGGAACAAATACGCTAACGTTATCAGTATATTATAATCCCGCCAACTCCATTAATGGAACTGCAGCACAAGGTATCATTGGATACATTTCTGGAACAACGTTGACTGTAGTTAGCGGTCCGTCCTTAGGAAGCATAGCGGTTGGACAGTCGGTGAATGGACCAGGCGTAGGCTTGAACACTTACATTGTGTCGGGAAGCGGGTCTACTTGGACCGTATATCCTTCTCAAACTGCTGGTTCGGTCGGGTCTACCATCACTATAACGACAGGCATTCCAAACAGTTCATTCACAGGAACCATTAGTGGTACAGCTTTAACTGTCAGCTCAGTAACTGGTTCAATTGCGATTGGACAGTACCTTTCTGGAACGAACGCAAGTCCAGTCACAGCAGGAACTACGATTGTTAGCGGAAGCGGGAGTAGCTGGGTCGTTTCTGCGAGTCAAAATGTTGGTCCTATTTCTATGTCTACGAATGGACTATTAAGTACTCCTTTTACGGTAACTTTTGGATCAACTGATACCCAGAAATCATTCTACAATGCCTCTACGCGCCTCAATACTGGTGACCGAATTTCTTTGTATTCATCATACACTTCCGGCTCTCCAGCAAACGGAGCTCATGATATAACTTGCCAATTAGATATGTTTTAAACTAAAAATCAGAGTTGTTCAACCCTAAATTTTAATTTAATTTAATTTTCAAAATAAAGTAAGTCTCAAAACTGAGTTTTACTTTTTTTTATTTAGAACATGTTCAGGTCAGACATGCTGATAGAACTTTCCTTCTCCGACTCCTTTTCAAGAATCTCGTGGACCGTCCGGCGCTCCTCCTCAAAGATCGCATGATCTTCTTCCGTACCTTCCGGCAACTTAGTCTCGTCAATCAGGATATCTACAAAGCCAGTTCCACACGGCGGCTTCTGTCCAAACATGATATTGGCAGATACTCCACGCATATTGTCCGACTCGCCCGTCAGTGCCGCATTGAACAGATGCTTGGCCGTCTCCTCAAACGACGACTTGGCCAGTACACCGTTCTCCGTATTCTTGGACATTCCCGCACGATCAGCCTTCAGGAAGAAGCCTGGGTACGTCATCGCATCTACGAGCGTAATCAGATGATGGTAATTGATTGATGAGCTAGCGAAAGCAGTGTTGAATTCGCGCATCAGGGCAATACGTGCCGCCTCAATTCCAAACACGTCCTTGATCTCGTGGATATCGTTTGAGAACGAACGCAGTGGGTCAACGTTCGCAACTGTAGACAGATCCAGGAGATTCGTACCTTCAATATCCAGAACCCACTGCGATGCCGAAACATACCCTCCAGTCTTCTCATCATACGTCAGCTCATCCTTGACTTCGCGAGGATATACGCGCCCCACACCCTCAATACCCTTGAGAACAGTATCCAGCAACTTATCCTCAATGAACCTCAGAGCCAGAACAGTCTTCACAGTATCGGCCGCAAACACGATACGCATCACGAGCTTGCCAGGAGCATTGGTGTCCGAGTGAATGCACTCAAACACTTTCAGGACGCGATTGTTCTGGATCTTGGCTGCAATCATCGTCATATCAATTACGTTGCGCGCAACCATTTCCATGTCATCAAACTCTAGGCGTACGACCCACGGAGACGTACACAACTGTCCGTTCGTGACCGAGAACTTCTGGTACGACTGGAGAATATCCCGGTCTTCCTGGACTGCCGTGTTGTCTGACAGTGGGTTAGGATCGTAGTAGATACGCACCGACTTCGTGATATCTCGCAGAGTCGTCTTCTGGATCTCACGCTTCTTGGCGATTGCCGCATCTTGTGATCCCGCAATTGAAGCATCCAGATAGATCGTGTCAATAGGCGTCTTGGGGTTCGGCGAAGCACTGAGAAGCTCCATAATACGCGGTACACCTCCCGTAGCGTTCGCAGCTGAAGTACCGGCTGAATGGAAGGTGTTCAGTGTGAGCTGCGTCGTAGGCTCTCCTACTGACTGTGCGGCCATCGTACCTACCATCTCGCCCGGATGAACCTTGGACTTAATGTACCGGAAATGAATATCCTTCAGCATTTCGTCAAAGATTACTTTTGTCAGACGCATCTTGATAATAGACTTCTTGGGAGCTAGATGGTATCGCAACATAATCTGAAACAGCTTGTTGTGTGCGACTGCTGGCTGGACGCACATCTTGTCCAGCTCGTCAACGACATACTGCGGAGTTAGATCGGTCTTTACTGAGTAAGGGTTCGTATACTTCTCCACCATCCGCTCAAAGTGTACAGGTACAAATACCGTTTCCTCTTTACGGAAGCGGAACACGTCTCGCACCAGTGTATCGCGATCCTCAATGATCCGATCAACCATATCGTGGAACTCCTTTACCTCACCCTTCACGACTGCCGAAATATCGTCAGCCGAAATCGCGAAGTCGCGGAAGATCTGTTCCATAGACATCAGAGCTAGTGGAAGCGTCTGCTTCTCTACGCACACCGAATCAATCCCATCACCGCCGTAATGGAACTGGACGATCGCGCCGTTCACATTACGAACAGTACCGTCGTACTCAATATGAATATCCTCCATCGTCTTCACGAGACGGCGCTGGATGTAGCCCGAATCTGAAGTCTTAATAGCCGTATCAATAAGACCCTCGCGTCCTCCCATAGCGTGGAAGAAGAACTCAGCTGGACGGATTCCGCCAATGAAACTAGATTCTACGAACCCACGTGCCTCTAGACCGTCATCATACTTGTGGAAGTGCGGTAGCGTACGATCCTGTAGCGTGTACTGGATACGCTTACCTCCAACCTGCTGCTGTGACAGAAGAGCCATCATCTGGACAATGTTGAAAGCATTACCCTTGGCACCGGACTTAACCATCTGGTACATCCGATTATCCTTGGCCAACTTGTCCATAACTTCCTTGGAAACTGTATTGTTCGTGTCTCCAATAACCTTCATGATCTGATTCTCCAGCTCCTCGCCATTCTCGCGACCATCGGCGTTCAGGAACGTTCCCGCATGAACTGATGACATGATGTCCGCGATCTTCTGCTTACATTCCATGATCTTCGTCTTGATGAACTGGTCGGTCTCGGCATTCACAATCAGATCCGAAGGGCCTACAGAGAACCCAGAGAACAGGTTGTACTTCGTCACAATGTTCTGGATATCGTTAATGAATTGTCCGGCACGCTTCGGACCGAAATCGTTGAAGATCACGTGGATTGCGCCCTTAGATGCTGAACCGTACGCATCCTTCCCCATAATTCCAGCCTTCAACTCGCCATTCACGACCTTTGCCTCACCGTTCAGGTTCATCAGCGGAAACGTCGTAGACATCAGTTCCTTGCCGGTGATTGGACGGTCCTTGCGACGGTACGTGGACAACGACTTCTTCATTCGCGACATGATATTCATCGCAATATGCTCAGGAACGTCTACGTGATCCTGAGATACACGGAACGAACCCGTAAGCGTATCCTGAATAATCTGAATGATAGGAGAATTGGTGCGTGGCGAAATGATCTGGTTCAGGACTGTAGCCAGAGTCTTCAGCTCGGTCGCCGACGCAATGCTTTGGGGAACGTGCATGTTCATCTCATCACCATCAAAGTCTGCATTGTAAGGCTTGGTGGCCGATACGTTCAGGCGGAACGTTGAGAATGGCAGGACACGTACACGGTGGCACTCCATGGAAGCCTTGTGGAGTGATGGCTGACGATTAAAGAGTACCGAATCACCATCAATCAGGTGCCGGTGAACTACATCGCCCTGCTTCAGATCAATCGTTTCGGGACTGATGAATTTTAGGTTCACTGACCGGTCATCGTGCTTGATGTACACCGACTTAGCACCGGGATACTTCCCGGGTCCATTGCGGACATAAGACATAAGACGATCACGATTGTAGCTCGTAACGATCTCAGGAAATGTCAGGTTGCGTGCGATTTCTTCAGGTACACCCAGTTCATCCACATCAATATTGGCGTCCGGCGTAATGACCGAACGGGCTGAGAAGTCTACGCGCTTACCCATAAGGTTACCACGCACACGACCAGTCTTCGCACCCAAACGAGACTTCAGAGTCTTGAGGGCACGTCCTGACCGCTGAGCAGCTGGGGGGATACCCTTGATATCGTTGTCAACGTACGTCGCAACATCAAACTGGAGGATATCGGTATACTTATCAATCATATCCGCCGAATCACCCTTGTCAATGCGATCCTGGAGCTTCTGGTTATTGCGAACAATATCAATCAGCTTGTGTGTCAGATCATCTTCCATGCGCTGGTTATCATCCATGATGACTGATGGGCGAACCGTCAGAGGAGGAACTGCTAGAACCGTACAAATCATCCAATCGGGACGGCTGAACTTGGAATTGAATCCAATGAGGTCAACGTGCTTGTCGGTAATACGCTGGAACGTCCGCAGAACCATCTCGGGCTGCAGCGGAATTGGTTCTCCCTCTTCGTAGGTCTTCGCCTGTAGCTTAGCGATCGTACCCTCCTCCTTAATGACCTTTGCGATCGTAGGCGAACCGCAATGTGCACAAGCCGAAGTTTCCTTAAGTTCGTGCGTCTTGTACTCAGTCGTGCGCTCCCTGACCATATTGAACCGGTCCATTCCCTTCAGATTCTCGGCAATCGCCTCAAGCTCTGCATCGGGAAGGTACGGGTTTGAGCAGTTGAGGCAAACAATCTGTAGGACCTTAATAACCTGATCAATGAACTGGTACAGGTATACTGGCCGAGCAAGCTGGATATGCCCGAAATGACCGGGACAGAGAATATTGTTCTGCTTACAGGTCGGGCAGATCTTGCCATTCTCAATGACTCCGAAACGGGAATCAAAGACTCCACCAGAAACTGGCTGATCCTTATTCTGATGTGTCTTGTCAGTAATCACATGAACGACACTGCGCTTGACGATTTCATCGGGGTTTGCGATTCCGAACTGGACACCGATGATAACGTCGCCCATTATTGTATTAGTCTGTATAGTCTTTAGATTCATTCTTCCATTTTTCACGCCTTGGTTAGTTTTAGAGTCAGTTTCCAGAAGTCGTCATCAAAGAGTACTTCCTTCACCACCTCTTTTGGGAAATCGGTTTCCAAGTACTCGCGCCAATTATCAAAGTCTGGTCCGAGACGCTGGGCGAACTTCTTCCTGTCTTTGATTTTGATGCGCTTCAAGTCTTGAAAAATGCGGTAACAGAAATCTTTTACGAGAGATGAATTATCACTTTCTTCACGCAAAATCCGCATGGCGGAATACCACTCTTCCATTACATTTTCAGATGAAAGAATAATGGACTATCCTCCTCCGCTTCATCCACTTCCATTATCTTCAAAACTCCTTCCACAAATACCAGCACCGGGTACTAAGCATTATTGCCCAGTGTCTTCTAAAGAAGTTGCGGACTACTTTAAAGTTGATGATCTCCCGATGTTAGGGTTACTCCCAAAAAAACCCAAAGAATACTGGGATGCATTGGCTAAGAAGTATCCTAGCAATGACGAATCGTTTGTTCGCGGAATTCCATCACAGCTTTTAGCCACTAGAGTTATTTATCGGTTAATAGCCCTGTATCCAGGATTACTTAAACATGTAAAAGATGTTTCGGCACTCTCTCCGATTGAAAAGGGGGTTCAAATTGTTGGGGATGTAGGCTCATTAGGATTTAATGCGGCTCTAAGAAGTGTTACTGATAAAGTACTGATTCCTATAGTTAAGGGATGTCGCCAGGAAGAACTTGATTTGTTATCTCCTTCTGCTATGGGAACAATTGATAAATATATTGGATCAAGTCATTCTGTTATGATATCAGAAAGCGAACATGCAACAATAGTTAAAAAACAACCGGATGGTACGTATTTACATTTTAATTCTCACGGTGTCACTCGTGAAGATAAACTAATAAAAAAACTACAAAACTTTGTAGGACCTGATAAGACATTAGTTCATAGCACGTGCCCTCGGTTTCAAGGGACTCGCGGAGTATGTCTATTATGGTCTCTTTTATTCATTATTTTCCCAGAGAAGTCTGGAGATGAATTATGGAAAATGTTAAATGCGGCACATGAAAGACAGCAAATATTTGAACATCCATTTGCCCGTGCAATGCCACTTTATGTGAAAGATGTGTCGTCAGACTTAATACTTATTGCTATTTTTGAGAACTTTGTAGAAATGACTGGTCGGAAACTTGATGAGCTACCTCCATCTATCAAATCCAAACTTCGTACGGCTCTTGGTGGTCGCCGCAAAACCCGAAAACTAAAACTGAAATCTATCAAGCCTTCACATAAGAAGGAGAAGAAGTGGGATGCGACATTTATTTACCCAGATGGACACCAGAAAGTCGTGCCGTTCGGCGCTAAGGGAATGTCCGATTACACCAAACATCGTGATCCGACTCGCAAACAGCGTTATCTGAAACGCCATTCGGGAATGGGTGAGAGCTGGCAGAAACCTGATACGCCCGGAGCGTTATCAAAATGGGTACTGTGGAATAAGAAGACTTTGAGGGCTTCAATTGCCGATTACAAGAAACGATTTAAGCTGGGTTGATGTAGATTAAGCGGTGGGATTCCGGAGCGGTCAAACGGGTCGGGCTTAAGATCCGATAGTCTTAACTTTCGTGGGTTCAAATCCCACTCCCATCACCACACTCATAGTTTAGTGGTAGAATGAGACACTTCCAATGTCTTGGCTCGGGTCCGATTCCCGATGAGTGTACTTTGAGCCCCCAGACCGGGATTCAAGGTACGACTTAACGTTATAGTTGAATAAGTGAATATATGCAAAAATAACTGTACCTATGACCACCGAATACCAAAGTTCCATTATGATTCAAAACGAAATCATAATAGAGAAATAAACACAACTCAAACAAGAATGGACGACCCAAAGACTCGTCGCGAAACAAAGAAGACTAAGAAGGAGAAGAAGGGTGAACCGTTTGGACAGAAACATGTCCGGGCCGTAGAATCACTGAAGCGAAAGTAGAACTTGAATTTCGGTATATTTAGATACTATCGGAGCTCCTTCATGATTCCACGGTTTATGACATCCGAATGTAACTTCGCTAAACACAGTTTCAACAGAAAACAGTTTTGCCTCATCAAAGGTCGGTTTGTACATTGGAACAGGTGCATATGAAAAGTACGCGTCTTCCTGTGTTCCGTAACGGTACGGAACTTTTTCAATGATTTCCAACATCTTGCTCTTACGACGTAATGAAAATCCTCCATTCCCAATTTTTCCGTCATTTTGCCATGGTGCTCCGACGTAATCATACTTCAAGAATGCATTAATTAGAAAAGCGTACTTTGGAATGATAATACTGTCTGTTTGAAACACTAGGAACATTTCAGTTGGAATATAGTCGTAAAACGATGGGGTTGTCAGTAGTTTATTGTATTCCCACACGGTCATATTTTCAACACCGAGGTTGTGTAATGTGATACGGTCTTTGAACTTATCAAGATTTCTTGAAATTATATCGTTAATGAACTCTAAATTCTGAGTTCCGTGACACACAACAACATTCCAATCATTAGAAAGATTGGTTAGAATGTTGTTTAGAACATACGATAAAGCTCGGTGTTTACGCGGCTCTACGATAATGGCAGTATACATTGTTGTTATCTTAAAAGGCTTGTTAAAACCACACGTCTAGTCTGCTGAATATCACGTTTCTTGGTCTTGAATCCCTGTTTGGTACGTCGGCACGTTACGCCACGGTACGATTTCTTGTCGCATCCGCTCGCATGGTAATTGATTCGCGCAATGAATCCACGGTATGAAATTATTGGGGCCCGAGCAGTACGAGATAATGCTGTTAACAGTCCATACATCCACTTCTGATAGTGTTTCTTGTTTTCCAGAGGCACTGGATGATGAGATGCTAGATACGACTTGAACGTATTCCTTAGCCTTTCAAAAGGGTACACTTCAGATAAATTCTGAATGAATTCACGGTGCCGAGCCATATCTTCGGGAGCTGGTTCTTCAGGATAGTTGGACGCTATGGTAAATAAGAAGTCGCGGCCAGGAACCTGGTTGGGTTTCATAGCCAAGTATCGCGCCTTAATGTCATCAAAACTAGGATCTGGTCCAGGGTTAGGAACTTCGGGATTGTCGGCACACTGCGTCCTCAGTTTATGATTGACCATATTGTGTATTTCGTACAACCACTTGGCAGGGTCACCTTTCAAGGGGTGATCTTTAATAAACTCCTGCGTACTTGCGCGGCAAAACTTGCACGGCAACATCTCCTTCATTTCCAGCAGAACCTTCTGGGGATTTGGGCTGAGAAAAGCTATTAGATGGAACAATTGCCATCCCGAGGGACCCCAAAAAAGGGTATTGAATCCCATATCACTACTCTTTACCGCAAAAAGAATCTGTACTGATTTATAAAATGGCCGATATGACTGTGATGACGTTCGCTGTTGCTATTTTCCTTGGTTCCGCTCTAAGCCAGTTCTTTGGCGCGATCTCTAAGGACCTCGTTGCCCCCGTCATTGGTGGTATCTTCCCTGGCGCGCAGGCTGGTATTGAGAAGTGGACGCTCCAGGTCGGCCCCGTCAAGCTCGCGCTCGGCGATGCCCTCAGCGCCACGGTCAACCTCGCGATCGCCATCACGGTTGTCTGGCTGACGCTCCCCTACATCCGCGCGTACTCGCCCATCTCTGGCGGACGCCGGTAAATTCTTACGCTAAAGTAAATGGCTGACTCAGCACAACCCGAGTCAACTGGACTTTTTGGAGCTATTGGTAGCGCGTTCAGCAGTGCCAAGAAGGCCGTAGCGGATACGGTATCTCCTCTTGCCCCATCTACTCCTCCGGCAACCTTACCAGGTGCTGCGCCGGAAGCGCCTGGTACGACGTTAACTGGCGGCCGCCGCCACCGCAAGACTCGTAAGGGAAAGCGGTCTACCCGCAAGACCCTTCGTCGCCGTAAAGGCAAAAAGGGTGGTCGCAAGCATTAGGGTCCAAGATTATAGTAATCATATTACGGTCTCTAATTACGTTTCTGGTTGTTAGCTTTCAATCTTGAAACTCGTCCATCCACCGCGCATGTACTTGCCATACGTAGTTTCCACACGCTTCTCCATATCTGCCGGAGACAGCTTCAGATCATTATCCACCAACCACTGCTTAAATACACGCTTAAGTGTTGTCTTATCAATAGGCTGCACTTGATCGCCCTCCTGAATCGCCATGAGCTTCTCGTTCATGAACCGCGAGATACCATCATTCTCATCACGGTACTCCGAAGTATACTGCAGCACAGCCTGAGGCGCCGGAAGCTTTCGCAGACCCTTACCTTCTTTTAGAACGTGTACTAGATAGTTCAGGAACGGTGTGGCCCACTCCTTAGACTGCACCGAGAACTGGATACTCTCGTCCATCGGGAACTCATTGTTTGCCGAAGGATTCGGTACGAACTTGGACAGAAAGTTAATCACTACCAGTCGGCGCCACGTACCACCATCCGTCGTATTGATCTTGGGCTTGTCGTTACATGCCAGATGAAACTTGGCTTGTACCTCAAACTCAGTACCCGACTTGAACAAGTCGCGGGCGTACATCTTCTCACCCGACGTAATCTCCTTCATCAATCCAGTATTCAGGGCAATTGACTCATCAGGCTCCTGCATCGTCACGAATCGCCGACCCTTCAGCCGAATAACCTCTGGAGCCGCATTACCTGAACCCTTGCGCTTCTGGGTAAACAGCGAGATCGGAACCGTACACGCATAATCACCGAGAGCCGTAGACGTCAAGTTCATAATCATGGACTTTCCGTTAGATCCAGAGCCAGTCAGGATATGGAACTTCTGAGCAGTATTTCCACCCACTAAATTGGTCGCCAAGTGCTTCAGGAAGTAGTCGCGCACAACCCGGTCAGGAAGAACCTGTTTCATGAACGTCTCTACAGCCGGCCATGTATCATACTCGTGGTACTTACGATCCGGATCATAATCAATTCCGGTTGAGAACGACAAGTAATCTTCGGGCTTACCGTCGCGGAACTCAAACGTTGTGAGATCCAGAACTCCATTATTGAACGCTATGATATCCTTGTTCGCATCCAGCTTCTTCGTGAAGTCCTCATCAAAGAACAGCTCGCGGCACTCGCGCATAACGTTATCCTTGAACCGAGTCGTCTTCAGCTTCGTGTACATAACGTTCAATCCAGAACGCTGCTTCTCTACCTGGCAGTACTCGCAGAATCCACAATCTGTCTTACCGTCGCCTGAGCATTCTACCAGACCACGATCCTTCATTTCTACCTGAAGCGTCGTCATCTTATCAAAGAACACTCGCGCAATCTGCTTTGAAAGCTTCAGCTGAAGATCTACACCCTTATCTGTCTCGCGCCATACATGCCCTGCCCACCGGAACCAGATATTCTTGCCGAAGTCGCAGCACATGTACAGATCACGGAACTT
>TBL_comb47_HYPODRAFT_10003046_pt1 | contig 20173 bp, 23 predicted proteins | sample TroBogypolimnion_40_FD_10682 | JGI IMG/M metagenome (IMG submission 10682) | reverse complement strand
CGGTGGGTTAAAGCTAATTGAAGTAACTCATCCTCAACCGAGATTCCGAGTACTTCGGTCAGGCGCGAGTACAGATCAGACCTCGAGAACCTGACGACGATTGTATGTGCCGCATGTTGGGCACGCTGTGTGCTGGAGCTTTGGTGACTGGCACTGTGCACAGGTTGCAACGGCAGCTGGAGTTGTCTTCCATGAGCTACGACGGGTACGCGTACGTGAACGCGACATCTTTCGCTTTGGTACTGGCATGGCCGACTCCTTTGTGTTGAAACTTCTTGAAAGAGAATACTCGTAACGCTGTGCGCTGCGCGAACGCTAGCTGCCTAACTTCGAGTATCTCTGATCATCTCTGAGCAAATTTCTTCGAGGCAGAAGTATCGCCGAAAAGGCGACTAGATACAAATTAAGCCTGATCTGAGCCTTCCGGGCCTTTCACACCACCTAGATCCTTCAGCTTCTCTAGCCCCGCCCAGCGGATATCTACCTGCTCATGGCCATGATCCTCAGGCAACTCCACCCACTTCACGCCGCAGACCGAACAGAGCCCGAGGCAATCCTCGCTACATAGTGGGTTAACCGGCAGGTTAAGGATGAGGGCATCTCTGATCGGAGCCTCGAGATCGATGTAATCCCCGCTCATCACCAAGATCTCTTCCTCGTCTTCGACGATGATCTCTTTCTCATGGCGCCCTTTACGGCCATGAGCCCTGGGATCGGTCTCGTACATATAGAGCTCGTGGAATTCTTCATCAAGTTCTCGTTCGATCTCATCCAAGCAACGCGTGCACTCGCCTATTGCAAGCGCCCGCACTGATGCACTGGCAAGAACCCCTTCAGAGACAGCCGCGATACGTAGATCAATCTCAATCGCTTCGCCATCAGGGATCACAAAGAAGGGCAGGCCCATCGGCTCGTGATCAGTAATGGTCAATTCATATTCGCGGTTCTCGCCTGCTCTGCGAGGAAGATCGTGACAACTAAAGAGGAATGGACTCTCTTTGATCGAGCTCACCCTAGCTACTCCGCTAACTCAGAGAGAATGTGCTTATCTTCTACGCCCTGCAACTTCTCGCGGCCGCGTTGAACAACATCGAGGGTCTTATTCAAAATGACTTCAAGTGTGGCCAAGCGAGAGTCGATATACGCCTCAATCTCTTCGCGTTGCTTCTGAGCATCCTCTTCAACCTCATCGAGGATCCTTCTAGATTCTGTTCTTGCAGCCGCAACAATCTCGGTCTGCTCAACCATCTGCGCGACTTCTTCACGAGCATGGACGATCAGTTGATCAGCAGTGAGGCGAGCCTCTTCAAGAATGCTCTCGCGTGCCGCGATGATCTCTTGGGCGTGCGCTAAATCCATGGGAAGGAAGCTCGGGCTTGGTCGAGAATTTCTAGGAGTTCTCCGCGATGAACGACACAGCTTGCTGATAGAGGAACTCCACGAGCTTCTTCAACTGTTGTGATCGCACTCTGAATGCGTTCAACGACTGTCATAACCTCTTGTGAATCCATCTCATACCTCTTATCTGTAGTTCTCAGTTTAGCGTGATGCCAAGCGTTCGGTCACTCGAGGGATAATCGAGGCTGGCAGGTAGGCCGATACATCTCCCCCAAATGTAGCGATCTCCTTCACCAGCGATGATGACAAGAATGAGTGAGCTGGCGCCGTCGCCATAAAGAGAGTTTCTATTCCCTTAAGTTGCAAATTGATCTGTGACATCTGGAGCTCGTAGTCGAAGTCAGTTACTGCACGCAGTCCTTTAACGATCGCCTGCACTTCATGGCTCTCGCAATAGTCAACAAGGAGGCCTTTCCAGGAATCAACCCGTACATTGGGGAGCTCTGCTGTGACTTCCCGAATCATCTCTAACCGTTCGTCGACAGTAAAGAGAGTCTTCTTCGTTGTATTAACGAGCACAGCGATGACAACTTCATCAAAGAGTTCACTTGCGCGCTTGATGATATCGAGATGGCCGAATGTAATCGGATCAAACGAGCCGGGGCAGACTACGCGTTTCATTATGAAACGGTATCAGAATAGCCGCCGTAGTAGATACTCCCCTGTCCATATGAGCGGTGCTTCTCCATCGCTAGCGGTGCGGGCCAGGTGAATTCTTTCGATTTCGACTCTCGTTCAATCGCGATCAGCCCGCGTGGTTGCAGGAGGTCACGCACAATGATCGTATCGAGCAGATCTTCAACATCGGCGTTGCTGACGTCATACGGTGGATCCATAAAGATGATGTCGTACTTCACCGGGAACTCTGATTCAAGAAACTTTGCTACGCGAGAGTGGAAGACTTTATATTTACGAGAAGGTTCGTTGAGCAGCTTGAAGTTATGGATCGCAACATCAACGGTCTCGGCATCGAACTCCACTGCGTGAACTAATTCAGCTCCACGAGAGAGCGCCTCAACTCCGACGGCGCCACTCCCAGCAAAGAGATCCAAGAAGCGAAGATCGTTCATCGACGAAAACTCAGATTCGAGTGAGGAGAAGAGGCCTTCACGCGCTCGATCCGAGGTAGGTCGAACGCCATCACCGGTTGGCGATGCCAACTTCTTTCCTTTTCCACTTCCAGCAATGATGCGCATATTCCCTATTCCTAGAACTTCCTGAAATTAGCCTTTGTCAACAAATGAAGAGATCTCATCGAACATGAGTGCCTCAACGTTACGAGCCAATTCTGGCGTATTGTGAAGAGTAGGGTCGGCTGAAACCAACCCAATCGCGACCTCGCGTGCGTCTGCGATCAGATCTTCATCGCGAAGGACTTTCAATAAGCGAAGGTGTGAGCGAGTGCCAGATTGAGCGCTGCCCAGGACATCTCCCTCAGATCGTTGTTCAAGGTCGATGCGAGCAAGTTCAAATCCATCGAGCGTCCCTGCAACCGCATCGAGACGATTCATCGCCGCACTCTCTGGCGCAGCTTGCGTCACCAAGAGACAGAGACCAGGAACAGCGCCTCGGCCAACACGTCCACGTAATTGATGAAGTTGTGAGACGCCAAATCGATCAGCATCCATGATTACCATCGTCGATGCATTTGGTACGTCGACGCCGACTTCAATGACTGTAGTCGCCACCAAGATATCGATCTCGCCCTTGTTAAAGGCAGACATTGTCGCCTCTTTTTCATCTGATGTCAGACGACCGTGTAGAAGTGCGACCTTCAAACCTTTGAGTGGCCCGAGCGCCAACCGAGGTGCCAACTCCTCGACCGCTGTCATCGGGGTCGCAGAAGAAGTCGACTCCTCACCGAGTTCCTTCGCGAGTTCCTTATCAAGATCGCTGAGCGCCTCAAGCCCCTCTTCTGATACTCGCTCTGAGATTCGCGGTGCAACGACATAAGCCTGATGTCCTTTCGCAACCTCTTCTGTTATTCGACTCCATGCACGCTCTAAATAATGTGGTTTCTCAAGTGTTGGGATCACATATGTCTGAATTGGCGATCGCCCCTTGGGAAGAGTTCGCAGCGTGGAGATATCGAGGTCTCCGAAGATCGTCATTGCGACTGTTCGCGGGATTGGCGTTGCTGTCATGACGAGCAAGTGCGGTGGATTCTTTGCTTTGCCTCGAAGTGCATCGCGTTGTTCAACCCCGAATCGATGTTGCTCATCCACAATCACTAAACCAAGGTCAGCGAATTCAACTCCAGCGCTCAGAAGTGCATGGGTTCCGATCACAATTCCAGCATCACCTGATGCGATGCGAGCGAGTACATCGCGCTTTGCAGCTTGCGTCATAGAACCCGTGAGAAGAGCGACACCTGTTCCTTCACTACTTCCACCAATCATGCCGCGATCTGCAAGATCTCCAAGGAGTTTGCGAATGGTGATGAAGTGCTGTTGTGCCAAAACTTCAGTCGGGGCAAGGAGCGCAGCTTGTCCGCCGCTCTCTACGACTGCAAGCGCTGCGCGTAGCGCAACAACTGTCTTTCCAGAACCCACTTCTCCTTGCAAGAGGCGCTGCATCGGATACTCTCGCGCGAGATCGTGATCGATCTCCTTCATCACTTCACGTTGACCATCGGTGTAACTCCACGGAAGACGTGATTCAAAGAGGTCTAAGAGGCCACCGCTTCTCACTTGCCGAGCGATAGTTGATACCGAACGAGCCTGCTCTCTGCGTTTGGCCAGAACAATTTGAAGAAGGAGCGCCTCATCGAAGGTGAGGCGCTCTCGTGCACGCTCCGCATCTTCCCGGGATGCAGGCAGATGTATCGATCGGTAGGCCTGGTCTAGCGTCGGATAACCCTTCGCCGCTCGAAGGTTTTCGGGCAGGAAATCTGGAATTTCATCGAGTGAGTCGACCGCGATCTCAACGCACTTTGCAATCTTCCATGATGGTAATTTCGAAATCGCAGGATAGACCGGAATAAATCTTCCGGCGAAATTCGCGATCGCGTTATCAACATCATCGCCATCGGGAATCAATTCGTAATCAGGATGAGAAAGTTGCTTACGGTTATTGAAGCTTCCTACCTTCCCGGCAAAGAGCCCGGTTCGACCAACCCGGAGCTCCTTCTCTCGCCACGGCTGATTAAAGAAGGTGAGCGTCATTGTCGCGCTGCCGTCTGTCAGAATTACTTCGAGGATAGTTCGGCCAGAGGCTCGACGAAGTGAGACCTTCGAGATCTCAGCGAGGATCGTCGCCTCTTCCCCTTCGAGGAGTTGATTAATATCGGTGAGTTCCCCGCGCTCGACATAACGACGAGGGAAATGGCCGAGCAGATCCCCCACTGAGGTCAGCCCAAGGCCCTTCTCGAGAACTTTCGCAGTCCTATCCCCCAGAACCGCTTTGAGCGGAGTCTGAAGGTGTGAGGTGGCCATAGGCCTATTCTCTCCTCTTCTGCCCCAAGAGCTGCGGGTTGAGGGGTCGATTCGCCTAAATGAACACTGAAGCGGTAATCTTTCGCCTCTCGATCAGGGTCTAGAACCCATGACTTATATTTGAAGGAGTTCACCGTGGCATCAAACTGCGATATCTGCGGCAAAGGCCCCAGCTTTGGCAACAATGTCTCGCACTCCATGCGTAAGACACGTCGCCGCTGGAATCCAAATATTCAGCGCATCCGCACCCTCGTTGGCGGACACACCAAGCGTCAGAACGTCTGCTCTTCATGCTTGAAGGCTGGCAAAGTAACTCGCTAAACCCCCTCTTCGCTCCTGTGCCTCTGATGATGGATGCTTAGGGAATGTTGATCTATGCCCATCGGGGCGCATCCGCAGATTATCGCGAGATGTCTCGTGCTGCCTATCTTGCCGCTATCGAGCAGGGCGCTGATGGCTTTGAATGCGACCTGCGTCTGACGAAAGATCGCATACTCATCTGCTGGCATGACGACGATCTGCTCCGCATTGCGGAATCACCGCTTAAAGTTGCCAGATCTACGCTCTCAGAACTTCAGGCAGTTACAGAGATTCTCACTTTCGAAGAATTGTTAGATATCGCGCTCTCGCATCGCAAGAACCTTGCACTTGAAACCAAGCATCCAGTACCAACCGGTCGCGCCGTCGAGCTTGAAGTGATGAGAGCCCTGTCGGAGAACTCGGCTCGCATCCAAGCATCTGGAATCGATATCGCGATTATGTCTTTCTCGTGGTGGGCGATTCGGCGAGTAAGCAGAAGTGGTGCTCTTGGAATCTACCTGATCGCACATCGCTGGCAACGAATACTCAATCTCTTTGGTGGGATCGGCCCAGGAATCTTTCTCTTGCGAGACGATCAGGACCTTGCTCGCAAACTCACACACAGTAATCGCAAGCTCTTCATTTGGACAGTCAATACGCCTGAGGATCTCAAAGTTGCGCACGAGGCGAGGGCTGATGTCGTAATGACAGATGTGCCAGGCAAAATGCGCGAGCACCTCTCAGCGCTTTAACTTACTAAAAGTGCGAGAAGCCTTCATGCTCTGCAACGAAGCCATCGACCGTCACTCGTGAACCTTCGATAACGTCTCCGATCACCATGAAACCTTTCGGAATTGATGTTTCACGCGGAATTGTTGCGAGGAAGATGTGGTCCTCTCCGCCATGTAAGACCCACTGCCATACATCAACGCCGAGATCTGCGGCCACTCGTGCAAGATCGGCATAGTCACTTGATGATGCGAGAAGATCTCTCTCGATTGCAATCCCCACACCTGAAGCGCTGGCGAGATGCGAGAGCTCTGAAACTAAACCATCTGAAATATCGATCATTGAATGTGCGATGGCAGAGATCGCCTGAGCGCTCTGATAATCCACCGTTGGATGTCGATGATGACTCGAAGCAGCATCGAGCACTCCCCGCTTGAGGAACTCCAGACCTGATGCTGACTCGCCTGGAAGCTTTGATACAACGACCCGGTCTCCTACTTTCGCACCACTTCGAAGTATTGGTCGACCAACAGCACCAAATGCACTGATCGAGATCACGATCTTCTCCGAAGAGGCGAGATCTCCGCCCACAACACTCGCACCCACCAGTGCTGCTTCGTCAGCAATACCGAGGGCTAACTCTTCCACCTCTTCCACGGTTATCGATTTAGGTAGGGCTGCGCTGACAAGTAAGTACTCAGGCCTGCCGCCCATGGCAAAGATGTCAGCGAGATTTGCAGCTGTGATCTTTGCGCCTATTTCATAAAGGGATGACCAGTTTCTTGAGAAGTGCGTGCCTTCAACGGCCATATCGCTTGCGAGAGCGATAGGTGTGAGAGCTGCCTTAATGACCGCAGCATCATCACCGATGCCGACTAAGACTGACTCATCCGAGCTACGGGAGAAGATCGCGGAAATAGCGGCGAGAATCTCGCGCTCTGTAGCCATTTTCCCTCATCTCTGACGCTTCTCTAACGGTTCCCCGAACGGTAGCCTAATCGCATGAGCATTCAGGCATATATTTTAATTCAGACCGATATCGGCAAGGCAAACAGTGTTGCACAAGCGATCTCTGCGATCCCAGGCGTTACCCTCGCAGAAGGTGTAACCGGTCCATATGACGTCATTATGAGAGCCGAAGCTCCAAGCATGGAGGAGTTTGGGCGTACCATCTTGGCGAAGGTGCAAGGTGTTCCTGGAATTTCACGAACACTTACCTGCCCTGTAACGAGTGTCGCGCTTTAACGAGTAACGCTTGCGCTGCGTGAGAGCGCGGCCTCGATCAGAGCTGTGATCAAATCTTTATACTCTCGGCCTGCTTGAGCCCAGAGTTTGGGGAAGACAGAGGTCGGCGTGAAGCCAGGCATTGTATTGATCTCATTGATAACCAACTCCCCTATTGTTGAGAAGAAGAAATCAACTCGAGCAAGACCCTCGCAGCCAAGTGCATTAAAGGCCTCGACCGCGCTCTTCTGAATATCATCAACCGGAAGATCAGTTGGGCTGATCACTTTCGTTGAACCATCAAGGTACTTCGCCTCAAAATCGTAGAATTCAAAGCGTGGATCAAGTGAGATCTCACCAAGTGGCGAGGCAAGTGCAACACCATCGACCTGTAAGACTGCGCATTCGATCTCGCGCCCAGCAATCGCCTCTTCAATCATCACCTTGGTATCAAAGGTGAGCGCCTCATCAATAGCTGCTGCCAAATGTTCTGGGCTCTTTACCTTTGTTGTTCCACGGCTTGAGCCACCACGAGCGGGCTTCACAAAGAGTGGGTAAGTGAGCTCGTGTTTTGGAACAGTGCCATTCCAATCTCGCTGATGAACGACGATGCCGGGTGCCACTTTGAGACCATGGGATGAAAAGATCGCCTTGGCAAAGGATTTATCCATTGCTACCGCACTCGCCAAAACTCCCGATCCGACATAACGAAGGCCTGCGATCTCTAAGAGCCCTTGGATCGTTCCATCTTCACCATATGGACCATGAAGGATCGGGAAGATGACATCGGGTTTAAACTCTTCAATCAACTCTGAAATATTAGTTTCTTTCCCACCAGTGATCTCAGGCAAGGCTCCATTAGTCAGAACAAGTCGTTGATCTGAGGGAGGAATAACCCACTGGCCCGTTTTGGTAATACCGACAAGAATCGGTTCGAAGAGAGAACGGTCTATCGAGCTAAGAACTCCACCTGCAGAGATACAGGAGATCTCATGCTCACTACTCTCGCCACCGCAAAGGAGTATGACGCGCTTCATGCGAGCTCAGCCCGCAAACTCACTGTCTTCAAATGCTCCATCGCATCTGCAGGGGTCATCGCTCCAGAGACGACATCTGAAACGACCTCGATGATCGGCACTTCAACGCCAACTCGGTGTGCGAGCTCACGAATAGAACGAGCTGACGCAACACCCTCAACGGTCTTTGGCATCAGAATGCTCGCCTCGCTCATCGAGCCAGTTCGTCCAAGCGCCTCTCCAAAAGTTCTATTGCGAGATAGCGATGATCCGCAACTTGCGACAAGATCGCCCATCCCTGCCAAACCTAAATTGGTCAGTGGATCGGCGCCATATCCAATTCCAAATCGCGCGACTTCGCCGAGGCCGCGAGTAATGATCATCGATTGTGTGTTCTCGCCATATCCGAGACCGATGGCCATGCCGACGGCAAGTGCAATGACCGACTTTGTCGCTCCGGCTAATTCGCACCCAACGAGATCACTCGAAGGATAGACACGGAAATATGGATTGGTGAAGAGTTCAATTAACTCATCAACGATCTTTGGATTTGTCGATGCAGCGACCGCGCCGGCAGGTTGGCGCAGACTCAACTCTCCCGCCAAATTTGGTCCTGTTAAGAGTCCCATATCGTCGAGGGAGATTCCAAGCTCGGAAGCCATGATCTCTGTCATGCGCGAGTGGGTATCTGCCTCGATACCTTTAAGAGTACTAATCAACCTCATACCTGGCTTGAGGTGCGGAGCCCAGACCTTGAGATTCTCTCGGAGCGTCTGCGCCGGGATAGCGACAATAATTACATCAGAATATTCGAGCGCTACCTTTAAATCTGTTGTTGCGTGTACCTGCTCTGGAAGCTTGATCCCTGGCAGGAATTTCTCATTCGTATGGAGCGCATTTATTTCATCAACGACGGATGAATTTCGACCCCACAGCAGAACATCGTGCCCTGCATCAACAATGATCTGGGCGAGAGTGGTTCCCCAGGCGCCAGTACCAAGTACGGTGCTCTTCATCAGCGACTCTCTCCCTTCTTCTTCTTAAAGTTGCCAATCCTAGGAAGTGAAGAGAGGTGCGGATCAAAGATCTCCGCCGGTGCCTTCTCTCCCCGGATCTCTTCCAATTCTCTCGTAATTGCCGCCATGACGTAAGCGGTGGCTTCCTCAAGAGCGATGGGATCATTCTCACGTCCCGCCCAGCGCGAGAACTCCAGGGCCTTGCCAGCCTGCACGTGCACAGTCTTACGTGGAAAGAGATTCGGTCTCTTACTGTACGGAGGCAAGATCGCTTGCGCACCCCATTGGGCACAAGGAATAACCGGAACCTGAGCAAGGATTGCCAACCGAGCTATCCCAGTCTTCGCCTTCATAGGCCAGATACTCTCATCGCGAGTGAGCGTGCCCTCAGGATAAACACCGAGACAATGACCAGCCTTCAGAAATGCAACTGCATGAACAAGTGCTTGTGAAGCATTCGCACTCTCGCGTTCGACTGGCACCTGACCTGAACCTGCGATGATGCGACCGATAACTGGAATCTTAAATACGCCCGCTTTTCCAAGGAAGCGTGGCGCTCTTCCGTTCTTGTAGAGAAAATGTGCAAAGACGAGTGGGTCAAGGTAAGAGATGTGATTTGATACAACGATCACCGCGCCACTCTTGGGAAGATTTTCTATTCCACGCCAATCCCGTTTTGCGAGCAAACGAAGAAGTGGAATGACAATTGATGCGCCAAAACGAAAATAGTTATTTGTTCCTAATGGTTTTCCGGTTGGTGGTGCGTACCGAATTAGATCATCACTCGTATTCGCACTCATGGTTGAAGGATACTCGTCAATTAACGAAAAGAATGTGAATAGAAAAAAGAGAAAAAATGAGAATAAAAAAAGAGGGACCATCGCTGGCCCCTCTTTTCTATAAAGTAAAACTACTTACGCTTTACTGCCTTCTTGACAACCTTCTTAGCAGGAGCCTTCTTAGCAACCTTCTTGACGACCTTCTTCGCGGCCTTCTTTGGAGCTGCCTTCTTCGCCGCTGGCTTCTTAGCAGCAGGCTTCTTTGCTGCTGGCTTAGCAGCAGGCTTTGCAACTACCTTTACAGGTGGCTTTGGAGCTGGATCAAGCTTGCGTGCGCCTGAGATAACTTCCTTGAGTGCCTTTGCAGGGAGGAAGCGAACCTTCTTGCTCGCCTTGATCTGGATTGTTTCGCCAGTGAATGGGTTGCGGCCCTTACGTGCAGCGCGGTCAACCTTCTTGAACTTACCGAAATCATTGATCATTACATCGTCGCCCTTAGAGATATTGCGAACGATTGCATCAAAGACGATATCTACAGCGCGAGCTGCTTCTTTCTTGTTGTCACCAAAGTGTGGTGCCAAGTATGCGATGAACTGGGCCTTGTTCATTAAATTCCCCTTATTACGCGTAAATTGTTAAGCATTCGCTTAACGCTGTGAGAAATCTACGCAGAGGGATGATGCAACGGGGTTATACGGCTCGGTGTGTCGCGGTAAAAATAGTGATTTTTTATGCGTAAAAAGTGGAGAAAAACTCTCAACGTGATGTCGAGAGTTTCTCACCAGAGTCGAATTATTGAAGCGCAGGAAGGGTTTTAGGCTTGAAAGAGGCGCGCTCTGCCTCAAAGGCGCTCACCTCATCGATCTTTTGCAGCGTCAAACCGATGTCATCGAGGCCTTCCATCAAGCGCCAGCGTGTGTAATCGTCGATTGCGAAGGGATGAGTCGCGCTACCAAATCGGACGCTCTTCGCCTCAAGATCGACCGTCACTGAGGTCGTAGGGTCAGATTCAATAACCTGCCACAACTCTTCGATGACCTCCTGAGGGAGGATGACCGTGAGCAGGCCCGCCTTCTGGGAGTTGCCTCGGAAGATATCTGCGAAGCGACTTGAGAGAACTACCTTGAAACCATAGTTCTGAAGCGCCCAAACGGCATGCTCTCGAGATGATCCCGTTCCGAAATCTGGACCCGCAACGAGAACGGTAGCTCCCGCATACTCTGCTTTGTTCAATACAAACTCTGGATCACTCCGCCATGCTGAGAAGAGGCCATCTTCAAAGCCACTCTTTGTGACTCGCTTGAGATAGACGGCAGGAATGATCTGATCGGTATCAACGTTGCTGCGACGCAATGGAATAGCAGTACCGGTATGTGAAATAAATTTTTCCATAATTCTTCTCCTTACAAATCTGATGGGGATGAGAGAGTGCCGCGAATTGCTGTTGCGGCTGCAACCAATGGACTCACAAGGTGCGTACGACCGCCCTTACCTTGGCGGCCTTCAAAGTTTCGGTTAGATGTTGACGCTGCACGCTCTTGTGGCTTGAGTTGATCTGGGTTCATACCGAGACACATAGAGCAACCGGCGTTACGCCATTCACCACCTGCATCTAAGAAGACCTGATCGAGACCTTCAGCTTCTGCTTCAAGGCGAACCTTTGCAGATCCTGGAACGACGAGTAAACGAAGTGATGGTGCAATCTTCTTACCCTTAAGAATTGCGGCAGCTGCACGGAGATCTTCGATACGACCGTTGGTGCATGACCCGAGGAAGACAGTGTCTACAGTGATTGATTTCAACGGAGTTCCAGCGACAAGCCCCATATATGTGAGTGCTCGCTCGGCTGCGCCACGTTCTTCAGCATCGGCGATCTCAGCAGGGTTTGGAACTACTGCATTGAGCGGCAGGCCCTGTCCTGGGTTAGTACCCCAGGTGACAAATGGTTCGAGCTCATCTGCATTGATCGTAATTTCTTTATCGAAGGTTGCATCTGAGTCGGTGTGGAGGGTCTTCCAGTATGCGACAGCTGCATCCCAATCGGCTCCTTGCGGTGCGTGCGGCTTATCTTTGACGTATGCAAATGTGGTCTCATCAGGTGCGATAAGCCCAGCGCGCGCGCCAGCTTCAATCGACATATTGCAGACGGTCATGCGACCTTCCATCGAGAGCGCGCGAATAGCAGATCCGCGATATTCAAGGACGTAGCCCTGTCCCCCGCCAGTGCCGATCTTCGCAATGATCGCAAGGATGATGTCCTTAGAAGTAACACCGGCCTTGAGAGTGCCCTCAACATTGATAGCCATCGTCTTTGGACGGATCAACGGAAGCGTCTGAGTTGCAAGCACATGTTCAACTTCTGATGTACCAATACCAAATGCAAGTGCACCGAAGGCGCCATGCGTTGATGTGTGGGAGTCGCCGCAGACGATCGTCATTCCTGGCTGGGTAATTCCAAGCTGTGGTCCAACAACGTGAACGATTCCTTGTTGTGAGTCACCAAGTGAGTGGATGCGAACACCAAACTCTTTGCAATTGGCGCGAAGGGTATCGACCTGAAGTTTTGAGACCGGATCAGCGATTGGCTGATCAATATTAAGAGTTGGGACGTTGTGGTCCTCGGTGGCAATAGTGAGATCCGGACGGCGAACCGGACGACCTGCTAAGCGCAGGCCATCAAATGCCTGAGGGCTCGTGACCTCGTGAATGAGATGAAGATCGATATAGAGCAAATCTGGCTCATTGGCCGCACTACTAACAATGTGGTCAGCCCAAATCTTCTCGGCAAGTGTCTTACCCATAACTCCTCCGTGCTCTTCATTTCCCAAAAACGGGACCAATATTTGCATCTCGCATTTCGAGATGCCAGTATTAGATTATGGACAAGAAGAATAGCGGAGTCGGCGTTCTAGACAAAGCCGTAAGAATTATGGCCACCCTCGAATCAGGGCCACACTCCCTCACCGAACTTGTTGCCGCAACTGGCATAGCACGACCAACTGCGCACCGCCTCGCCGTCGCACTTGAATTTCATCGCCTTCTGACGAGGGACCTCATGGGTAGATTCACACTTGGACCCCGCTCTGGTGAATTGGCTGCAGCAGCTGGCGAAGATCGACTTCTCGCTATCGCAGCACCCGCCCTTACCGCTCTTCGCGATGCCACATCAGAGAGCGCCCAGCTATACCGTAGACAAGGCGATCAACGAGTATGCGTTGCAACTGCTGAACGAATGAGTGGATTGCGCGACTCCGTTCCAGTAGGAACAGTTCTCACGATGCAAGCTGGATCTGCTGCACAGATCTTGCTCGCCTGGGAAGAGCCCGAGAAGTTGCGTCGTGGATTAGTTGGTTCACTCTTCACCCCGGCTTCGCTTTCAGCGGTTCGTCGTCGCGGTTGGGCGCAATCGGTTGGCGAACGTGAAGTAGGTGTTGCATCGGTATCAGCGCCGGTTCGTGGACCAAACAATAAAGTAATTGCTGCTGTAAGTATCAGCGGACCAATTGAGCGCCTCGGCCGTCAACCTGGACGTTCACATGCAGCTCAAGTTGTTGCTACCGCTGCCAGACTTACGGAGTATCTCGCGCAGAGTAAGTAGATTCTCCGCAGGCTAGATCTAAGAAGTGAGAAAGACCGAGAGAATTAACTCTCGGTCTTTTTTTTTACACACTCTTCATGTGTAGCCCCGAAGGGATTCGAACCCTCGTAGCTGACTTGAGAAGCCAGAGTCCTAGGCCGCTAGACGACGGGGCCCTAGTGTTTGAAGCAGGTAAAACAGGTATTACATGACAGTCATCTGCAGGCCACAGCCTTAAGAAGACTATCGCTGGGGTACCAGGACTCGAACCTAGACTAAATGAACCAGAATCACTTGGGCTGCCAATTACCCCATACCCCACCAAAATCGACGTTCTCACGCCTATCTCGGAAGGGCTAAGAATAGCCGAACTTTGCCTAGCTTTCGAACGGCCTAGATCGCTTAGATGGCCGCGCGAATACGGGCGAGCGACTTCTCCGGACCCAGCAACTCCATGGATTCAAAGAGCGGTGGTGAGATGTGGCTACCTGTCACTGCGATACGGAGGGCGCTAAAAGCGATACGTGGCTTGAGTCCGAGCTCCTCGATCAGCGCCGTGCGGAGTACTGCCTCAATTCCGGCATGATCCCAGATCCCGGTAGCTGCGAGATTCGTCAGGCGCTGCGCTGAAATCGTCAGGACCTGCTTTGAGGCCTCATCAACAATCTTTGCACCTGACTCCGGTTCAATCGCAAAATCAGTAACGAAGAGGAAATTGAGAAGGGCTGGAATCTCACTCAACGTTGTGATCCGCTCCTGAATGATCGGAAGTGCCTTTTTTACAAGTGCAACATCGGCAGGAGAATCTGTCGCCACACCACTTCGTCTTAAGAAGGGCATCGACCATTCAAAGAATGATTCAAGGGTCAAGGCGCGAATCTTGTCGCCATTGATCGCCTCAAGTTTCTTCATATCAAAACGTGCTGGCGAACTATGAACTCGCTCTACCGTGAAGAGCTCCGTGAGCTCCTTCATCGTGACATTTTCACGATCTTCACCTGGCGACCAGCCAAGTAGTGCGAGATAGTTACAAATCGCTTCGGGCAGATATCCAGCATCTCGGTACCAGGCGATGGAAGTTTCTCCGTTGCGCTTTGAGAGCTTGGCATTATCTTGGCCCATCACAAAGGGAAGGTGAGCGAAGAATGGATAATCTTCAGGCTTTACTCCCATTGCATCGTAGACCCTTAATTGACGTGGAGTTGAAGAGAGTAGATCTTCACCGCGTAGAACATGGGTTACCTGCATCAAAACATCATCAACAGCCACCGCGAGTGTGTAGAGCGGTGAGCCATCGTTACGAACTAAGACAAAGTCCGGAACGTACTGATGTTCAAAGGTGACGTCGCCACGAATGAGATCGGTGAAGGTGGTTGAACCATCGGGCATACGCATGCGCAGTACTGGCTTGCGACCTTGTGCCTTGAAGGCTTCGACTTGATCGGCTGTGAGATTACGACAATCGCCGTTATAGCCAGGAGCGACGTTCGCAGCTCGTTGAGCCTCTCGAACCGCTTCTAACTCTTCCGCTGAGCAATAACAATGATAAGCATCGCCTTGCTCTAGAAATTTAGCTGCCCAATGAGCATAGATATCGAGGCGTTGGCTCTGCAGATAAGGGGCGTTCGCTCCCCCGACTTCAGGGCCCTCATCCCAATCAAGGCCCAGCCACTTCAAGGTATTGATCGCGGCCTGGATATATTCAGGGGTGACTCGCTCGGTATCAGTATCTTCAATTCTGAAGATAAAAGAGCCGCCAGTATGTCTGGCATATGCCCAGTCGAAGAGCGCAGTGCGGATATTGCCTACGTGGAGCTCACCAGTTGGAGATGGAGCAAAACGGACGCGGACCTTCTTCGTCGCGGTATTAGATGAAGTATTAGCGGCCATGAGAACTCACCGTATTCGTCAATTGACCAATTCCCTCGATTGAGATCTGAACCTTCTCGCCAGCGCCCATGGGGCCAATTCCCGCAGGAGTGCCGGTAAGAATGACATCGCCTGGAAGGAGGGTCATTACCGAAGAGACAAAGTTGATGATCGTCGGAATATCAAAGATCATCGATGAGATGGGCTCTGATTGCTTCACAATGCCATCAACGATCGTTTCGATCCGTTGTGATCCTGGCACAAATTCAGTCTCAATCCATGGCCCGAGCGGACAGAAGGTATCGAAACTCTTCGCGCGCATCCACTGACCATCGCGCTTCTGAAGTTCGCGAGATGTCACATCGTTGCCGATCGTGTACCCATAGACCACATCGGCATACTTCTCCTTTGGCACATCTTTACAGATGCGAGAGATGACGATGGCGAGCTCGCCTTCATAATCGATGCTCGGCGCCATCGCTGGCCACTGGATTATCTCTTCAGGTCCGATGACTGAGGTGTTGGGTTTTAAGAAAATAATGGGTTCATCTGGAACAACAGAGTTCATCTCGGCTGCGTGATCGGCGTAGTTCTTTCCTACACAGACAACCTTGCTGCGAGGAATCACTGGTGCGAGCAACCGAACATCCTCGAGGGCTACCTTCGTCTCTGTCGGCACGATTCCCGAGTAGATGGGATCGCCCTTAATGACAAGGATCTCGCCTTGGTCGTTGAGGACACCAAAGTGTGGATCGCTACCTAGGCCGGCACTAGCGGGCGGGGAGAATCGAACGATACGCATGGGGTGAGCCTACAACTTCAACAGGGCCATCATGCTCGTGCTTGCGAGTCAGCCTCATCACTTCTAGTCGCAAGGATAAATGCAATGCGATGGCGACGACCGACGGGCCGTTCGGCCGTTAATCGCCATCCGGCAATTGTGATCGTGCTACCGGGAATCGGAACGCCGCCAAGCTCCTTCGCCAATAGACCTCCGAGGCTATCGACATCCTCTCGCTGGCCATCCGTCAATTCAATCTTGCACGCATCCTCAAAATCCTCAATGTGCAGGCGAGCAGAGAGCCGCACGCTGCCATCATTGAGCCAATCCACTTCAGGTGCTTCAAGATCATATTCATCGGCGATCTCACCAACGATCTCCTCCAGAATATCTTCAATCGTAATCAAACCCGCTGTGCCACCATATTCATCGATCACAATCGCCATATGAATCTGGTCCTTCTGCATCTCCTTCAAGAGTTGTGCGGCAGTCTTCGTCTCAGGAACGAAGGTGGCAGGACGGGAGTGCGCATCTACGGTCTCAGTCTGTTCAGATTCGTGATGCTCATGAACACGTCTAGCAAGATCCTTCACATAAGCGATACCAGTGACATTATCCAAATTTTCAGTGATGACAGGGATGCGGGTGAAGCCAGATCGGAGTGCGAGTGAGAGGCCTTGACGTACCGTCTTATCCCCTTCGATCCAGACCATATCGGTGCGAGGAACCATCAATTCACGTACGAGCGTATCGCCCAAATCGAAGACTGAGTGGATCATCTCGCGTTCGGAATCCTCCATCAATCCGCGCTCACTCGCTTCATCAACCATATCGCGGAGCTCGGCTTCATTTGTGTAGTGGCGAATTCCAATTCCACGGCCAGCAGTGAAGAGATTTATGGCGGAGTGAAGAATCCGGTCTAACGCTTTGAAGAACGGATGATGGGCAGCTAAATATCCTAAGAGAAATACTGGGATCGCCAGGAGGCAGATCACCAAGAGATCATTAGCGAGGTTCATGAACGAGAACTCTTCCATCGCGCCAAAATGTCATCTTGCAATTCAAACATAACAACTTCTTCTGCCTTCTCAGCATGGTCATAACCTAAGCAGTGGAGAAGGCCATGGATGGTGAGCAAGGCGAGTTCGTCGGCGAGAGAGTGTTTCACCGCTTGCTTGGCAGCAAAATCTGGACAGAGCACGATATCCCCAACGATGCCAGGGCCATCAGCGGCAGAGTTCGGCAGCATCTCATCCATTGGAAAGGAGAGAACATCCGTGGGACCTTCGAGATCCATCCACTCCACGTGGAGTTCGCTCATGCGATCTTCATCAACGACCGTGATACTCACATCTGACTCCGGATGAATGCCCATGGCGTCCAAAGTGAACTCAGCCACTGAGATGAGGGCTGCCTCCTCGCAGGCAGAGTTAGATTCGTTTGAAAGTTCTATAGCCATCAGTTGTGCCCTTGCTCTCTGAATCATCGAAGCGTCCATAAGCCTCGACGATATCGCCCACAAGGCGGTTGCGAACCACATCTTCAGAGTTCAAGTGTGAGAACGAGATATCTTCCACATCGCTCAAAACATTCTGAACTACCGCAAGTCCCGACTTCGCATAATTCGGTAGGTCTACTTGAGTTACATCGCCAGTAATGACCATCTTCGAGCCAAAACCAAGGCGAGTGAGGAACATCTTCATCTGCTCGGGCGTTGTGTTCTGCGCTTCATCGAGAATAACAAAAGCATCATTTAACGTACGTCCGCGCATATATGCCAGTGGTGCAATTTCGATAACGCCCGATTGCATCAACCGTGGAATCGACTCTTGATCGATCATGTCGTGAAGAGCATCAAAGAGCGGCCGTAGATATGGATCGATTTTCTCGGAGAGCGTGCCTGGAAGGAATCCGAGCTTCTCTCCGGCCTCAACTGCTGGACGGGTCAAGATAATTCGATTGACCTCTTTAGCTTGCAGGGCTTGAATCGCCTTCGCCATCGCAAGATAAGTCTTACCTGTACCCGCTGGTCCAAGGCCAAAGGTGATCGTGTGGGTGTCGATCGCCTCTACATATCGCTTCTGATTCGCCGTCTTTGGTCGAATGCTCTTCCCGCGATTGCTGAGAATATTGAGTGATAGGACTTCAGCAGGATGATCGGCAGGGGTCCGCTTAATCATGGCTATCGCCTGATCAATCGAATCGGGGGTGAGAATCTGCCCACCACGCAAGAGAACGAGAAGTTCCTTAACAAGAGATTCGAAGGCAGCGGACTCTTCCAGGTCGCCTTTGACGAAGATCTCATTGCTGCGAACAGTGATAACTATTTTAGGGAATGTGCTCTCGAAGGTACGGAGATAACTATCGTTTGGTCCAACAAGGGCGACCATAGGTATCGCGGTTGGGACGGTAATCAAGGCTGAATCCATTGCTCGAATCCTACGATTAACCTGGCGGCCATGCGAGCGGACGGCCACCTAGAAGATGTAGATGAGCGTGAAAGACGCTCTGGCCAGCGGAAGCTCCGGTGTTAAAGACGGTTCGGTGTCCATCTAGACCCTCTTCCTTCGCAAGGCGAGAGGCAACCGCAAAGAGCTTCGCTGTTGTACGTGGTGAGGCGCTCGTGAGTTCATCGACATTCTCGAAATGCACTCGAGGGATAATCAAGATGTGGGTTGGGGCCTGCGGAGCAAGATCGCGAAAGGCAACAACGTCGTCATCGGAGTAGAGAAACTCTGTTCCGAACTCGCCTGCGGCTACTTTGCAGAAGATGCACATATCAGCACTCTAATCCTTGTCGCTCGCTACCAATGCTTGATCAGCGCTGAAATCGCCGCGAGTCCAGCTAAGCCCGCATGTGCCGATCTCAAAACTGGGCTTCCAAGTCGAACGATCTTCGCACCAATCGCCTCAAGTTCGCGCAACTCATCCTTGCTGATCCCGCCCTCGGGTCCAATGACGAGGACGATCTGATCAAATGAAATCGCCGAAGGTGAGACCACGACACTGATCTTCTCCTGAGCAGATTCATGAAGCACGACGAGAAGTGAGTTAGCGGTGAATCGTTCCCGTATTTGTGTGAGCGTAATGGGCGCTTCAATCTTTGGAATTGTATGGCGTCGTGATTGTTTGCATGAAGCAACAGCAGCGCTCTCCCACTTGTTCTGCATATCGCTCTTCCACTTTGCGATGCAGTGATCAGACTGCCAGGCAATGATGCGATCCGCGCCTCCTTCAACCAGGAGTTCAATCGTCTCTTTTGCTCGCTCAGATTTTGTGAGCGCTTGAATAACCACAAATTCCGGGTGTGAACGAGAGGTATGTCCGCGTTCTGCAACATCAACTTTAAAACTAGACTTATCAATCGCCGAGATCGACCCTTCGATCCAATTGCCACGTCCATCGCTCACTTGCAGACGCTCGCCTACCTTCATCCGCATCACCTTAATTGCATGGTGCGCTTCATCTCCATCAACAGTGACCGAGCTACCATCGCTCAACTCTGGAACGAAGAAGAGTGAGAGCATCAGCGGTGGAACGCTTCTCGGAAACGTGAGAAGAGCCCATTATCGGACTTCTCATCCCGTTGATGAATGCGGACTGTCGACTCACTCTCGCTACGAAGCTTTGCCAACTTCTTGAAGAGATCCTCTTCATCCTTACTCAATTTCGATGGAGTGGTGATGTCGATATGCACGACGAGATCTCCGCGGCCTCCGCCCCGAAGGCGTGAAACTCCCAAATCCTTAAGTACAACGGCATGACCGCTCTGAATGCCCGCCTTAAAGGCGACTTCTCGCTCGCCATCCAGCGTCTCGATCATCACGCGACCGCCAAGTGCGGCTGAGCTCATCGGCACTGAGATCCAGATATGGAGGTTATTGCCATCTCTCACCAAGAATGGATGTTCACTTTCAACAATTTCGACATAGAGATCTCCGGCTGGTCCGCCACCAGGTCCCACTTCACCCATGCCAGTCATCTGAATCCGGTTTCCGGTTTCAACGCCGGCAGGAATCTTCACATGCAAACTCTTGCGTGCTCGAACTC
>TBL_comb47_HYPODRAFT_10003044_pt1 | contig 20180 bp, 12 predicted proteins | sample TroBogypolimnion_40_FD_10682 | JGI IMG/M metagenome (IMG submission 10682) | reverse complement strand
TCCTGCCTCCGACAGGTTGCAATTACTGGAACCATTTGCCCCATGGGAAGGTTCCGACCTGAAAAATCTTAAACTGTTGATCAAGGCCCGGGGAAAATGTACAACTGACCATATCTCAATGGCCGGTCCATGGCTTACATACCGGGGGCATCTGGATAATATTTCAGAAAACCTGCTCATCGGCGCGATTAACGATTTCAACGGGAAAACCAATTCTGTAAAAAATCAGCTGACCGGCGAGTACGGAGCAGTTCCCACAACAGCCAGGTCATATAAGAAAGAGGGATTAGGATCTGTCATCGTAGGGGATGAAAATTACGGGGAAGGTTCCTCACGCGAACATGCTGCCATGGAGCCCCGCCACCTGGGAGCCCGCGTTGTGCTGACCAGGTCCTTTGCACGAATTCACGAAACAAACCTTAAAAAACAGGGAATGTTAGCGCTCACATTCGCCAACCCGGACGATTACGCGCGGATTCAGGAAGACGATTCCATTGATGTTATCGGACTTGAATCATTTCAGCCCGGCAAATTATTGCAGCTTACCCTGCATCATGCCAATGGAACCTCTGAAGATATCCAGGTTAAACATACCTATAATGAGGCACAGATCGAATGGTTTAAAGCCGGTTCATGCCTGAATTTTATTAAGGATAACCAATAGATTTTAATTTTGTATTTCATACGGAAGGCCGGGCACAATCCCGGCCTTTTTAATTATTCGAACAAAACATTGGATTATTCGTAAAATGGATTATATATAATTGTGATTCAATTCTTTATAATATTTTTTTTTCGAATTAACATTTTTTAATACTTATTTCTATCCAATCCCTACAATGCCGATATACCTTTAGAACTAATTTCGGACCTACTTTTAGACTGGACAAACGGTAAATGATATTTAAATTTAAGATCATATCGGACAAGGTTGAAGATTTTGTGTTGCACCTTGATGCTGATGCAAAAAACACTTTTTTTGAGCTGCATGAAGCCATACAAATGGCGTGCAAATACGATCCGTCTGAACTTGCCACGTTCTTTCTTGCCGACGAAGAGTGGGATAAAGGATTGGAAATTACGATGTTTGAGAACCGGTTATCAAAACAGCAATCGGTGAGATTGATGAAGCAAACGGCACTTGGGGATCTATTAAAAAAAGAGGAGGATAAATTGATCTACATTTTTGATATGACCAATCAAAAATCATTGTATATTCAATTAAATAAGATAGTTATGGAAGAAAAGCTAAGCTCGCCAATTATTTCTTACAACAGAGGAATTGCACCGGCACAAGGTCTGTCGAACCGCTACAATGCAGATCTGCTGGCTGATCAGAATTCTGACCTTCAGAACGTTTTTACCGACTTCGGGGAACTTGAAGATCTGAACATGATTTATGGTGAAATCGGGGAAGTAATGTAAGTTAATGATTACTAATTAGTTGAAAGAGATAATAAAAGACCGGACGGCGAGGCTGTAGGGTGACTGGGCAAAAGTTTTATCTTTGTACCATTTAATTAACTTGTTCCTTATTAATGCCCAAATCACTGATTATTCTTCTCGGACCGACAGGTGTAGGTAAAACAGCGCTGAGTATTGATATCGCCCGTTATTTCAATACGGAGATTATCTCCTGCGATTCCAGACAAATATACAAGGAAATGAGTATTGGAACTGCAGTACCCGACAGACAGATCCTTGAAACCATCCCTCACCATTTTATACGGTCGCACTCCATCCACGATCAGTTCAACGCCCGCAAGTTTGAGATAGAAGTACTTGAGAGGCTGGAGACTTTGTTTTTGGATACCGATATTGTTCTGATGACAGGCGGGTCTATGTTATACATTGAAGCACTGTGCAAAGGGTTGGACGATTTTCCGGATGTGGATCCTGAATTACGCCAAAAACTGATGAATCGACTTGAATCAGAAGGGATTACCCAATTACAAAATGAATTATTTAAACTCGACCCCACCTATTACAGTGAAGTTGATCTGCAAAATCCGAAGCGTATATTGCATGCCCTCGAGATTTGTCTGATGACCGGCAAGCCCTACTCCGAATTACGGACAAACCAAACCCGCAAGCGCCCTTTTAATATTTTAAAGATTGGTCTTAATTGTGACAGGGAGCAGCTGTATGAACGGATCAATCAGCGGGTAGACAAGATGTTTGAAGTAGGATTAGAGCAGGAAGTCAATCGTTTACAGTCATTTAGTCATCTTAACTCGCTTAATACCGTTGGTTACCGCGAGCTCTTCGAATATTTTGAAGGGAAGATAACATTGGAGCAGGCCAAAGAAAAGATAAAAGCAAACTCCAGAAAATATGCCAGAAAACAGTTGACCTGGTTCAGACGCGACCCCGAAATCACATGGTTCACCCCTGTTATGAAAGAGGAAATTATCGCATTTATCCGTGAAGAGTTGAAGTTGGATTGATCTTTACATCAAATTAAATCGACAATTATTTTGATTTTTGAGTTATAGTCACTCCAGAAGAATAATCTCCTGATGCAAGTCCAACATCAATAATCCTTTTAACATTAAAAGGGTTTGCATCTATTTTAATAAAAAGTGTGTTACTGTCGCGATGTTCTACATCAAAGCAATTTTGTTTAATCACATAATTAGTTGCCATCATATTTATTCCGCTAAAATTATAAAAGAATAAAGTGTCAACCGATATGACAGCTATATCTATTATCCTCCACCCAATTCCTTTGGTAGTAATTGTAATAGAATCTCCAAGAGGATTAAATTCAGCGGATTTTTTGGAAAGCAAGATGTTATCACTCCAAACCCCATTGATTTCTTTTTTTGAACAGGAATAGAGAATAAAAACAAGAACCATAAACAAGAATACATTTTTCATGGAAATAATCTTTTACCTATTAATAATTATTTTCATCAGAGCCCACATAAAATCGTTTTTTATAGCGTTTGAACTCTTTTGATAACGTTATAGGTATTCCCAACCATCAATAATCGCCTGATAATTTTTTAACGGATAACCGCTTGAACGGTTTAATCTTTACCGCTTCAAATGCTTTTGACCCTACCCAATTATAAAACATATAGTAGGATATATTGAATTGGTATTATAATCCTCTGAATAGTGGGTATATTCAGATTTATAAAACATAATAATAACCGGACGTGAAAATCAGCCAATTATTTATAAAAACCTTTTACCTTTAGTTCTTTACCTGCTCACACAAACGATAAAAAATTGAAATATAATCAGATAAGAGTTAAATTAAATACCCTCAAGGATTTGAAAGCCTTGAGGGTATTTGTCCATCCGGAAAGTTACCTTTTAGATATCATCATCGACATCATCATCGTCCTCAGGCATATCATCCGGAATATCATTGACATCTTCATCCACATCATCATGCCCTTCAAACTCCTGTAAAGCAAAATCATCGCGGAGAATTCCATCATCATTAAAATCATCGTCATTCTCAACGATGTTATTTGCCTCTTCCAGGGTCATGCGAACAAGGTAATAGAAATCATCAGTCTCATAGGGTAGTGCAGACACAACCTTCCCCTTTGCATTGATATAGGTGATCAGGCTTCCCGAAAAACCATGGGGATAAGTTAACTTAATTTGACCCTGTACATCAAGAGGCAGCTTGTCATAGTCCTTAACGATGCGCGGTTTATTGATTTTTGCCATAGTATATTTAGATTAAGGATATCTTTAATAGATTGTAATGGAATTGATTAATACTCTTCATGGGACTTAAATTACCATTTGTTTAATTGGTGCAAAATAATAATTCGAGTTATTAATTATATAGCTTTTTAAAAAATATCGAAAAAAAAACTCAATTTGTCCGTTTTTAAAGATCAGAAGTACCGAATCAGACCCTGAAACTAATAAAATACCTATATTTGCCGTCTTATTTGATCACGCAGAAGATTTAAAATGAATATCTCATACAACTGGCTGAAAGATTATATCAATCCGGAACTCTCACCCGCCGAAGTTGCGGCAATCCTTACCCAACTTGGACTGGAAACCGGTAGCATCGATGAATTTGAATCAATAAAGGGCGGACTCAAAGGGCTTCTCGTTGGTGAAGTGATGACCTGCCAGAAACATCCGGATTCTGACCATTTAAGTGTAACTACCGTAAATGTTGGTGGTGAGGAGGATTTACCCATTGTTTGCGGAGCACCCAATGTAGCTGCCGGTCAGAAAGTTATTGTCGCTACTGTCGGAACTGTTCTCTATCATGGGGATGAAAAATTCACGATTCAGAAGTCAAAAATAAGAGGACAAATATCGATGGGAATGATCTGTGCCGAAGACGAAATAGGTGTCGGTCAGGATCATAGCGGGATCATGGTTTTGAATCCGGATGCTAAACCCGGGACCCCAGCCACCGATTTTTTCAATATTCAGAGTGATTATATCCTTGAGGTTGACCTTACTCCCAACCGGATTGACAGCGCTTCCCATATTGGTGTAGCCCGTGATCTTTCGGCATTTCTGAGTCAAAAAAAGAGTACTCCCTATCATCGCCCTAAAATTGACGACTTCAGGCCTGATAATCAAAATCTTCCGGTTTCAGTCACCATTTTGAATCCTGAAGCATGCCCTCGGTACAGTGGGCTAACTATTTCCGGGGTTACCGTTGCAGCCTCGCCTGAATGGCTTCAAAACAGGCTAAAGGCCATTGGTCAAAATCCAATCAATAATATCGTTGACATTACAAATTTTGTACTGCACGAAACGGGTCAACCACTTCATGCCTTCGATGCCGGGGCAATCAAGGGGGGGCAGGTGATCGTGAAAACTCTGGTTGCCGGGACAAAATTTGTCACGCTCGACGGCATTGAAAGGGAGGTGTCGGATAAAGATCTGATGATCTGCAATGCTGACGAAGCCATGTGTATCGGCGGAGTCTTCGGGGGTTTACATTCCGGCGTTAAAGAAAATACAACTGCCATCTTCCTTGAGAGTGCCTTTTTTAATCCGGTTTACATCCGTAAATCGGCCCGCAGACACGGACTAAATACCGATGCATCCTTCCGTTTTGAGCGGGGTGTCGATCCGAATGGAACACTCTACGCGCTGAAACGTGCGGCAATGCTTATTAAAGAGATCGCTGGTGGAAATATCTCTTCTGATATCGTTGATATTATTGCAGATCCTGTTATCCTTGAATTCTTTCCAGTCGAGATTTACTGGTCAAATATCAGTCGCCTTATCGGTAAAGAACTCCCCAAAGAGACTATTAAAGCGATATTACTTGCACTTGAAATAGAGATTAGGGGAGAGTCTGATCAGGGATTGACTCTGGCGGTGCCACCTTTCCGGGTAGACGTTAAAAGAGAGGTAGATATTATTGAGGAGATCCTTCGGATTTATGGATATAACAATATTGAACCAAACAGATTAATCAAATCAACGATTCAGCATGTCCCTCATCCGGATAAAATGAAGCTGCAAAACCTGATTTCTGAAATATTTACCGCAAGGGGGTTTAATGAAATAATGTCTAATTCATTGACAAAATCGGCCTATTATGATCAGCTGGTATCCTATAAACCGGGAAATACAGTCCGTCTTTTCAATCCGCTGAGCTCTGATCTTAATGTAATGCGGCAGACACTTCTTTTCGGGGGACTTGAAGCAGTCAGTCGGAATACGAACTTTCGCAACCCAAACCTTCGCCTTTATGAATTCGGAAATGTATATCACTTCGATGGTAGTAAGTCGTATAATCATCCTGTCAGAAACTACAGTGAAGAGGAACATATTGGCATATGGATTACCGGCAATAAAGAGACTCCCAACTGGAATCTGAAGGAGGAACCAACCACCTTTTTTACCTTAAAAGCCAATGTCGACAATATCCTTTCAAGGATAGGCATCGATCCCCGGAGTTGCACAATCGAATCGATTTCAAACGATATCTTCTCGGAAGGTCTTGAATATAGTTTAAACAATAGCGTTATTGGACAAATAGGCTATCTAAGCCGGATAATCCTCAAAAACAGCGATATTCAAAATGATGTATTTTACGGCGCTCTGCGTTGGACGGTTATTTTAAAGGCCATTAAAAATCATAAGGTGGCCTACTCCCCGCTTCAAAAATATCCGGAAGTCAAACGGGATCTTGCTCTGCTCATTGATAAAGAGGTCCCGTTCAGTTCCATCAAATCGCTTGCATTTAAAACAGAAAGACAAATCCTGCGAAACGTAAATATTTTTGACGTTTACGAAGGGGCGAATCTTCCGGCAGGAAAGAAATCGTACGCGGTAAGCTTTACACTCCAGGATGAGGATAAAACCCTAAATGACAAACAGATAGAAAAAATAATGAATCGATTGATCAGTGCTTACGAACGTGAGGTTGGCGCACAGATCCGGTAAGAAAAATTGCCTCAGATTCTCATAAAAAAATGGTGCAAATCCATTCCTCAGCGAAGGAATAAGGGTACAAACTAAATGAAAAAGGACGAAAAATCCTGAAAAGGATGGCCGATTTATCTTCAACGTTTTCTGATTATTCCGGAGGCAAAAGCACAAAAAGGGTTTGTAAATAAGAGATATACTGGATATTAAGCTATTTTTCCACAATAAAATGCTCTTGGCCATTATTATAAACTTTGGCGAAAATTCATGGAGTCCCTGACGCCCTATTCTCGCATCGGTGATTCTGTGTCGTTTTTTTTAATTTGACCCTGACATAATTTTTTATCTTTGGCTCTGTCGTAATTTTAAGTGAATACCATGAAAAACCGTATCAAATCCGACCTCTCTATCCTTCGCCATAAGGCAGAAGAGATGTTGCATAAAACGGAAGATGGGAAACGAATGAGAGGAAAAGGAGAAAAAGTGACGGATCAATCCATTCAATTATCAGAATCTGAATTTCAGAAACTTATTAACGAGCTTGATCTATGCAAACTTGAGTTGGAAATGCGTAACGAGCAACTCATGTCATCCAAAAATGAGGCTGAAATTGTTACCGATAAATACACAAAACTTTACTATTTAGCACCTTTGGGATATATCACCCTTTCCAAAGAGGGTATCATTACCGAGTTAAACATCTGCGCAGCAGAGTTATTAAAAAACGAACGTACCTCATTAAAAAACAGCAGGTTTGACTTCTTTGTTTCTGAAAATTCCAGAGTGGTTTTCAATCAATTTCTCGATAAGGTGTTTCAAAGTAAGGTCAAGGAATCCTGTGAGATCATTCTATCCGTAGCCGGCAATTTATCAACTCACCTTTACCTGACCGGATTAGTTGAAAATGATGGGGATCAATGCCTGGTCATTGCAACAGAAATAACACAGCTTAAGCAATCAGAAAAATCATTACGGGAAAGTGAAGAAAAATATCGGGTCATTTTGGATAATATTCAGGATGTTTTTTACCAGATCAACATGCAGGGAACTGTAGTTGAAATAAGCCCCTCAATCAAGAATCTTTCTGAATTTGACCGGAATGAAATAATAGGTTGCCCGGCAAAAAACTTTTATTTCAGTCAAAATGAACGGGCCCAATTTTTAAAGAACATCACAGAAAAAGGGGCAGTCCAGGATTATGAATTACAATTTACAACTAAAAGCGGTCAATTAAAAGTTGTTTCTGTAAATGCCCGAATGATTTTTAATAAAGAGGGCACGCCTGATCACATTGATGGATCTATGAGAGATATCACAAGGCGTAAAATGGCTGAAGAAAATTTAAGAAAATTGCAAAAAGCAATTGAAAACGCAAAGGTCTCAGTGGTGATTACTGACAAAACCGGGACGATTGAATTTGCAAACCCCTTTTTCACCCAGTTAACCGGATATACCAAAGAGGAATACATGGGAAAAAACCCAAGTGTTCTAAAGTCCGGGTGTCACACCCAGGCATTTTACCAGGAATTTTGGGATACCATTGAATCGGGTAAAACCTGGGAAGGAGAATTTTGCAACAGGAAAAAGAATGGAGAGCTTTATTGGGAAAAGGCGGTTATTTCTCCCATATACAATGAAAATAATGAGATAACCCATTTTGCAGCTATCAAAACGGATATTACTGAAGCGAAGAAAAACAATGAGGAGTTAATCGCAGCCAAGTTGCATGCGGAGGAGAGTGACAACCTAAAGACAGCCTTTTTAAATAATATTTCGCATGAAATACGAACCCCCTTCAATGGAATACTCGGTTTTCTTTCGATCCTGCAAAATGATGACATCACAACCGCAGAGCGGGACGAATACACCAAAATAATAAACGAAAGTGCCTTCCGGCTGATGAATACGATCAACGACATCACGGAAGTATCACAAATCCAGACAGGTCAGATCCACTTAAACGAATCAGAGATCAGTATCAGCCAGCTTTTAGATAATCTCATTGACCCGCTTAAATCAGATTGCGAAATTAAAGGATTAACATTCACTGTTAGCAATCAGGTTCCTTTCAATATGACCAATATCTGTACCGATCATTTAAAGCTAAATACTATACTGAATAATCTCTTAAGCAATGCGGTTAAATTCACCAGGGAAGGCTCTGTGGAATTGACTGTCCGAATTAAAGAGACAGCTAACAACATTTCAGATTTCGGTATTAGAGACAAGGCATGCCTTGTCTCTAATACCGAATTGGAATTTTCCGTGAAAGATACCGGTATTGGAATACCTGAAAGTAAACTGCATACCATATTTGAACCATTTGTGCAGGGAGATATCTCAAATACCCGGCAATTTGAAGGTTCAGGGTTGGGGATTACCATAGCCAGGGCATATGTCGAGTTGCTTGGAGGCACTATTGAGGTTGAGAGCATTGTTAGAAGAGGGTCAGTTTTTCGCTTTACAATTCCTTATCGTACTGATTGTAAAAAAAATTCGACTTTAAATTATTCAATACCGGATGAATTAAAAGAACAGTCTGAATTGCTGAAAATACTAATTGCCGAAGATGACGAGGCCTCATCGATGCTCCTTTCAATTACCATTAAAGCACTTTGCGAAAAGCCGCTATTCGCACGAACGGGAGCTGAAGCGGTAGAAGCCTGTCGGAATAATCCCGATATAGATCTGGTCCTCATGGATATTAAAATGCCGGAAATGGATGGATATGAGGCCACTGCACAAATAAGGCAATTTAATACGGATATAATCATTATTGCACAAACCGCATATGCTTTGACCGGCGACATGGATCGGGCAATCGCCTCCGGATGCAACGATTATATCACTAAACCAATTCTGAATGAACACCTAATGGCGATAGTAAAAAAATACTTTAAACGGCATGATTTCAACCTACTTTAAAGATCTATTTCCTCTTTCGACGAATAAAAATAGGTTGCGGGCTTTGGCAATTCTATTGTTCGGTCTTACCTTGACAGGAATAGCCACTTATTATGTCTATCAGAAAGGTGAAGAGGAAGCTTCGCAGGAATTTGGTTCGGTGTGTAATGAAATAAAGATTAAAACTTTAGATCGGCTTAATACCAATGCCCAGTTGTTAATGAATGGAGCAGCATTTATTCAGGCCTCAGATACTGTTACGCGCAAAGCATGGAAAACATTTAATGAACATTCAAAATACCAAAAGTATCTGCCCGGAATACAAGGTTTGGGATACTCAATTGTAATTTCCAAAAACCAGCTTGCGCGACACATTAAAAGTATACAAAAGGAGGGATTTCCCGATTATAGCATAAAACCATCAGGAATAAGGGATCTCTATTCTTCAATAATTTACATTGAACCCTTTTCCGACTCCAATCTTAATGCATTCGGTTATGATATGTTTTCAGAACCAATCCGAAGAAAGGCAATGGAAATGTCCCGGGATTCAGATACAGCCATTATGTCGGGAAGGGTAATGCTATTGCAGGGGATAGCCAAAGATTTGCAGTCCTGTATTTTTATGTATGTTCCGGTTTATCGTAAAGGATTCCCTTCAAATACCCCCGATCAGCGCCGAAGAGCAATACAGGGATGGGTATATAGCCCGTATCACCTGACCGATTTAATGTCGGGAAGATTAAACCGCTGGAATTCAAATCATAGCAACATAATCAATATGCAGATTTTTGAGAACCAGGTTTCAGATTCCACACTACTATATGATAGTCAGAAGCTCAACTCTCAGTCTAAAAATAATTCAAAACCCAGGATTTATTCAGTTCAAATCAACCACTTTGGAATAAAATGGGTAATGCAGTTTAAACAGGTCACTCCTGCCGGTTCATTTTTAACAGGCCAGGCAGGTTTCGTATTTTTAGGGGGACTATTAATTAGTCTGTTGTCATTTTTGTGGTCTCTTTCATTCCTAAACTCGCGATTTAGGGCACAAAAAATCGCTGATGACTTGACAATCAAGCATCTGGAAAGTGAAAAACGAATCCTCGAAGTGTTGGAAAATTCACAGGATGCATCTTATAAACGTAATCTGAAGACTCAAAATTATGAATATCTGAGCCCTGTTTTTACCGATATTTCAGGCTATACGGCTCTGGAACTGGAATCTTTGCGGATTGAAAATATTGTCAACATAATGCATCCTGACGATGTGGATGAAACGAATCGCATTTTTGCTAAGGCTTTATCGGATAATACAGTCGACAAGTACCAGTTGGAATATCGCTTTAAACACAAGGATGGACAATATCGCTGGTTTCAGGATCGATTCACGGTCGTTCGAAATATAAACCTTGAGCCTGAAGCAATGATTGGAAGTGTGAGCGACATCACTGAGCGCAAAAATGCACAGGAGTTACTGCTTCATGAAAAACTACTGCTTCGTACAATAATAGACAATATCCCTGATTCGATTTACTGTATGGATGTGGATTGCAAAAAGACCCTTGCAAATTTGACCGATTGGCTTTATACGGGGGCAAAATCGGAAGCTGAAGTCCTGGGAAAGGATGATTTTGCATTTTATCCCAGGGAACTTGCAGAAGCTTTCTTTGCTGTTGACCAATCAGTCATTCAGACCGGTAAACCATTGTTAAATTATGAAGAATCATTAATTGACGGAAACGGGGCGAAGCGTTACCTGCTCTCTTCAAAGCTCCCAATCCGGGATAAAAATGACCAGATTATAGGTTTACTGGGAATCGGCCGTGATATTACAGAAAGAAGAGAAGCTGAAGAGGAAGTGAAACGTAAAAATGAAGAACTTCAAAAGCTCAATTCGGCAAAAGACAAGTTCTTCTCGATTATCGCACACGATCTGCGCAGCCCTTTTAACGGTTTTCTTGGACTTTCACAAATTCTGGTGGAAGAATTACCCACGCTGTCAAGTGAAGAGATACAAATGATCGCAGTAAACATGCAAGACTCTGCAACTACACTTTACAGGTTACTTGAAAATCTGCTGGAATGGTCAAAAATGCAGCAGGGCTTAATAACATTCAAACCTGAAATTCTCCCTTTAAAGCCACTTGTCGATTACTGTTTGACGATAAAACAATTAAAAGCCCGAAGCAAGGGAATTGAAATTATTACCCAAATTCCGGACGAAATAGAGGTTTTCGCCGATAACAATATGCTCCAAACCATCATCCGAAACCTGGTTTCCAACAGTATAAAATTCACTGAGAAGGGTGGAAAAATTATTGTTGCGGCTAAAACAACCAAAGAGAACTTCACCGAAATAAGTATTAAGGATAATGGAATTGGGATGAGCCAGGAAATGATAGTGGGTCTTTTCTGTCTTGATGTCAATTCCAGCCGTCAGGGAACCGAAGGTGAAACAAGTACCGGATTGGGCTTAATCATCTGCAAGGATTTTGTCGAAAAACATGGCGGCAAATTATGGGTGGAGAGCGAAGAAGGAATAGGGAGTACCTTTTATTTTACGATCAAGGGGAAGGATATTTAATTTTAGTGAGGAGAATCACTCAAGGTTTTGGCTTATTGATTATATTTGAAATACGTATCAAAACCCTGCCAGGGCTAATTAAGAATGAATATGGCCAAAATAGAAATCTACCAGGGCGATATTACGCTGTTAAATGTCGATGCAATTGTAAATGCAGCGAACCGTTCATTATTGGGAGGGGGTGGTGTGGATGGAACGATTCACCGGGCCGCCGGACCGGAGCTGTTGAAATCGTGTGAATTACTTGGAGGATGTGAACCCGGACAAGCAAAAATTACACCTGGATTCCGGCTCCCTGCAAAATTTGTGATTCACACTGTCGGACCGGTATGGCATGGGGGTGAGCACCGGGAGAAAGAGCTCCTCGCCTCCTGCTATAAAGAATGTCTCGTACTCGCCATGGAAAACAAAATCTCCACCATTGCCTTTCCCAATATCAGTACTGGTGTTTACGGATTCCCGAAACCTGAAGCTGCAGAAATTGCCGTTGAAACCGTACGGAATTTTCTGACAATCTATCCTGAAATAGACCAGGTTGTATTTTGCTGCTTTGAAAAAGAAAACTTTAATCTTTATAATAATCTCTTATCCAATGAGATCATGATTGAAAAAGTTGTTACCGAAAAAGATATCCTCATCACGGCCAATCTTGCAGATTTAATCTGGAACGAGCACTACATCCCGATCATTGGACAAGTGCAGGTTAGTTACATGATTGACAAATTTCAATCACCGATTGCCATCGAAAATCAGATCAGGAACGAGAATTATGAGTATTATATCATTTATCACCAGTCAGAACCCTCGGGATACCTCTCAATTAAGCAAACCGGGAGTGAATTATTTCTCAGCAAGTTCTATGTCGTCAAAGAGAAAAGGGGAATCGGGCTTGGGAAAAAAGGGTTCAGGTTTATCTCTGGAAAAGCGAAAGAACTTGGGATCCACAGAATCACTCTGACGGTCAACAAAAACAATATCAACAGTATAAGAGCCTACGAACGGTTGGGGTTTAAAAACGATGGTCCCGTGGTTGCCGATATCGGGGGTGGATTTGTGATGGATGATTTTAGGATGAGTTATGAGATATAAGTTATATCTTATGAAATAGGGGTTATTAGACCGGAATTAAGAGGCAGGAGCTGTCGATAATTTGCCGGTGACAGAAAATAACGATTCCAGGTATAGTCTGTTTCGCCCGAAGGGAGCTTTCAGAAATTAAAAATGCAGGGGTAAGATCACCTTGAGAATGAAGTTTCCCAATCCTTGATTTTAGTCAAATAATTCCCTCAAACTTCCAAAATAATCGGACTCCCAACCTTCCGCAATATTATCGTAAGCTTCATCGGGAATATTTGTCTGATGCACTTCTACATTTGTTCCTTTTTTATCGGGGTGAAGTTTAATGGTCACAATCGAATCAGATTCCTCTCCAAAAAACCAGCTCTGAACGATTTTCTCGTCCTGAACGAACCCGATATTACGCCCGACAATTTCACCATCCCATAGTGAAAACTCACTTCCGGGTTCGGTACTCATCACCGCCGTTTCACCGGTCCAAATCTCAATCATCGTGGGATTTGTAAGGGCGTTATACAAATCGGCCGGCGATGCTTCAAGTTTAAAATATTTCTTAAAATCTCTCATATTGGTTAGAATTTATAGACTAATCCCAGAGTAAACAGCTCTTCAAACTGTAACTTCGGTTTTCTGCCAATGACAGTTCCGCTGGCATCCAGGATTGGAAATTTGGTATTATAATCATAAATCATCATCGTCATTACTCTGACATTGATAAAGCGGTTGACCTGCATGATGAACGTCTGATCCCATTCAAGGGAGACTTTTTCAAAAAGATCTTTGTAATTATCAAAGAACTCACCTTTTGTATCGTAGGTAATATTATCCGAAATTTTCAGGTGCCAGTTTGACTTGATGATCAAACCAGGCTCCCAGAGGGTCTTTACCCCTGGTGGAAATCCGTATTTTAACGGGGAAATCAACATTGTATCGCGAATATAAGTTGATTTGGAGGTGATCGGCGAAAGGAAAAGCGAAAAATCTTTATTTGGCTTATAATCAAGACCTAGCGAAGCTGTCAGGTAACCCGGAGCCATAAATGCGGAAATCGGGTGCACTTTATCGGGATAAGCATATCCATTGGCCATTTGCGTTTTGAAATCAGACTCAACAGAATAGAACCACTTTTTAAAAGCCTGGTAACCAAACCGGCTTTGAAACTCAATTTTATCATCGTTTTTTTCCAGCCCAGTTGTTTTGTTCTTCATGATTCCGTAACGGAATTCTGCCCCGTTTTCCCATTTCACCTTATCCTTTGAGTAGTTGGCATTGTATTTACCAATAGCCAGCAAAAGAAGTGAGCTTTGTCCCCCTTTTGCCCAGTTTGTCAATGAACTTTGCGAAAATCCAAGTGAGCCGTTGCCAAAGAGTGTCCATGGCGGAAGAACAATTTTTTTCAGGTCAACTTTTTTCAGATTTTTTTCCGGGGCTTTGGTTTCAAAAGAGGTATATCTGTTTTGTTTCTTTGAGAACCTGGTCAGGATGACCCCATCATCGATAACCAGTTTCACAATCCCTTTCCCATTATTAATCACAGCTACGCTAAGCGAATCCTGTTGGGCGTTCCTCACAAACATTCGCAAAGGTCTCATCGACCGGTTTGCGGTCCATAAACTGGTTTGTTCATTATTTAAATTAACCAGTCTGACCAGGGAAGAATCGGTTTCTGCATGAGCAACCAGGTATTGAAGCGCGATTCGAAGCGAATCATTTACAACACCCACAGTTTTTTCATTGTAGGCTGTTAGCTGTGCTGCATTTTTTTCAGCAACAGCTTTTTTATATTCCCTGATTCTTGAGTCCGTTTTTTCGGAAATATAATTGGTCCGGTAATTAAAGTTAATTTTATTCCGCCAACGGTTTAGTATTGAATCATTATAAGATTTCCGGTAATTAACAAAAAGCTGATTTATAGTTGAATCCATCGCAAAACCGGTCACATTTGAAGGGAATCGTAATGCAGCGATTTGTAAATTTAGTTTTTTAACAAACTCCTGGGGAAGCTCCTTTTGTTTTCCCAATAAAATATTTGGTTCTCCTTCAGGTACATGAGGTGCTTTTGATAATTCAGCACTCATGATAGCCCCAGGAACAACGATATCGCTATCGCTTAGGCTATTAAAAACATCTTTCCGAATATTCGAGATCCTTTTTGAAATATCCTCCTCCGAAATATAGCCCGGAACATCCTCTAAATTCTTTATGTCCTGAGAATGTCTGTTGATCAGATAAACTACCTTTCCATCTTTCAGTAATTTTTTGATCTTAAAGACCACGGTATCAAGCGGGTCATTTTCCGCATAGTTCAGAACACCCTGAATCGGCTTTTTATAATTCCCATCATTAAGGTACCATTCATTTTTAGAATAAAGCAATTTATTCAGAAAACCAACACTCCATTTCAATGAGTCTGTAGTCTGATTTCCTTGATTATAGATCAATTCTTGACTCATTTTATCTGAGTTCACGGCCTGGAGGTGCGCCCCAAAAAGAACTACAGATAAGAGAAAAGAAAATATTACCCTTTTTGTCGTCATTGTTTACATCCTTATTATTTTCAACGGCCAAAAGTAGCTAAAAGCGATTTATGATTGGAAATTTTAACTTAATTTTGGAAATTATCTCTAAGAAACAAGCAATCTTAAAATCATGAAAAAAATTATTTTCCCGGTATTTATTGCCTTAGCCTTAATTTTCAATGCCTTAAATTCTACGGCAACTGTCCGGCTTCCTTCTGTATTGGGAAGTCATATGGTTTTACAACAGCAAAGCGAGGTTAAATTATGGGGCTGGTGCGGGCCTGCCGAAAAAGTGACCATCAAAACCAGCTGGGATACCATAACCTATAAAACCCTGGGCTCATCTGGTGCGAAATGGATGCAGAAAATTAAAACACCTGCTGCCGGCGGTCCTTATACCATTACCATAAATGAGTCGACAATCCTTGAGGATGTGATGATTGGAGAAACATGGGTCTGCAGTGGTCAGAGTAATATGGAGTGGAGTGGCGACCAGGGGCTTAAACAGTGTCTGGATGAAATGCCCAATGCCACAAATCAGAAGATCAGGTTTTTCTATGTTCCGAAATCAACCTCCGAATATCCGCAGGAAAATTGTTCCGGTAGCTGGAAAGTATGCTCTCCGGAAGAGATGAAACATTTTAGCGCCGTAGGGTATTTCTTCGGGAAGAAGCTTCAGCACGAACTCAATGTCCCGGTAGGTTTGATTAACAGCAACTGGGGTGGCACTGCAGCCGAAGTATGGACTCCGAAAGATGAGGTAGAAAACGATGCGGAACTCAGTAAAGCAGCGAAAAAGATCGGCGCCCTCGATTGGTGGCCCAACCTTCCTGGTTATGCCTTCAATGCGATGATCAACCCGATTACCAATTACGAAATTGCAGGTGTTATCTGGTACCAGGGTGAGAGCAACTCAGGTACCGCCTCAACCTACAACCGACTTATGAGCAAACTGATCAGCTCATGGCGTAAGGCGTGGCAGAAAGAGTTTCCATTCTATTTTGTGCAGATTGCCCCGTTCGCCGGCTATGGGAATGAAAATGTGTGCGCCCTGTTACGCGAATCACAGACCAGCTGCCTCACGATTCCCAAAACTGGCATGGCCGTTATTCCTGATCTTGTTGATGACCTTAAAAATATTCATCCGATCAATAAAATCGATGTTGCAGCACGACTTGCCAATATAGCACTTGCTGAAACCTATGGAAAAAGCAGATTATCTTACAAATCACCAATGTACAAAGGGATGAAAAATGAAAAGGATAAAATCATAATATCCTTTGAAAATGCAGACAACGGTCTAGTGTCAAAAGATAAGACGATAGCAGAAATATTTATTGCCGGTGCTGATAAACAATTCCAGCCTGCAATGGCAAAAATCGATGGCAGTACCCTGATTGTCTGGAATAAATCGATTAAGAATCCGGTAGCTGTAAGGTTTGGTTTCAGCAATTCAGCGATTCCTAATCTTTTCAGCAAAGAGGGATTGCCGGTAAACCTGTTCCGCACCGATAGCTGGGATGTTGAAACGGCTCCGGTAAAAAAATGATATAAATGTAGAGACGTTCGATCGAACGTCTCTACATTTATATTTAAAACATTCGTGGAATTCCCAATTGTGTTTTCCCGGAAGGGTGATATTTGACATTTTCATTGGCTGATGGTTTTTCAGCAATAACAGACCAGAACTGCAGGTTCTCCCCTTCAGGTATAAGAATAATTATTTCTTCACTCCTGGTTTTGAATACAACTGTTTTCCCGCTTATCAAATGGCTTTTGCTAATAAGGTTAGAATTTAGAACAGCCTTCTTCCATGGCAATTCAAGCTTGCAGGGATTCCCGTGCAGGCTCCTGATTGCGATCCATTGAACCCTCCCCGCTTTGATTTCAGAAGAAACTATAAAACCGCCCTGAGCATGAAGGGTAAATCTTGCAGTTTTTGGACCATTGAATGCAGGAAATACTCTTATTTTTCCATCATAACTCTGTAGAAGCGCTTCATTCATTGCAGTGGCCAGTACCGACATCGCCTCCATCGACATGTGACGGAAAGGCCAGGCTGGAAATGGGACTTTCTCCCCGGTTGGTGATCCGACCACATTTACAAGATTAGTTTTAAAGTAGGATGTCCCCTCACCATCTTCTTTCACCTCAGAGCTGATATGGCCCCAGCCGTTTACAAAAAACTGCCATCTCGCCGGGAACTGGTCCAGATTTAGGGCGAGCTCCCTGGCAAGACCTAAACGGGCCATCACAATTGGAGCAGGATCCCAGCCCATCCCCTCCGACCCATATAACAGTGTTGTGGTCGTCATGACGTTAAACAGCGGATCACCTTTTTGACTTAGACCGACTAACCCGGACGGATAAACTGGTGACCGGGGAACAGCAGGAAATATGCCGTCATAAACTCTAAACTCACTTTTTTTGTTTCGGGTAGTGTCACCTGACAAGAGAAAAGCATATTCCGGATCATCGGTTTTATACCAGGTGGTCAGCATCTTATTCTCCTTAATCCCCCAGCCAGCTGCAATAATATTATCCCCCTGAACCGGAGTCCCTTTATAAATACCCATATTGATTCTATCTCCAGTTTCACCCTTTACAATTAATCCCTCGCTTGCCTTCACGACCGGCAGGAGCGCCAAATGGTCAAGAATCTCACTCCATCTTTGGGCTTCAGGAATATCGGTCCCTGCAACTTTCAGAGCCTCCAATGCAGTAGTGAATAAGGTTCGCGCATAGACCAGTTCAGTAAGTCCATCGTGCAGAATCACAGAACCTTCGTATCCATTACCCTCTTTGGCATGATATAAACCATCGCTTTCCTTTACAAAAAGTGATTCAAAAAACCGTGCCGCTTCAAGAATGAACGGCAATGCCTTCTCCTTCAGAAATATTTTGTCTGAAGTATACTGGTACTGCCGCCAGAAATCGAGCGCAATTTCGGCAACCGGGGTGTGATTGTCTTTGACATTCGAATCCATCCGGTTATAGCCATTCCTGTTGGTGACGTCGGATATAAAAGCACCTTTAGCATTATAATACTGTTTCGCATCTTTTTTGGCAAACCGCAGGGAATTAAACCGGTAATCAAGATAGGGCGTGACCAGTTCATGAAAACCTGCTGCATTCAATGGCCAGTACAATTGTTGCTGGTTCCAGTGGAAATAGAAGTTCCATTGCTGCACGTCGTGGTTCCAGCTCCACAGGCCGTTGTTAAACCTGCCGGGATATTTCCCTCCCTGCGAGGCATTGGCATAATACATGGTAAGATACCAGAGGTTGTTCAGGTAATCATCGCCGTAATCCATAAATGAGCGGTTCCAGATTGCTTTCCAACAGGCTGTATGTTCTTGTTTGAATGGCTCTAACCCTTTTTCGCTTGCAGCTGAGAGTTTACTTTTTACCTCTGCAACAGGATCTCCATTGATCGGTGAAGTCACCGAAAAGGCAAGCTGAATTCTCTTTTCGCGATTTCCGGCTACCTGAATCGCAGCACACCGGGAGTGTTCCCGCGAATAGTTCACCTTTAACCCGTTAGAATGTAAGACTGTACTGCCAACCGCAAATGTCCCTCCGGTTAATTTCTGAGTTAAGAAAACGCTATTCCCGTCGGCTGAGGCTTCAGTTCCCTGCAATCCAATATTTGCATCTCTTCTCATCCGCGTGTACCACATCGAAAATGTTCTCGATCCAATATGATCCATTGATATTTTCAATGGCACATCTTCTTTAAAGGAGGTCCCCAAATCGCAAAAAAGAATCCCCGACTGGTGGTCAATAAAAGCTTTCAGATTCAGATCGCCAAATGGACTCGATCCCGTCAGACTCAGGGTGGCATCCGCAAGGTTAAGCCGGGCCTTGAAATCGGTGAGATAAAAAGTGTTAAAAACTGGAAATTTAAAATCGATCTCGATGCGGCAAGCCTGTCGTTGGGTTGTGTAAAAGTCGTATTTCTCATCCCAGGTTTCCGGTTTTCCGGTCTGTGAATCATCCCAAAGGTCGCATTTATTGAGAACAATCACGATTTTCGACTCCTCACACCACACGAGCGCAGCAACATCACCGTTACCTAATGCAATACCCTGCATCGGATCGATTGGTGGGCTTTTATAAACCAGGTCGTATTGCGAGATACGTCCGGGCCACGCGATATTCCAGGAGGCAAGTTTGGGATCAAAGGCAGTTTTAATTCTATTTAAAGGTTCCCAACTTCCCTTTAAAGACCCTTTTGCAGAAGCAACAATGGGAAGGCTAAAAACCAGAAAAAGGGCACCAATTAAAGTAATTAAGGGTTGAATTTTAATAGTATGGATATTGTAATGGTTTACCATTTTCATTTTTAGATAATTAATAGGATACTAAAGAAATTTACAATAAAATTGAGAATTCTGCTATCACCGCTATGCGGCTTGCAGTTTATACTTTATTTACCTTTACCATACTTTCACTGCCCAGCGGTTTTTAAGAGGTTAAGGCGCGTAGCACCAATAGTATGGTAAAGTTACTATCTTTGCAAAAATTTCAGGAATAATATCAGCACAATGGCACATAAATCAGGATTTGTCAATATTATAGGCAATCCCAATGTCGGCAAATCGACTTTAATGAATGCGATGGTCGGTGAAAAGCTCTCAATCATCACTTCCAAAATGCAAACCACCCGTCACCGCATCAAGGGGATCGTGAATGGAGAAGATTTTCAAATC
>TBL_comb47_HYPODRAFT_10003043_pt1 | contig 20188 bp, 15 predicted proteins | sample TroBogypolimnion_40_FD_10682 | JGI IMG/M metagenome (IMG submission 10682) | reverse complement strand
CGATGATGGTGCCGACCCCCGCCTCGCTGGCCCGCTCCAGCATCTCCGGGAAGTCCGGGGCGAATTCCTTGCCGTATATATGGGAATGGCTGTCGATCAGTTCCATTTTTTGTGCTCCTTTATGCAGGCCCGGCCTACAACCTGCCGAAAACCTGTTGCAGCGCCGCCACCATTTCCTCGTACAGGAACGGTTTCGGTATCACCCCGCAAAAGCCGTAGCTGAGCGGGTTGGCCATGACCGGGTCGTCCGAGTAGCCGCTCGATACGAAGGCCTTCAGTTCCGGGTCGAGGTCCCTGAGGCGCAGCACCGCCTCGCGCCCCCCCATGCCGCCGGGGATGGTGAGGTCCATGACGACCGCGCTGAAGCGCTCCCCCGCGGCCAGGGCCGCGCCGTACAGGGAGATCGCCTGCACGCCGTCCTTGGCGAACTCCACCTCGAACCCCATGCGGCGCAGGGTGCGCCCAGCCAGGAAGCGGACCGCCTCCTCGTCGTCCATGAAGAGGATTTTTCCCTTGCCGAGGAAGGGGGCGGGCGGCGGGGCGGACGGCGTCCCGGCAGGGGCGTCGGAGGCGGGGAGGTAGATCTGGAACACGCTCCCCTTGCCCAGCTCGGACTCCGCCACGATGCAGCCGTCGTGCTTCTTGATGATGGAAAATGCGGTGGTGAGTCCGAGGCCGCTCCCCTTTTGCTTGGTGGTGAAGTAGGGGTCGAAGATCCGCTTCAGGTGGTCCGCCTGGATGCCGTGGCCGGTGTCACCGATGGAGATCCTGACGTAGCGCTCCCCGCTAAGCTGGTGCGGTAGTCCGTCGCCGGCGGCCACCTCTTCGCAGACGACCGTGATGGTCCCCCCCTCGGGCATGGCCTGGTCGGCGTTCATGACCAGGTTCTGCACCACCTGGCTGATCTGGCCGGCGTCCACCTCGACGGTCGGGAGCCGTCTGGGGATGTCGAAGATGCAACCGACGTTGGAGCCCCTGAGCACGAAGGCGCAGGTCTCCTTGATCAGTTCCCCGACCGTGGCGCTCTTCTTGACCGGCGCCCCGCCGCGGGCGAAGGTGAGCAGCTGCCGGGTCAGGTCGCGGGCGCGCAGCGAGGCGTTCTCGGCCTCGGCGAGCAGGTGGTAGGTCTCGGCATCCTCCGGGGTGAGCAGCTTCGAGAGCGAGATGTTGCCGAGGATCGCCGAAAGCAGGTTGTTGAAGTCGTGGGCGATGCCGCCGGCCAGAAGGCCTATGGACTCGAAGCGTTCGTTCTTTTCCAGCTCCTCCTCCAGCTTCTTGCGCTCGGTGATGTCGTGGGCGAGAATCAGGATCGCCGGGCGGTCCTGGAAGGTGAAGGGGGTCGCCGCGACGTCCACGTCCACGACGGCGCCGTCCAGGCGGATGTACTTCTCTTCCTTGGCGGGGGGCGTTATGCCGTTCTCGCGCAGGGTGCGGACCCGCTCCTGCTCGGCCTCGCGGTAGCCCGGGTGGATGAAGTCCAGCACCTCGCGCCCCACGATCTCCTCGGGGGCGCTGGCGCCCAGCAGTCTCACACCGGCACGGTTGGAGAAGACATATTTGCCGTCGATGGCGATGTAGATGGCGTTGGTCGAGAGTTCCACCAGGTTACGGTATCTTTCCTCGCTCTCCCTCAGCATCTCCTCGGCGCAGGTCTTTTCGGTGATGTCGATCGAGATCGAGCCCACCGTCTCCACCTCGCCCAGGCTGTCCAGCAGGGGGAACCTTACCGTGTGGTACTGGCGCCGCCCCTGGGGGGAGTCGATGGACTCCTGGAAGGCGTTGGCCCGGCGCCCCTCGATGACGTCGAGGTTGCTGGCGTTGATGTGCTCGGCGACCTTGGGCGGGAAGATGGACTGGCTGGTCTTGCCGATGACCTGTTCGCGGGTGAAGCCGGTGGCATCCTCCCAGGCGCGGTTTACCAGCAGGTAGGCGTTTTGGCGGTCGGTGGCGACGATCGGGATCGGGGCGTGCTCCAGCAGGGTGGTCAGGAACTCCTTGACCAGCTTCAGCTCCTCCTCGACCCTGAGCCTGATCTTGATCTCGCAGCGCAGCTGCTCGTTGGCGACAGCGAGGTCGCAGGTCCGGTCCACGACGGTGCGCTCCAGCTCGTCGTGGGCTTCCCTTAGCCTGAGGTCCCCGGTTTCCTTTACGGTGGGCCCGCCCTGCTCGGACCAGGCGTCGCAAAAAGCCTGCTCCAGGCGGTTGAAGTACGCGTCCAGCAGGTCCCTGGCGCGCTCGCGAGCGTCCGGGTCGGACTCCTGGCGCCGCAAAAGCTCCAGGTAGCCCTGGCGCAGGCCCTTCAGGAGACAGAAAAAGACCGACAGCGGGACCGCGCATTGGCGCAGCATAAGTGCTGCGGTGCCGGTAAACCAGGCCGAGGGGGCGAATTGCGGGGCAGGCTCACTCCCTGGCTGCGCCCGGAATTCCGGGGAGTCCGGGCCGCCGCACAGGTCCGTGGTGATGCCGGCGACTACCAGGGGGAGGCCTTCGGGGAGCAGCGCGAGGTGTCGGCGGTGGCCTTGAGCGACGATATAGGAACGTGCCCGTTCCGCGAGCCACTGAGTCTGACTGGAGAAAAGGTCGAAAAGTGATGCCATCTGCCGGGACTCCTTAGGACGATGCGCAGTCGGCATAAACGCCGCGTAAACTTATCTTAAAGTACCATTGCTCAGGAATCTATAAAAATTTTGCTCATAGGCAAAGAACGGAGCAATTGACAGCGGAAAGGTTAAAAGATGACGCCCATTGACAGTCCATCCAACGGTAACTAATGAGGGATGCCGTTCAATGAGGTGGCTGGCTTGTCAGGTAGGGGAAGAGCGAGGTATCTGGCTCAAGGTAATGGGAGAAAGACGGTTGCTTGCTTGAATGACTAATTTTCACAGCAGAAAAAGTGGGGAAGGGCAGGGCGGATAACTCGTAGCGCTTCGACTCCGTTCAGCGAACCTCCGCTCCCCGAGCGGAGTCCATGCTTCGTTTGCGTTTCGACTCCGCTCAGCAAACATCCGCTCCTGAGTTGAGTCCATGCTGCGTTGCGCTTCGACTTCGCTCAGCGAACGTCCGTTCCCTGAGCGGAATCGAATGGCGAGAAAATCTGAGGTTCCATTCCAAGCGAAATTCCTAGGTTGGACTAGGTGCTAGTGACCCTGATCCATAAAGCCGGTGACCTTCCGTATGGAGGCTTCGATGCCGTCCATGAGGAGTTGCAGTTCATCAAGAGAAATGGAGAGCGGCGGGAACACCACGATGATGTTGCCGAGCGGGCGCAGGAACAGGCCGTGCTTGCGCGCCTCCAGGCAGACCCTGACGCCGACCCTTTCCTCCCAGCGGTAGGGCTCGCGGGTCTGCTTGTCGAGCACCAGCTCGATGCCGCCGATCATCCCCTCGTGACGCACATCCCCAACATGGGGCAGTTCCAAGAGACTCTGCAGGCGCTGCTCCATGTAGGCGATCTTGGGCACCAGGGATTCGAGCAGCCCGTCCGACTGGAACAGGTCCAGGCTCGCCAGGGCGGCGGCGCAGGCGATCGGGTTGCCGGTAAAAGTGTGTCCGTGGAAGAAGGTCTTCAGCTCGCTGTAACTCCCCAGAAAGGCGTCATACACCTTGCGGGTGGTGAGGGTCGCGGCAAGCGGCAGGTAGCCGGCGGAGATTCCCTTGGAGAGCGCCAGGATATCCGGAGTGATGCCGGCCTTGCCGCAGGCGAACATGGCGCCGGTGCGTCCGAAGCCGACGGCGACCTCGTCCGCGATCATCAGCACATCGAAGCGGTCGCAGAGTTCCCGCACCGCCTGCAGGAATCCGGGAGGCTGCACGATCATGCCGCCGGCGCCCTGCACGAACGGTTCGATGACCAGTCCGGCGAGCTCGTGGCAGTGCAGCTCCATCAGGCGTTCCAGTTCTTTGAGGCAGAGGGTGCCGCAGCGCGTGCAGTCGCCTTCCGGCGCGAGGGCGCAGCGGTAGCAGTACGGGGAGGGCGCCTTGATGGTCGGGAAGAGCAGCGGAGCGTAGACCTCGTGGTAGATGTCGATGCCGCCCACACTCATGGCGCCGACCGTGTCGCCGTGGTAGGCGTTGTCGAAGCAGATAAACTTGGTCTTGCCCGGGTTGCCGGTCTGGCTTTGGTACTGGAAGGCCATCTTCACGCCGATCTCGACGGCGGTGGAGCCGTTGTCCGAGAAGAAGACCTTGCAAAGCCCCGGGGGGACGATAGCCACCAGGCGTTTGGCGAGCAGGGCGGCGCGGTCATTAGTCAGTCCCAGGAGCGTCGAGTGTTCCAGGCGGTCCACCTGTTCCTTGATCGCCTCGTTGATCTCGGCGCGGCAGTGCCCGTGCACGTTGGTCCAGATGGCCGCCACGCCGTCCAGGTAGCGGTTGCCGTCCGAGTCGATCAGGTAGGAGCCTTCGCCCCTGGTGATGACGATGTTGTCCGCGCCTTCCCACTCGCTCATCTGGGTGAACGGGTGCCAGAGATACTCGCTGTCGTAGCTCCTGAGGGTTTCGGTGTCAAGCTCTACCACTTTTTCTCTCCTTTGCGGCCTAGTTAAACAGCTCCCTGAGCATGACAGCCGTTGCAGGGTCGCGCTCCAGCAGGTCGGCGACGCCCTCGACGACCTTCCGGTCGTCATCGGCAGTCACTTCGGGGAAAACCCCCAGCAGTTGCGCCCCGCACAGGGAGGCGATCAGGTGGGGGGCGGACTCGGCAGCCTGGTCCGGGACCGCTGGATACCGGTTGATGATGACGCCCTTCACCTCCAGTCCCAGGTTGCGGGCGCAGAAGGTGGTAAGCAGGGTGTGGTTGATGGTGCCCAGCTCGGGCCGCGCCACGACGGCGATCGGCAGCCCGAGGTGCGCGGCGAGGTCCGACATGAGGAGACCGCCGACCAGGGGAACCATGAGGCCGCCGGCTCCCTCGACAATGACGTACTCGTACTGTTCCGCGATCCGCAGATAGGCATCCTTGATGGTCCGGAAATCGATGCGTACCCCGTCCAAAGTGGCGGCGATCGATGGCGCCAAAGGAGCCTTGAGAAGGTACGGGGTGCAGTCGAGGGATAGCGGCACGCCCGCCGCGAAGCTGAGGAGTTCCGCGTCTTCGGAGACCAGCTTGCCATCGCGCTCCAGGCAGCCGCTGGTGACCGGCTTCATGATCCCGACCCTATGGCCCTGTCGCCTGAGCAGCAGCGCGATGACGGCGGAGGCGATACTCTTGCCGACCCCCGTGTCGGTCCCGGTGATAAAGATTGCTTTGGGCACTTTTACCTCTTTAATAGAAACCATCCCCACTTGGCTAAGCTCTCCCCCTCCCCTGGCGGGAGGGGGGCGGGGGGCGGGGGAACGTGCCACGTTTACCTGAGTTGGCAACTTCACCCTCCCCCCCAGCCTCCTCCCGTCAAGGGAGGGGGAGCCTTAACTTAACGGCATTGCCCCTGTCCCCCCTTTGCAAAGGGGGGAGCCTATGGCATCACCTGTCAGCTGGTTCGGTTTTAGTGCGCGCACATCACGGTGGTGAGCCCCAGGTCGGCGAACATCTTCAGGTCGACATCGATGTTGCGGCCCTGGGTGGTCAGGTAGTTGCCGATCATGGTGCCGTTGGCGCCGGCGAAGAACATCCAGGACTGCAGGTCGCGTAGGTTCTTCTCCCTGCCGCCGCACACCGTGATCCGCTTGTCCGGCAGAATCATCCGGTACAGCGCGATGGTCTTCAGGCACTCCTGGGTGCTGATGTTCGCCGCTCCCTCGAGTTTGGTCCCCTCGATCGGGTTCAGGAAGTTGATGGGGACCGAGTCCACGTCCAATTCCTTCAGGGTGAACGCCATCTCGATCCTCTGCTCAGCGCTCTCGCCCAGCCCGAAGATGCCGCCGCAGCAGACTTTCAGGCCGGCCTTCTTGACAGCGCGCACCGTGTCGACGTCGTCCTGGTAGGGGTGGGTGGTGCAGATGGACGGGAAGAAGCTCTCGGCGGTCTCCAGGTTATGGTGATAGGTGTCCATGCCGGCTTCTTTGAGCTTTTCCGCCGTAACTTGGTCGATGATGCCGAGCGAGCAGGAGGGGAGAATGCCGGTTTCCTGCCTGATGCGGCGCAGCGCCGCCAGAATCTGCTCCAGCTCAGCCCCGTTCACGGTCGTGCCGCTCGTGATGATGCCGAAACAGGCCGAGCCGCTCGCTTCCGCCGCGCGGGCCGATTCCAGCAGCTGATCCTCCTGGACCAACGGGTAGACCGGCGCATCGGTTTTGTGGTGCGCCGATTGGGCGCAAAAGGCGCAGTCCTCGGCGCATCGCCCGGACTTGGCGTTGATGATGGAACAAAGGTGAACCTCCGGACCGACGAAGTGATCCTTGATGCGGCTTGCGCCAAGGAACAGGCTGAAGACATCGGTACCTTCCAGTGCATTGAGCCGGAGCGCTTCCTCGGGTGTCAGGCTGCCGCCTCCGATAATCCTTGCCACGATCTCGCTGATAACGTTTTCCATAAAATCCTCCGCGCCTCATGTAACATGACTGAGCTATGTTGTCAACCAAATCGGGTAGCGTGGTTGACGAACAGCAAGAGGGGGCGAGTTGGCAAAATGGATCATGCGCTAAAACGTAGGGTGGGCACCCTGTGCCCACGCGGGCGGATGGTCCAGCAGGCGGGAAGCTCACCGTTGGGCGGGATGGTCCTTGAAGGCGGAATGGTCCGGAAACGGTGGGCGGGGGCTGCCCACCCTACGGCTACGGTTACGGCGAAGGGGAGGGGGAAGTCGTCAGTGAGCCCGAAGCCGGGGTGCTCAGCGGTCCAGCAGCTCGCGCACCTTGCGCAGCAGCAAGAGCGGGTGCACCGGCTTCATGATGAGCTCGATGCCGGGCCCCAGCTCGCCCTTGCTCCTGATGAAATCAGCTGCGTAGCCGCTGGTGAAGATCGCCCGGACTCCCGGCTTCACCCGGCTGATCTCGTCGTAGGCCCCCTTGCCGCTCAGCTTGGGCATGACCATGTCCAGAAGCACCAGGTCTATCTCGTCGCGGTGCAAGTCGAACTTCGCTACCGCGTCCTCGCCGTCGCAGGCAAGCAGCACGCGATAGCCGAACCGGGTCAGAATCCCCTGCACCAGTTCGCGGACCGCCGGTTCGTCTTCGGCGACCAGGATCAGCTCGTGGCCCGGGTTTGGCTCGCTAGGTGAGCCCGCCTGACCCGACGCCGGCTCCTGGTACCGCACCAGCGGGAGAAACACTTTAAAGCAGCTCCCCTTGCCCGGCTCGCTTTCCACGATGATCTGCCCGTTATGCTGCATGACGCTGCCGTAGGCCATGGCGAGCCCGAGACCGGTCCCCTTGCCGACCTCCTTGGTGGTGAAAAAGGGCTCGAATATCTTCGCCCTGGTTTCCTCGTCCATACCGACGCCGTTGTCCGACACGCTCAAAAGTGCGTGGCTCCCGGAGCTGTCGCAGGCGGCGCCGGCGCGGGCGGGATCGGGATGGGCCGCCCGGGTGATGATGCTCAGCGTGCCACCCTCGGGCATGGCATCCCTTGCGTTGGTCGCCAGGTTCATGATGATCTGCTCGAGCTGGCCGCTGTCGGCCTGGACATAGAGCGCCTCGGGGTTGAGGTCGGCGCGCAGCGTGATGTCCTCGCCGATGACCCTGCAAAGGAAGTGCTCAACGTGGCGCACGATGGTGTTCAGGTCTACCTGCTGCGGGTTCATGACCTGCTTCCTGCTGAAGGCGAGCAGGCTCCGGGTGAGCCCCGCGGCGCGCTCGGCGGCGGCTACCACCTGGTCGACACTGGTGCGGTTCAGGTCTTCGGGGTTCATCCGCATCTGCATGATGCTGCAGTAGCCGATGATGACGGTCAGTATGTTGTTGAAATCATGGGCGATCCCCCCGGCGAGCAGCCCGGTTGCCTCCATCTTCTGGGACTGGCGCAACTGCTCTTCCAGCTCCCGGTGCTGGGTCATGTCCCGGCCGATGCTGGCGACCCCGGCCAGGGAGCCGTCCGGGTGGTGCAGCACCGTGTTGTCCCAGCTGATGAACCGGTAGTCCCCCTCCCTGGTGACGATGGGATTCTCGTAATGAGCCGGAAACACGTGCCCGATGAGCGCCTCATCAAAGAGCTTGCGCAGCGCGGCGCCTTCCGGCTGCGGCAGGAACCGGTCGAACCAGTCCGCACCGATCGCCTCGGCGCGGCTCCAACCGGTCAGTTGCAGCAGGTGCTCGTTGCAGAAGGTCACCTTGCCGGCGGTGTCGAGGATCATGCTCGCGAGTTGGATATTTTCCAGCAGCTCTCTGAAGCGCTGCTCCGAGAGCCGCAGCGCCTCCTCGGCGACCCTGGCCTGCTTGAGGCTCGCCAGTTGCCTGAGGATCAGGACCGCGAGCGAAGCTGCCAGCGCGCAAAAAAGCACGGCCCCGGCAGCCTCCTTGGCAGCCCTGGCACGCCACTGGTGCAGATGATCGCTCTTGTCCAGGGAGATGACCGCGATGACCGGGTAGGCTGCGGAAGAGCGGTAGGAAATGATGCGATCGCTGCCATCCACGGCCGTTTTCTCGAACTGGTAGGTACCCGAGCCCGGGAAGTTGCGCAACTCAGGGCGCGAGCGGTCCGGGGCTGCCAGGTTGGCGAGCAGAGTCCGCTCCGAGAAGGGCTCCAGCGACAGGATGCTGCCGTCGGATCGGATCAGCAGGACCCGGTCCTTGGAGCCCATACCCAGGGTGCCATAAAAACTGCTGAAATAACGGGTCTTGATCGCAACGCCGACGATCACGCGCAGGGTTCCGTCGGCGTTGTTGACCCGCTTGGTCGCGGTGATGAGCCAATGGTTGTCCAGGCGGTTGCGAAAAGGTTTGCTGATGAAAAGGGACGTGCCCGGCGAGCTCAGGTGGTGCTGGAAATATTCACGGTCGGCAACCCGGAGCGGGCGCACCGGGTATTCGGTTGAAATGCCGTGCAGGTGGCCATCGGGACTGGAGACGAACAGCGTCGCCATGACGGAGCCGGGCCTTTGGTGGCTGGCAAACACCTGCCTCAACTGGGCTTCGTCCGGCATGCCCGTGGCTGAGATGGCCGAGATGCTCCGGATCAGGGAGTCGATGGTTCCCTCGGCCTCGTTGAAGGTGCGCAGGGCGTGCTCGTCGAGCGCGCTGGCCAGCCCCTTGGCATGCTGCTCGGCGTTGCTGATGGTCAGCCCGTAATCGGCGTGGATGTCGTAGCATATCTTGCCGAAAAATAAAACCGTCACGGCGATGCCCAGTATGATGGCTCTCTTTTTCGCGACACTGTAGTGCTGAAACATGTACAACCTCAAAGATATGCTTTGATGAGCGTTGCTTAGGACGGCACCCGACTGGAAGCTAATAATACCTGCATCTTGCAGTCATATACCACTAAAAAATACCAGAGTTGTCGTGACTGTTTTATAACGAGATGTATTTCATTATTCCAATAGAAAAATTCCTGTATCCAGTGCCGTCAGAGTTCAAACCAATTGGTTTGGTGAAATTAATCCGGCTGGTACTTTCCTGCCGTTGCCGAATGTGCCAATGTCCCACGCGGTAACAGAAATCCGCTCCTGTCAGGTCTGGTTGCCGGACCAAACCGGCGCGGAGAAATCAGGCGCTGCCGGGGGTTCTCTACCGGTGCTCGGGACGGCCAGGTGTCGGCCCTCATGAGCGAATTGTTGCCGAGGGCCCTGTAGCGTAGCTGCGGCGGGATGGAGGGAACTGGGGGACTTGCTGAGGAGGAGGGGGTTACAGTTCCTCGGGGGTGAAGGCTACCACGTCATCGATGCTGCCGGCATCGAGCAGCACCATGACCAGGCGGTCCAGGCCGAGCGCGATCCCGGCGGCCTGAGGCATGCTGGCCAGCGCCGAGAGGAACTTTTCCGGCACGGGGTAGGGGGATTTACCAAGGGAGGCGCGCTCCCGGGCCTCGGCTTCGAACCTGCTTCTCTGCTCACCGGGATCGGTCAGTTCCGAGAAGGCGTTGGCGATCTCGAGCCCGCCGATGTAGAGTTCGAAGCGCTCGGCAAGCGTAGGGTCGCCCGCTTTCAGACGGGCCAGGGCGCCGCAGCACGCGGGGTAGTCGTAGATGAAGGTGGGCCGGGAGAGGCCGAGCCGGGGCTCGATCAGCTCCACCATGATCTGGTCGAAGCTTCCCTCCGCCAGGGCCTTTTCGGGCGTGGTGTCCGCGTACCGGCAAAACGCCTCGGCCACTGTGATGCGCTCCCAGGGGGAGTCCAGTTCCACGCTCAAGCCCCGGTAGGTGACCCGCGGGGCGGCAGCCGCGGCCTGGACCAGCGCCTCGGTCTCCTTCATGAGGTCCAGGTAGTCGGCCCCCGCGCGGTACCACTCCAGCATGGTGAACTCGGAGAGGTGGCGCACGCCGCGCTCCCCCTCGCGCCAGCAGCGGCAGATCTGGAAGATGCTGTCGTAACCGGCAGAAAGCAGCCGCTTCATGCAGAGCTCGGGCGAGGTCTGCAGGAACCATCCCGCCGAGGGGATGGCGTCGATCTGCGCCTCGGGCGCGGGCGCAGGTATGCGAAAAGGGGTCTCGACTTCGAGATACCCCTTTTCCTTGAAGAAACTTCTTACCCTGTCGAAGATGGCGCCCCGTTGCACCAGCGCGCCGCGGCGCCGGGAAAGGGCCCAGTTCCCTGCCATTATTACCCCTTGACCCGGGTGGAGTACTCGCCGGTGCGGGTGTCGATGGTGACCAGTTCGCCCTCCTCGATGAAAGGGGGGACGCGCAGCACGTAGCCGGTTTCCAGGGTGGCCGGCTTGGAGTCGGAGCCGGAGGTGTCGCCCTTCACCCAGGGGTCGGTCTGCGTGACGCGCAGGTTGACGAAGTTCGGCACGTCTACGCCGATCGCCTTGTCCCGGAAGATCAGCACGTCGACGGCGAGGTTGTCGATCAGGTAGTTCTTGGCGTCGCCCAGGGAGACCTCGTTGATGTGGATCTGCTCGAAGGTGTCGTTGTCCATGAAGCAGTAGTGATCGTCCTCTTTGTAGAGGTACTGCATCTTCCGGTCTTCCAGGTTGGCAGGCTCGAAGGTCTCTCCGGAGCGGTAGGTGCGGTCCAGCGTCGACCCGGTTATCATGTTCTTGAGCTTGGTGCGGTACAGCGCCTGCCCCTTGCCGGGCTTGGCGAAGTCGAAGAAGGTGATGATATACGGCTCGTTGTCGATGGCGATTTTCAGCCCTTTTCTCAGGTCTGCTGCTGTGTACATGGGGTAATTCCTTCTCGTTGCGGTTTAATTGTTAGGGTTTTCAGAACTTTAGCGCATTCGGGAGCCGCGCGCGGCTCCGCCTGTTCTATACCACGACATCCGATATGAAGCTGGCATGCGGATCAAGTGATTGGCTGGCTTACGCCGGTGACGAAGTCTTAACGAGGACTATTTGGCGCGATAGGTGATGCGGCCGCGGCTCAGGTCGTAGGGGGAAAGCTCTACGGTCACCTTGTCACCGGGCAGTATCTTTATGAAGAACTTGCGCATCTTGCCGGATATGTGAGCCAGCACCATGTGGTCGTTTTCCAGCTTTACTTTAAACATCGCATTGGGCAGCGGCTCGATAACCGTCCCTTCAACTTCAATTGCTTCTTCCTTGCTCATTTGGACTCCTGGCCGATTCGGTGGCTTCTTTTCATAACAATCTGTGATTTTACAAATATTTCACTAAAAAAGCAAGCTGGTTTTCGTCCTGCCGTTCTATTTTCCCGCGGCTGTCATGGCTATTTACAGAATATCCTCAACATGCTAAAAATAGAACCGATTTTCCAAAGGAGTTCGCTCGACTATGAAAAACCTGATCAGGGAGATCCCGCTAGATAATGGGCTCACCGTTCGCTTTACCGATGCCACCCGGCGCTATTTCGGGGACTACCACCAGGTGCGGGTGGAGATCCGCTGCGAGGTGCCGATCACGGCACAGCTCTTCGACGACCAGCCCGCCTTCGAGGCCGCGCTGAAGCTTCTGGGCAGCAAGGTCTGCTACCTGAAGCAGGTGGAGCACCAGGGGGTGCCGACCCTCGGGACTGCGAACGCCGTTCAACAGGTGGTCCAGCAGTTCATCGACCACTCGCTGGGCTATTTCGGGTCCCCGTCCTTTCCGCGGCGTTTCGTGGAGACCGAGCTGAACCGGGTCCGGGCCAAGGCCAAATCCTATGTCCCGCTGCGCGCCCATGTCTGAGGCGGAGCTCTGCATAGAGCGGCTCTGTTACGGCGGCGCCGGCTTCGGGCGGCTGGAGGGGAAGGCCTGCTTCGTGCCGTTTAGCGCGCCCGGCGACCGGGTGCGGGTCAGGATCGTGAAGGAGAAGCGCTCCTTCCTGGAAGGGGAGCTGCTGGAGCTGCCGGTTCCCTCGCCGCTGCGGATCGCCCCGGCCTGTCCGCTCTTCGGTTCCTGCGGCGGCTGCAACTGGCAGCACCTGCCGTACGCCGAGCAGCTAAAGCAGAAGGGGGAGATCTTCGGGGACTCGTTGCGCCGTTTGGGCCGCGTGGAGGAGGACTGCCTGCACCCGGTCGCGCCCTCCGCTCAGCAGTTCGGCTACCGCTCCAGGATCCAGCTGAAGCTCTCCCGCAAGGGAGGGGTCACGGCGCTCGGCTTTTTCAAGGGAGGCTCCCACGAGGTGGTGGACGCCCCGCAGGGGTGCGCCATCGCCCACCCGCTGTTAAACCGGATGAGCGCCGAGTTCCGCGCGCTGCTGGGGCGGCTCCCCGAGCTGGCCGCCGTGAGCCAGATCGACCTCGCCATGGGGGACGACGGGGCGAGCGTGGCGCTTTTGCACCTGGACGCCAAGGACCCCGCGCCGCTTGCCGCGGCCCTGGCCGGGGCGGCGGGCGAGCTTCCCTCGGTATCCGGGCTTTTCCTGCGACTGGGCGCCAAGTCGCGCATCGAGAAGGTGTTCGGCGTCGAGTCGCTGAGCTACGCGATCCCGGCCGGCCTGTTCCCCGGCTCGCGCCCCATGAGGCTTTCCTTTGGCAGGGGCGGCTTTTCCCAGGTGAACTACCCGCAGAACCTCCAGCTGATCCGCAGCGTCTTCGAGATGGCCCAGTTGACCGGGACCGAGCGGGTGCTCGACCTTTACTGCGGTAACGGCAACATCTCCGTGCCGATCGCGCCGTTCGTGTCCCGGCTGCTCGGGATCGAGGGGTACGCCCCCTCCATCGCGGACGCGCTGGCCAACGCCGCCGCCAACGGGGTGAGCAACGCCAGCTTCCAGGTGAGCGACGCCGCGCTCGCGGTCGGGCGCCTGGCTGCGCGCGGCGAGCGCTTCGACCTGGTGATCCTCGATCCGCCTCGAAGCGGCGCCGAGTCGGTGGGCGAGATCGCCCGGCTCGCCCCCAAATCCATCATCTATGTATCCTGCGACCCGCCGACCCTTTCCCGCGACCTTGCCCTTTTGGGCGACAAGGGGTACCGGGTGGTGAGTTCCCAGCCCGTCGACATGTTCCCGCAGACCTATCACCTGGAGAGCGTCACGCTTTTGAAGCGGCTCTGACACCAAAAATAACCTCAGGAGAAGCCGCCCATGTTTTTCAGCAAGATTTTCAAGAAGAAGGACCACCTGCATTTCCTGGCCCAGGCCGGCAAGCACCTCGCGGCTGAGCGTTACGCCGACGCGCGCGTCGACTTCCTCGAGGCGCAGTCGCGCTGCCCCGCGGAGGCAGTGCAGGAGCTGCAACAGATCCAGCAGGGCATAGCCCAAGCCGGAAACCATCTGGCGGAGCTCAACCTGGAGGAGGGTACGCACGCCCTGAATGCCGGCGAGCTGAACAAGGCCTACGACAACTTCACCCTGGCCCGCCAGCTGGCGGCCGACCCGCAGCTCCAGACGCGCGCCGCGCTCGGGCTCAAGAATCTCGACGAGCCGCAGCCGGCGCGGACGGCACCCGCTGCCGCCCCGAAGGCAGCTGCGCACGGCGGCAGCTCCTGCGCCTCCTGCAAGGATACCGGTCATGGTGCCGTCGAGCTGGAGGACCAGGACTCGGGCATGCACGAGGAGGACCGGTTTTTTCTGCTGGTGCAGCCCCTGCCCGGAGATCTGCCGCGCCGCTATGCCGCGCTGGGAGAAAAGTTCGCCCACGCCTACCTGCTCATTCATGAGGGAAACGACGCCAAGGCCCTGCCAATTTTGCAAGAAATGCTGTTATCTTCTGAAAATGACATTGTAATTTACGAAGTGGCGCTTATACTGTACAGGGCGGGGCGTGCTCATGAGTGTGAGGAGTTGTTGAACCGCGCGCTGCGGCTCAATCCGAGCAACGCGACGAGCTATCTCGCCCTGGTTCATTTGAAAGCCGATGCCGGCAAGTATCCCGAGGCGCTTGGTGTCGTCTCCCGGATGCTGGAGCTCGGGATCCTGCCCGACCAGGCGCAGCTGATGCTTGGCGAGCTGCACGACGCGTCGGGTGATCAGGCCGCCGCGCTGGAAGCCTGGTCCAAGGCGCTGGAGCTCCCTTCCGTGGCGCGGCCCGCCGCGGAGCGGCTGGTTCCGCTGCTGGCGAGCCAGGGGCGCGAGGCAGAGGCCAAGTACCTGGTCAAAAAATACTTAAAAGGGTGCTGCTAACGAGAAATTCCGGAGGATAGGACCATGAACAAATCGGAACTCATTGAATCGCTTGCCGCTAAAAAAGCTCTCTCTTTCAAGAAGGCGGAAGAGGTGGTTAATGCAGTCTTTGCCTCGATGACCGATGCGCTGCTGTCCGGTGATAGAATCGAGATCCGGGGGTTCGGAAGTTTTGTCGTGAAGGAATACGAGGCGTACACCGGGAGGAACCCCAAAACGGGGGAGTCCATCTCGGTGAAGGCAAAAAAGCTTCCCTTCTTCAAAGTAGGCAAAGAGCTCAAGGAGAAGGTTTCAGGCTAAGAAACAGGTTAAGGTTGAGGGCCCGGCATCGGTTGCAGGTGACGCTAGAGGTTAGCCGGCACCGGTGACCGTGCCCGGGTGCGCCTGGATTTTCGGGCTTCCTTAACCTCTAACCTTGACTTCACCTGTCGTATTCATGTCATCCTCCTGGTCGTACATCACTAGCGCGCTCGGCGGCCTGGCCCTCTTCATCCTCGGCATGCGTACCATGTCCGAGGGGCTGCAGAAGGTCACCGGCGAACGTCTCAGGCGCCTGCTCGAAAAGGGGACGGGGAACCGTTTGACCGCTCCCCTGATCGGCAGCTGCCTCGCCTCGCTGCTGCAGTCCGGAAGCGCCGCCTCGGTGCTGGTGGTCGGCTTCGTCAACGCCGGCCTGCTCTCCCTTTACCAGGCCCTCGGCGTACTGCTGGGGACCGGCATCGGCACCACCCTCGTCATCCAATTCATCGCCTTCCGGGTAACCACCCTGGCGCTCCCCGCCATCACGATCGGCGTCGCTCTCAGCTTCTTTTCCCGCCGCAGAAAACTCGCCGACCTCGGCGGACTGCTGCTCGGCGCCGGCCTGGTCTTCTACGGACTCTCCATCCTGGAAAGCGCCTGCCTTCCCCTGGGCGAGAGCGCCATCTTCGCCGGACTGCACGACGACCTGCTCTCGGCGCGGCTGATGGCGGTCCTTTTGGGGGCGCTGATCACCTTCCTGGTGCAATCGGGGGGCGCCACCATCGGTATCGTCATCGCGCTCGCCTCGGCAGGCGCGCTCCCCTACGACGCCGCGGTCGTCATGGTGATCGGCGAGGTGGCCGGAGCCGCGCTGATTCCCTTGATCGCCTCCATCGGAGGGAGCCAGACCTCCAAGCGGGCGGTCGTCATCTTCCTCGCCATCAATCTGGTCGCCATCGTCCTGGTGCTCGCATTCTTCCCGTTTTTCCTGCGCGCGGTCGACTATTTCTCCCCGGGTGACCTCGCGGACCTGCACCGGAGCGGCTCCGCCGCGGCTAACAGCTATCCGCCCCAGGCGCTGCGCCCCTTCGTGGCCCGCCACCTGGCCAACGCCCACACCATCTTCACCCTGGCGAGCGCGCTGATCTTCCTGCCGCTGATCGGGTTCTTCGCCCGCTCCGCCGAGACCCTGCTGCCGACCCGGCGCGCGGAGAGCGAGGCGAGACCGAGGTTCATCGACACGAGGGTCATGAAGACCCCCACCATCGCGCTGGCCCAGGCCTGGAACGAACTGGGGCGCATGTCGGATATCGCCTGCTCCATGTACGGCGAGCTGGTCTCCCAGTTCGACGGCTTCAACCCCAAGGTCGCCGCTGCCATCCGGGACAAGGAGATCGTGCTGGACGTGTTGCACCGCGACATGTCCCAGTTCCTGATCGCGCTTTCCCGGGAGACCCTTTCCCTGGAGCGGGCGGTCGAGATCCCCAGCATGCTCCAGCTGGTGAACGACATCGAGCTGATCGGCGACCAGTGCGAGGCGCTGCTCAACTACCTGCTGCGCAAGAAGGAGGAGAACCTGCGCTACTCCGTGGCCGCCATGGATGAACTGAAGGCGATGGCGGCCAAGGTCGGGGAGGCGATGCAGTTTGCCGCACGGGTGCTGCAGGGGGAGGACGGCGAGGACCTGGCCCGGCTCAAGGTGTCGATCGCGACCCTGGAGGACGAGCTGAACAAAAGCCACTTGAAGCGGCTGAAAAGCGGCAAATGCTCCATCGTGGCGGGTCTGCTCTACGGGGACATGATCGCCTCCTTCTCCAAGATCGCCCATCTTTGCTACACCATCGTAAACCACAAGAGGGGAATCTCCCATGACCCATCCGGTAGCCGCCATTGATCTTGGCACCAACACCGCACGGCTGCTGATTGCAACACCCAACCCCTACCACCAGATCCTGCTCAGGCGCTCCATCACCCGTCTGGGCGGTGGTTTCAGCCGCGAGACCGGCCTCTCCCCCGAGGCGATGCAGCGCTCCCTGACCGCACTGGGCGGCTTTGCCGAGGAGATCTGGCGCCACCGGGTGACCCGGGTACGGGCGGTGGCGACCTCCGCCATGCGCGACGCGGCGAACGGCAGGCAGTTCTGCCAGCAGGTGCGCGCCGAGACCGGCATAGAGCTGGAGATCATCGACGGCCACGAGGAGGCGCTGCTGACCCTCGCGGGCGTGGAGAGCATCCTCACCGACAAGGAGGGGGACCTGGTCGTTTTCGACGTGGGGGGTGGCAGCACCGAGTACACCCTGGCCCGGAACGCCGCGCCGCACTTTTCCAGGAGCCTGCCGATCGGCGTGGTGCGGCTCACCGAGGGGAAGGCCGGAACTCGCGAGATGGAGGATAAGATCGGCCGCGAGCTTGCCCTTCTCAGGGGCGAGCTGGAAGGGGAGGGGGTGCTGAGCCGCTTTTCGGCCGCGACCCTGATCGGCACGGCCGGGACCGCCACCACCCTGGCGGCGATTCAGATGAAAATGGAGGATTACGATTACCGCCGGGTGAACAACTTTGTCCTGGGACTGGACGAGGTGCAGCGCATCTTCGAGCATCTGCTGCCGCTCACCCCGAAAGAGCGCCTGGGGGTGGTGGGGCTAGAGCCGGGGCGCGAAGACCTGATCATCGCGGGCACCCTGGTGGTGCTGCAGACCATGCGGATCTTCGGCTTCGACAGGCTCAAGGTCAGCGACTCGGGGCTGCTGGAAGGGCTGATTCGGGGAGTTTGAAAACATCACCCTTTCGTCGGGTGGGCACCCCAAGCCCACCGAGGCCGCAATGCGAATGCCGCGTGGGCACGGAGTGCCCACCCTACGGCTTCCCCGAGGGAGAGCTTGTGCAAGTGCAAAAAGTTGAAGAACAACAACTCTGCATAACAGAACCATTTCATAGGGGAGACAGAAAGTCAGTTCTTCTCTAGATTTCATCCCTCACCAAAATCCCGCTTAGTTCTAGCAGGTTCCCAATTAACATTAAAAGTGCTACTCTAGCCTTATCCGGCGTCCCTGACGCCTGTGCATCATTTGAAATCACCTATAAAGGAGGAGATCAAAACCAAAGAGGGGTTGCAGGTATGCAAGAAAGTAAAATCGGCGAGTTGCTGATCCTCAATAAACTTATCACCAGCCAGCAGCTCGACCAAGCCATGGAAAAGCAGAAGTTCACCCCAGGCCAGCCCATCGGCCAGATACTGTGTCAGATGGGGTCTTTGGACAACAAGGACCTGGGCTCGGTCCTTGATCGCTATAGCAAGCGCCGCCGGCTCGGCGAAATCCTGCTGGCGCAGAACCTGATCTCCGAGGAGCGCCTTAACACCGCTCTCAAGGTGAGCTCGGGCGAAAAGCAGCCGCTCGGCAGGACTCTCATCAAGCAGCGCATCCTCAACGAAGAGCAACTGGCCCGCGCCATCGCCTTTCAAAACGACATGAAGTTCGTCATACTGTCGGAGATCGCCTTTGATCCGGAGCTCTCCCGCTTCGTCAACGCGACCTTCGCCCAGCGCCTCGGCATCGTGCCGGTCCGCTGCCGGGACCGCTCCCTTACCATCGCCATGACCAAACCGATCCAGCGTGACGAACTCTCCCAGCTGGAAAGCTGGTGCAAGATGCCGATCGTCTCGGTCATCGCCACGGAAAGCGACATCATCCTCGCCCAGCAGAAAATCTTCAAGATCACCAGGAGCGCCGAGCAGAGCAAGCTGCAGCTGGAACTTTCCGAGGACCAGGAGCGCGATACCGGCAAGTCCAAATACGTGAGCGAGTTCATCAGCGCCGACGTCGCCACCGGCATCAAGGTCGGCACCAGCGACATTCACCTTGAGTCCAATGAGAGCGGCATGACCGTTCGCTACCGACTGGACGGCATCCTGCAGAATATCGACCTCGGCATTGACAACGCACTCATCAACTCCCACGCCCGCCAGATAGTGTCCAAGGTGAAGATCCTTTGCGACATGGATATCGCGGAACGGCGCCGGCCCCAGGACAGCAGCTTCAAGATGAAGGTCACCAGGGAAGGGCAAGTGAGGAGCGTCGACTTCCGGGTCTCGACCGTCCCGACGCAGTACGGCGAGAACGTGGTGATACGCATCCTGGACAAGCGCAGCGGCGCCATCACCCTGGAGGGGTTGGGCTACCCCCAGGAGGTCGTCGAGACCCTGCACAAGGCGCTCGACAAGCCGACCGGCATATTCCTGATCACCGGGCCGACCGGGTCGGGGAAGTCGTCCACCCTCTACGCACTGCTCTCCCACCTCAATACGCCCGGGGTCAAGACACTCACCATCGAGGACCCGATCGAGTACAACATCGACGGGATCACCCAGACCGAGGTGAACGAGGTCATCGGCAACACCTTTGCCCGCATGCTGCGCTCCTTCCTGCGCCAGGACCCGGACAACATCATGGTGGGCGAGATCCGCGACCTGGAAACCGCCACCATCTCCCTGCGCGCCGCGCTGACCGGCCACACGGTGCTCTCCACCCTGCACACCAACGACGCCACCTCCGCGGTGACCCGGCTGATCGACATGGGGGTGGAGCCGAGCCTGCTCTCCGACACGCTGCGCTGCGTGCTGGCCCAGCGCCTGGTGCGCCGCATCTGCGGCCAGTGCAAGGTACCCTACCTCCCCTCCGCCGCGCTTCTGGAGGAGTTCGGCGTCGCGCCGGTCCATGACCTGGAATTCGTGCACGGTGCCGGCTGCCCGGCCTGCCATTACACCGGCTTCAACGGGCGCCTGCCCATCGTCGAGCTCTGGATCCCCAGCCGCGAGGAACTGCTGCAACTCCACCGCCGGCCCGACAACATTTCGCTACGCAGCGTCGTCTTCACTCGTTCCGGCCGGCTGACCATGATTGACGACGGCTTTGCCCACGTGCAGGCAGGCGAGACCACCCTGGAGGAGCTGTTGCGGGCGGTGCCTTACGAGCAGATAGAGGCGGGGCGGGAGCGCATCGCCGCTGCAACCGGTTCCCTGAAGGGTCGCGGGCCGGGCTGGCACAAACAGGTGGCCTGACGCAGAAAGCAGGTCCCCGCGCCCCTGGCCCGGTTTTACCTGGAATTATTTGGCTTTTTGACGTACCTTGCGGTGCAGGTTTATTCGTTGCCGGAGAGAGCTGCTGGGGCGCTGCTCGCGCTGCGGGCGTTCGCCTGGGCAAGGGGGCGCGCCCCTTTCGTGGAGTTTATATATGCATGTCGTTGTCATTCACAGGTGGCAGGGGGAGGGAGCGGAGCTGGCTCAGGCGGTCGCCCGCGCGCTGGGGATCACGGTGTTCGAGGTGCGGCAGCGCATGATCGGCGGCGGCCCGGCCGTGGTGGCCAGTTTTGCCGATCCGCTGCGGGCCCAGGAGCTCGCAGCCGCGCTGCAGCAGT
>TBL_comb47_HYPODRAFT_10003042_pt1 | contig 20192 bp, 12 predicted proteins | sample TroBogypolimnion_40_FD_10682 | JGI IMG/M metagenome (IMG submission 10682) | reverse complement strand
ATAGACAGTTGGCAGGAAGTTGTACTAAATTGCAATAAACACCACCATCATTTGCTTAACCTGCTTGGTGAACGGTATGTTCACTTATATGCTGATTCCGGATAGCAGGGGTGCGGAATGTCGGAAAAATGACTCCCTATTCCCTGCTCACTTTTTACGCCTATGGTTCCGCCCATTAATGTGACCAATTCTTGGGTAATACTCAGTCCTAAGCCCGTTCCTTCAATAGCGTCACTCGTCGTCAAGCACACAAAGGGATCAAATACTTTTGCCAGTCGTTCGGAGGCTATTCCTATACCAGAATCAATGACATGAATCGTGTAGCTATTCGTGTCATTTCGCTCAAGACTAATATCGATCGTGCCTTGCTTGACATTATATTTTATGGCGTTAGAGAGTAAATTCAGCACCAATTGAATAAATCGGGTGCGATCGCAAGCTGTGACAATCGGATGTTTTGCTTGATAACGTAAGCTAATAGCCCTTTGCTGAGCTAAAGGCGCTATTAAAAATAAACACTCATCAATGAGGCTAGAAATATTTTCTGGATGTATGGCTAGAATGACATGTCCCGATTCAATTTGAGACAGATCCAGCATCTGATTAATAAGCGCTAACAGGTGCTCACCCCCTTTTGAAATTTCCTGCACATAATCTAATTGCTCTGTAGCGAGTGATTTATCCTCTTGTAGAAGTTCAGAATAACCTAAAATAACATTCAGCGGCGTGCGTAGTTCATGACTCATGTGGGAGACAAAAACCGACTTCGCTTGATTTGCTTGATCGGCAGTATTCTTGGCTAATTTCAGTTCGTTAGCTATTTTAGTACGCTCGGTGACATCTCGCTGTATATATAAAATGCTGACTGGTTTATGTTCAATATCATAGATGAGACTGCAATTAACTTCGCAAATAAAATGACTGCCATCTTTTCTGATCATCTCATAATCTATAGCACCCAAATTATGGCCTGTTAATAATTCGGTTATCGTATTTGTGATCACCTCATGTGAACTGACATCAAGAACTTCAAAGATATGCATTCCCAGAAGTTCGTCCTTGGTATAACCCCACATGGAGATGGTTGTAGGTGAAACAAATTCAATAATGCCGTCAAGAGTAGACATACCAATCCCATCTGGCGATAATTCTAAAATATTTCTTAGCTTTTCTTCACTGGCTTGTAGGGCTATTTGAAGCGTGACAGCGGCTTTATGAGCCTCAATTTCAGCGGCTAATTTAACATCACTATGTTTTAAGCGTTCATCACTGAGCTGTTTATCATGTTGGATCAATCGAAAACGATCGGTTAGAAAAAAGGTAATCACTGCTAACTCAAACACTGAGCCTAGTTGTATGCTGTTTAGGCTATAAAAACTACTCTGAATGAGCGCAATAACATGTAGCTCACGCACTATTATGCCAACTATGAGCATAGAAAAACCGACACTTAAAAAATAGGCATTTCGTTGCTTTTTTAAACAAGCAATTAGCAAAATGAATGAGACAAAAACTGACGTAACAGCAAACATAACATTAGCAAACCAGGCCCATTTAAAGCTGAATGAAATTAATCCGGGCATCATAAATTCCACGCCCATTAGCACTTTAAGACCCCTATCGAGTCTAGGGATGAGTTGCTGGGTATTTAGTAATCGACTTACAAACACTAATTGAGCAACTAAATACAATGAGCCAAAAATTAATGATCCTCTTTGTGTTAACCAAGGCAAGTTAGGCCAAATATATTCAGCGCCTAAGCCTCGATTAGCTAGGAAGGTAAGGGCGATAAAAAGAATCATGACCAAGTAGATAAAATAATTAGCCTCTTTTGTAACTAGCGCCAACCCTAAACTAAACAAGAAGATGATCACCACAATACCAAAATAGAAGGCTTGAAAAGCATAATAATTAAGCTCTTTCTTTTGAAATGCCATAGACTCCCATAAATTAGCCTCTATGAAAAATGCATTAGGCGTGGCACACCTTAAATAAATAAGCTGCTGACTGTGCGCAGGAACTTGTATTGGAAAAGCAAAAATACTACTTTTATAGGCGCGGTTTTCATAAGGCTGTGCATAGCCAGTATGAATAGTTTGATAATCTTTTTGCTTAATCGGCCAATAAAAATCTACGTTTTTCATTAAAGGGTAATTAAGTTCAATAATTCTTTCAATAGGCAGGTCACTGCTATTTTTTATAATTAAGCGTAGCCAATAGGCTGACGAGGTAAAGGATAAGTTGATAGATTTATTCGGTGAGCGATCTGTTTTAAAATCGGCACTCAGGGGGGCTTGCTGTATATCAGCGAGCCTTAATTGTTGACTGGCATCTTCTAACAGCCCCAAATAAGGCGTCAGTGAAATGGAGGCTGGCATTGTGTTGCTAAGCTCTACATAATCATCGGCTACGGCAATTGAGACTTTTGTTGTCATTAGCATTAACAACATCAAGCACGTCATGATGTGCGTCATGATATCTTTTGTAAATTAATGAGTTCTGCTAAAGAATTTACGTTTAACTTACGCATCACTGCCGTTTTATATTGCTTAGTCGTTGGTAAAGAAATATGTAAGGCTTCAAGTATTTCGCTATTGTTATAGCCCAAAATCAATAGCTCATAGGTTTCTCGCTCACGCGGCGATAGAATTTGTAACCTTGATGCTAGGAACGTTTTATTACTTGCGCATAGCCTCTTTTGTACTCCGGCTTCAAAAGCAGCTTCTACTGCCGCTTTTAATTGCTGTTTATTGATAGGTTTGAGTAAAAAATCCACCGCCCCTTGCTTTAAGGCGGCAATGGATTGGGGAACGGTCGCTTCTCCACTGATAAAAATGACCGGCATAGTTCGCTCTAAACGACCTAATTCAACTTGCAGTTCAATACCCGTCATTTGAGACATGTTCATATCAGTAATGAGAATTGAGCAGTCCACATCCGGCATTGCATTTAAAAAATCAATGGCATTGCTATAACCATAGGTTAAATAACCCATTTGAGTGAACATGATCTTTAAAAGCTTAGTCATAGATGCATTGTCATCTATTATAAAAATATGCTGTGATGCAAGTAAGCTCGGATTGACTAAAGTATTCATTTTTTATATTTATTGTTATTATTTGTGTTTCATTTTCTCATATCCTCCGTTAGCATGTAATCATCCTTTAGCATGATATGACGGTTTACTTAATAGTTGAGCTACCCACTTAAAGATATAAAGGCTGGGATTCGTACCTCATCCCAGCCTACGTATAATGTCGCTTAAAGCGAGACAGTTTCAGCCCAGACGAAAGGCTCAGGGCGAAATATTAAGCCTAGGAGGCAGCCACTTAAGGCTTCACAAAATGTCCATCGACTGTTGTTTTGAAACACAGTAGGGACAGGTCGCGACCTGTCCCGTGTGCCCAATGAGCGCCTTGGATAGCCATGTAGGGTGTATAACGATGAGAGGCGGCGCTTAGGAGAGCCCTGTCTAAAAGTGAACGATTAACCTTGAGCATTGATGTCACGCTACATTTTTTACACGTTTAATTACACTCGGTATAACGTTTTAAATCAGGTAGGAGTTTACAACGATAGGGGTTAGCGGTTATAGTAGTGACCTTTCCGCTATCTGACTTAGATAGCAGCGAATAAATTAAGCGCTCGTAGCTCAGCTGGATAGAGTAATCGGCTTCGAACCGATCGGTCGGGAGTTCGAATCTCTCCGGGCGCGCCATTTTAGTTATACTGCTTAAGCTTTAGCGTGATGACGTGGCTGAAAAACTAAGCCCACTAGGGTCATGACACAAAATCCTGCTCCGGCATAAAATGTAAATGCTGGCCCAAATTGATCCCAAAGCCATCCTGCCAGAGCACTGGCAATCAACAGGGCAATGCCACTCATCAGGTTAAAAAAACCATAGGCTGTACCTCGTAAATCAGCGGGCGCACTATCAGCCACCATTCGTGCTAATAAACCTTGAGTGATACCTAAATGAACGCCCCATAAAGCCACTCCTGTTAACACCACAAGCCAATGATCATTAATCGCTAATACTAAATCAGCAGCAATCAGAATAACCAAGCCGAGCGCTAGCAATTTGGTATGACTCATGCGGTCAGAGAGTTGGCCAAAGGGATAGGCAGACAGCGCATAAATCAGATTCATAGCCACCATAACCAACGGCACTAGCGCCATCGGAATGCCGCCTTGCTGAGCTCGCAGCACTAAGAAAGCTTCACTAAAGCGGGCTAAAGTAAATACTGCGCCCATAGCGACTACCCACCAATAAGTCGCCCCTAAACGCTTAAGATTTTCTTTGTTAATCGGATTTGAGCGCTTAACAGGCTCAGGGTTTTTGGGCTCATGAACACCGAACAACAACAGTGCGACAGCCATCAACCCAGGAATCACAGATACCCAGAATATCGCACGAAAATCATTGGCCCACCGCAGCATCAAAGCCACGGCTAACAAAGGGCCCAAAAAGGCACCAACGGTATCTAAGGATTGGCGTAATCCAAAGGCTGCACCGCGCAAATGAGCAGGTGCTATGTCAGCTATCAAGGCATCGCGCGGCGCACCTCGCAGCCCTTTGCCAACACGATCCAATAATCTAGCGCTAAGTACGATTCCTAGATTAGGCGCGATTGCAAATAACGGCTTAGTCAAAGCACTCAAGGCATAGCCGAACAGAGCCAGTTCTTTGCGTTTACCCAAATAATCACTCAATACACCTGAAAACACCTTGATCATCAGCGCCGTAGCTTCGGCTACACCTTCAATCATACCAACCACAAAAGCGCTAGCGCCCAGTGTAGTGACCATAAACAGGGGCAGTAAGCTATGAATCATTTCGGAAGAAATATCCATCAGTAGGCTGACAAAGCCTAGCATCCAGATACTCGAAGGAATCTGGCTTAAGGTGGTTTTAGTGCTCATTGTTATAATAATCTCAGTGGCTGTGTGCTGTGCTGTTCGCATGTAACGCGCAAGCATGATGGGTGGTACCTTGTTCTACTTGCAAGGTACAGTGCTGTATAGAGTAGCGTTCTTTAAGTGTCTTAACGATAGCATCCATATAAGCATCGCCTGGGTAACCTTCTGGCATAACCAGATGAGTCGTCAACGCACTTTCAGTGGTACTCATGCCCCAGACATGCAAATCGTGTATGTCTGTCACTCCCTGACATTGGCGTAGATACGTTATTACCTCCGACACCTCAATATGTGCAGGAACAGCGACCAAGGCCAGTTGCATGGACTCGCGTAACAGTCCCCAGGTACTGATGACTATGACCATCACAATCAGTAAACTGATTGCCGGATCTAGCCAGTACCAGTCGGTATACAACATAGCGATACCCCCCAATACCACACCCAAGGATACAATGGCATCGGCTGCCATATGCAGAAAGGCGCCGCGAATATTTAAATCATGCGAACTTCCTTTAACGAACAACCAGGCAGAGCAGCCATTAATGACAATGCCGATAGCGGCTACCACCGTAACGGTTAAGCCTGCGACTAAGGGCGGCTGTGAGAAGCGATGTAGTGCTTCCCAAGCAATAGCGCCACAAGCGATCAATAGAAACATGGCATTTGCCAATGCAGCCATAATGGAGGTACTACGTAAACCATAAGTGTAGCGCTCATTCGGAAGCTTACGAGATAATATTGCAGCTCCCCACGCCAATAATAAACCCAAGACATCAGATAAGTTGTGTCCGGCATCAGCCATTAACGCGGTTGAATTAGCGATAAAACCGTAACTAAATTCGATGATAAGAAATACCGTGTTTAAGATAATAGCACCGGCAAATGCCAATCCTTGTTTATTTAGATCATTATGCTGTTGATGATTATCGCTATGAGCATGGTGATGATGGTGATGAGTGGTCATTAATTGGCCTTAAATCTTAGTAATGTCTTTATCTGGATGGCTAGCAACTTAAGACGGGACAAAAAGGTAGTGAAATCCCCCGACCGGGACGGAGTTTTATCGTTGCCACGCTCTATGTTACTGCCCACAGTTAAGAAAAAATAGTAAAAACTTGGAGTGCAATAGCTTCAGCTATTGCGTTTTAAAACAGCTGAAGCTGTTTTACTCTAGGCACAGATTACTTAACTGTGGGCAGTGACGCAGAGTGTGGGAACGATATGATGCTCGACAACCTTCAAACGTGAGTAACGGGGTTATAAACCCCGTCACGCTTTGGGTCATTAATCGGCCTTAAATCTTAGTGATGTCTTTATGTAAGTTGATAGCCACGTAATCGCAGTGACTAATCTTAATAATACACTCTAAATGATTGCTGTATTTGTTCAAACTCATAGCGATAAGGTTCAGCGACCCCGTAATTATTAACCACCACCAATAGATCATGTGAAAAAACCGAGGTGTTATACCAGTTAAAACTGCCTTCTATTACAATAGCGTCATCAATAATACAATACTTAGAATGAATCGGTGAATAAGGCACAGGGTGATCATCGAGTCCATAAACCAAGCCCACCCCAATGCCGGCATTTCTTAAGCGCTGCACCGCAGGAAGTAATGGCCGATTAAGCTCATCATGCATAGAGCGCTCCAGCCCTATGCGGCCTTGTCTGGCCAAATGACCATTGAATAAGATGTGTACATAAACCCCACGATGATGTGCCTGAATAAGCGCATCAACCACGCTATCATGATAATCCCCTAATAAATCGCCCATTAGAAATAAACACAGCTTAATGGAATGCTTAGCTCTATGAATTTCAGCCAAAATGGCATGATGAGGACGATAGAGCTGACCGTTTTGCATCACATGCCTGCCAAAAGTATAGAGCAGGTTAAAGTGACTTAAGGGATCAATACCATAGCGTTGATTAACGCCGCCGCGTTGACTTTGAAATATATTGTCTAACAACCTACACACGCCTTTAGACTGAAAAGTCATACCCGACTCCCAGTTTGCCCACCAGCGATCAAAAGTGATATTAAAGGAACCTAAAATACAATCCTCATCGTTGAAGATTACAAATTTGGTGTGCATATCGGGTTCAACTTCAATCAGATGATGCTGGGGCGTACAAAATACCCCGAGCAATTCAATGTTAGCGCATTTTAAACGTGCATAATTATCGCTATTGGTCAGCGTCATTTTTCGCCAATCGACGATACATTGAACTAAGACGCCTTCTTGACTGGCAAAGATTAAATGATTAATAAAATCCGTATCGTCTATACAATCGACACTCACCTTAATCGTACAAAGTCGCTGTAAATCTTGTCTACGACTGTGAATAACTTTATCGATATGGTCGTGAATATAGCGCTTGGGATGATAAGGATGATATTGCTGACCTTTAGTAAACTTAGGCGTGAGCTTTAAATCATCAAAATGCTGGTTATACCAATCTACATCACACTGCAATTCTTGAGCATTAAGCTCATAGCTGCGATAACTATTGGCGGTACGCTCGTCATTGGTAATCAGACGATTTTGGTCATGCCCATTTTGTACCTGTAGCCTATCCATAAAGACATAATCAAACTCAGAGGCTAGAGAATGTTCATGCAAATGCACTAGATAGGCAAACTTAACGCAGGTAATGGGCCCAAAATGATTGGAGAACGGTAAGATATAAAAGTCTCGGGTTTTACGCTTATGTCTATCCCATTGAATATTATAAGCATCCGTATCAATTAAATAAGTTTCACACCTGCCCTGCTCTCGATAAACCTTAAGGACTACTTTGACGTTGAGCTGCACACCAAAATGCACATCAAACTCTATTTTTCCCCAACGTAAATCAAAGCTATGATTAAAATCATTAACCCGTTGAAAATAACCACCTAAATGCCCATGCACAGGCTTGGCGTAGTGTTCTGCGTGGGACATATCATCTCCTATTATGACTAGATTATGGTGGCTACCAGCTTAAGATGGAAGCTTAACTTATACCCCTCCTATTTTCAAAGAGGGGTGACTGAATACTTGCTATTATTTAGGTTCAAAACTCATTAGATAACCACAATGATCTGAAACCTTACCATAATCGTCATCAGTAAATAACACGCGTGCTGATTTAACCTTTAACTCACTGGCTTTATTCATAAAAACATAATCAATACGATAATCATCAGTATGCGTGTTGCTCCAGTAAGCGTCATTCACCTTAAATATTTTTTCAAACAGATGTTGATCTTGTACGGCTAAAAATTGATCGTCATATTGATTAGCATTGACCACTAATTGATAGCCTTCTGAGGCACTGGTGATATTAAAATCACCACACAGTAAGGTCGCTAAGACCGATTGATCTTGAACCTCACTAGCCCATGAACTCAAGGTGTTAAATTGATGAGCAAACCCATCTTCCCACCAACTTAAATGGGCTGAAAACACATTAATCAAACCCATAGTAGGCACCTTAATTTGCGCCATAATAACTTTTCTAGCATGAATACTATAGATGCTTTCATTAGCAGAAACATACCGAGCCGCCTGATTATGCAAGGGATATCGACTTAAAATAGCTACTCCCTCACGATATTTATCAAAACCTAAATGCGACCAATCGCTATAAAGATAAAAGGCATGTTTAAGTCTGTCATTAATAATGTTAGCTGAATTAGTTTGCCAATTACCTAAGCCCTCATTCCAAAGCTCAGCGACTTCTTGAAAACAAACAATATCAACCGCCAACTCATCAATGGCTTTGGCTATTTGGCTAAACTTTTCATCTTGCTGAGTTTCTTGATAACAATGCAAATTAAGAATCATCAGCTTTAACGGCTCATGACTGAGTTTATAATTATTACCGTCATTGTTATCCCATAGCAGCCCGTCTTCAGTTTCACAAGAAATTGAATAGTGCACACGAAAAGCATTATTGATTTTAAGCAAGCCCATCCATATCTGCGAGCCATATTGATTGGGGTTTCTGGCATTACTATGCGCCTGCTCATCCCAATAGTGTCTATTAAAATGGCAGGGGCTTGTGTGACTAGTTAGCCAGTTATCAGTCGTCCAATGTAGGTTAATGGCTTTAACTTGCAGGGCTTGATTAACCGATACGGTAATAGGCAAGCGTTGTTGTCCGGCTTTTAATTTAGGTTCAAAACCTATTTGTTGCACGTTTTGGTTAGCCGCTAATTGAATGCCTGAGTCTGCTTGGCTCGCATAATTGTTACCCGATAGATTATCCCAATAATCTTGGCCTAAGCACTGGTAGTGTAAGGCAAAGTGGATATTACCAGGCAAGCTACACTGCTCCATGGCCTTAATAATTATTTTCGCATGCCAGCATTCGTTATAATCATCTAGTTGATACTGATAGCTAGCAGATAAGACCTGCCATTCACCTTGCTCACCTACCCACAATACCTCAATTTTTTTATCGTGGTTCAAATTGGCCACGCGCATCACAAAAGATAACTCTTGTTGTGGCGTACTTTTCTTTCGGGTGATGATATTTTCTACATACAGCAGTTGAATTTCATGCATTCGTCTATACTCGAAATAAACTTAAAGTCGATGTAGCGTAGATTGCCTCTTTTTGCAATACCACCTAAGTTTCGACAATAATATTGGGTAGTAAACCATCAACCCAACGCGACTTAATAATCAGGCAACGATAAAACGCTAGCCTGACCTACATTCTACATTAGACAGTCATCTTCAGCCCCCTCTTTGAAAAAAGGGGAAGCTAAGATGATGCCAGAATGAGCTGCTTTGAGTATGTGGCTACCTATTTAAAACGGGACAGATAAATAAAGCTGGCCTATTGATTCCGGGAGCGCTGAGCCCCAGCTCGGCGTAGTCAGTGATCGGCTTGGCTATCCCGTGCCGAGCTGGGGCTCGGCGTTCCCAGAAAGTTATCTGTCCCATCTTAAGTTGTTAGCCAGTATATGAACGATGAGAGCGGCGTTTGGCAATCAGCCGTAATCTCCTAGAGGCCTGTTTTAAAATATACAATAATTATTATTGAACTCATTAACCAGCATTTGTTTGGTCTCGGTTATTAAGTCAGTTGCTTGTTGATCATTTATTTTTAAACTTAATAGGTACTCTTCTTTATATTTAGTCCATTGATTATCGCTTAAATACGAATTATTACTTTCAATGTATTCGGCTAAATTAGCCATAGCAATTAAGCTCAGTATTAAATCTGAGGCATGGTGTTCCTTAATAATATCCATATGATGGTGATAACGAATGGCCGTTACGATAGTATCTGACATACCCCAGGCGATTGCCAAAATTGCCCCACATTGCGCATGATTACAATAGTGCCGACTGTCTTCAATGGTCGTTACATTTTTGTCAAAGGTAATGGATGATAAGCGTAATGTTTCAATATGAGTGGGAAAATGTCGCATCATCAGTGCTCTGCCTGAATCGTGAAATATACCAAAATGAAAGGCTATGTTTTTATCCACATTTGCAATGCGTGTGGCTAAATAAGCCAGAACCAAGCCTGTTCTGGCACTTTTTTCCCAGAATAAATCTAATTCAGCCTGTTGTTTGTCGCTGGTTATGGCATTGCGTAAGGAGATACTGGTGATCAATTCATACATATTAATAAAACCGATGGATTCTAATACCTCGCTTATAGTTTGCGCCACTTGGTTAGCGCCATACAGCGGTGAATTAATGATTTTTAATATCACCGAAGAGGTTTCGGTATCTAATTCAATGAGTCGGACTATTTCTGGATGATGGCTTTCAATTGAAGCATCACCTTTTTCGATCATATCGAAGAAAATTGACAGATTGCGCAGTAACTCAGGAATGATTGGAATAAGTGGTAAAGTAGAATAAGTGCTTGATTTAGGAATAGGCGCAGTAATGACTTTTTTTTGAATGGGTTCCGCATCCGTCAATACGCTTCTTATCTTTTGCAAGAGCAGATCGCGATTGAATGGCTTGGCAACAAAATCAACAGCACCATGCAACATGCTTTGCATCACGATTTTTTTTTCGCACATTCCTGAGATCATAATAATGGGCATTCCAGAAAGATGACGATATTGCTTTATTCTTTGCAAAACCTCTAATCCGTCAATACCTGGCATATTGATATCCAACAAAACAAGATCAGGGCGCTCTTTTATCAGCATAGTGAGTGCTTCTGTACCACTTGAGATGAAAACCAAATTATATTTATCGTCTTTTAGTAAGTGATTGATGATTTTGTGCTGAAACATATCGTCATCAATTACAAATATAGTCTTTAGTGAATTTTTGAGATTATTCATTTTTGTACCAATGAGGACAATGAAGGCATGGGGACAATTTTATATGGAATATTGATGGCTGTGAAGACTTTTGGCTAGCAATTAGGGCTACCAGCTTAAGGCGGGACAGTTTCAGCCCAGACGAAAGGTTCAGGGCGAAAGATTAAGTCTAGGAGGCTAGCAATTTAAGGCGTTACAGATATTAGGCTTAGTCCTTGCTTAGGAAAGCTGTGTCTAAAAGTGAACGATTAAGCTAAACTGTCCCGTCTTAAATTGGCAGCCGCAATTAGCGAGACACATGCACGGCTTAAGCGTTCGCCCTAAGCTTGTCGAAGGTTTATCGTGGGAGCGGCTTTAGCCGCGTATCTTATAACCCGGTATTTCTAGGCTTTACCCATTTGGCCAACGTCGATAACAGCTTGGCTCTTTCGATGGGTTTGGAGACAAAATCCGTCATACCACAGGCTTTACATTGTTCATATTCCTCTTCGGTGACACCGGCTGTCAGTGCGAGTACCGGTAGCTCTGCAAATTCGGGCAATTTACGAATATGTTGGGTTGCTTCAAAGCCATCCATTACCGGCATATGTATATCCATTAACACCGCATCAAAGCTTCTTTCTGCTAGTATCGCGAGTGCTTCTACGCCGTTATTGGCAAGCTCAACGTTAACGCCTGATAACTGTAGTATTTCTTTGACGATTTGCTGATTGAAAAAATTATCCTCGACGACCAGAATACGCATATCAGCCAACTGTAAGCCAACACTGCTTAATGCTGAACTCAGTGTGACTGCGGATTTTTCAGCGCTATCAACATCAGATAAACTTGGCACACTGAAAGGTAGTTCAAAACTAAAGCAACTACCAACATCTGGGGTACTCACTACTGTAAATTGACCGCCCATCAACTCTACCAGTTCCTGACTCAGTGCCAAGCCCAATCCAGTACCACCAAAGCGACGAGTGATAGTCTCATCAACCTGACTAAAGGTTTTAAATAGTTTGGCCTGATCTTTAACGGATATACCGATGCCAGAATCGGTCACCGCAAATAATAGTCGGACCTGTGATGTTTCTGTGGCTAATAAGCGAATATCAAGGCTGACAGAACCTTTTTCAGTAAACTTAATCGCGTTGCCCAGTAAATTAATCAATACTTGTTTTATTCTAAGCTCATCGCCCACTAGCTGGCGTGGCACATTAGAATCCAGCGTAATGGGAAAGCTAAGCCCTTTATGTTCGATAGTGGTCACAAATAGATTGAACAGTCCCTCATGAAGCTCATCAAGATCAAATAACACCGGATTCATTTTCAAACCATTGGCTTCGATCTTAGATAAGTCCAGAATATCATTGAGTATGTTCAACAGACTCTTAGACGATGTATTAATTTTAGTCAAATAATCACGGATGTCATCAGGCATTTCTTTAAGGAGTGCAAGTTCCGAAAAACTGATGACACTACTCATCGGGGTGCGAATTTCATGGGACATATTGGCGAGAAATTGCGCTTTGGTTAAAACCAATGCTTCAGCGGTATCCTTAGCTTTTTGCAATTCCAATTCCGTTTCTTTGGCTTTAGTTAAGTCCGTATGCGTGCCTATCATACGCAGAGGACGGCCTTGCTGATCATGACTAACGGCCATACCTCGGCCTAGTATCCATTTATAATGGCCCTCTTTACATTTTAAACGGTATTCCACTCTATAAGTGCCGACAGTTCCCTGTAAGTAATCTTGCATAGTGCCGGTTACCATCGCTTGATCATCAGGATGAATGCGCATCAGCCATTCTTCGTGAGTCGGTAGAATATCCTTGTCGCTATAGCCCAGCATGGTTTTCCAGCGCGAAGAATAGATGGCTCGATCCGTTTCAATATTCCAATCCCAGACACCATCACCTGCACCTTCTAGGGCGAATTTCCAGCGAAATTCGCTCTCTAGCAAGGAGTGTTCGATCTCTGTAAGCTTTAGGACATAACGCTCTGTACTATCAAATAAGGTGTTTATTTGGCAACTTAGGGCTTTAAGAAAACCACTTTTATCAGCTAAATTAATACGCACATTAAAATGACCTTGGAGCACCTGCTCTAAGATGCCGGTTATATCGCGCTCTATAGACTGCTCACTGGTGCGATCCGTCCATTCGGCAACCGTCCCCAAATGCTCACCTTGCTCATTAATGATGGGAATAGCCGTCAACACTAGAGACCTCTCGCCTATCATTATCGGGACAACAACAGGGCCACTTAAGTTGGCCAACATTGCGGCTTGATAACTCGGTTGTCGATGAAACTGATCGATGTTGCTGCCTATCAAGGTGTTCATAGAAAAGTGCGGCAGTTGTTTTTGAATACCCGCCTCAGCAAAGCGGAGTAGATTCATAACAGAATTATTGGCATAAATAAGGGTACGTGCATTATCGGCGATCATGATGCCGGTACTGGCAAAGTCCAACCCTACCTTAATGCTTAAGGTTTCATTGGCGCTCTGTTGCTTTTCAAAGATGGCAAAGCCAAGTTGAATCTGCAAAATTTTAATGGCTGTAAATATCTGATTGAATTCAGGCAGATAATCAACCTCTATCGTCTCATTAAATTGACCTTGAGCCAGTTGCTTGAGGTGCTTAATGACCGTCGTTAACGGCCCAGTAATCAACCGTCTTATTTTTATGGCTCTGTAGATTAACAGCAAAAAAAACACGACAATAACTTCGAGAATGAAATTACGAATTTCAATGTAACGGTGTATGGCCTGCTCATGGATCTGATGAGTTACCTGAGTTTGCATTTGTAAAAGTTTATCAATATCGTCTACTACGGCCAGATAAAGATTGTATCTATTGCGGCTAAGCAACTGAGCTAACTGGGTGTTATCTTGTTTGCGCAGGGCGGCTAAAATAGGTTGTAATTCGTCAGCTAAATAATGCGCTCTATGTTCGGTAAGTTGTGCTGCTAAAAGCCGCTCCTCGGCGGTTAAAGCTGTCCTTAGATAATCGGCCCAAAGCTGGTTGGTTTTTTTAACATTATCTTCCACCTGGTCTAGCAGTACTGGATTCAGGTCGGCGGCGCGAACAAGTATCTGGTTAGTTAAAATTAACCGCTGGATTGACGACAATTGATTCATGGGTAGAATGCGATCGTTATAGATCTCAAGCAAGCTGTCATTGCCTTGCTTAATGCCATGCAAACCTAAAAAACCCACTATCGACAGCGTGATTAAAATCAAAGCCGTAGCAATCACAAAACGGGCGTAGAGCGTACACTGTTTTAAAAATAGCAATCTTGGCAAAAAACGCGCTTTATAAAAAGTGCCATACTGAATACTCAGTTTGCGGAGCAAAGGCAGTTGTAACAAATGATAGGTGCTAATCGCCTCCTTGATTTGTTCGAGACTGGGTTTTTTATAGACCACCAGACAACCGACCACCCGATCCCTTTCATAAAAAGGGATGACATGAGCGACAGCCCAGTAAAATCCACCATTTTTGCAATGACTTTTGATCAGTCCGACCCAGGTGCGATTTGCTGTTACCGTTTGCCATAAATCAACAAAGACCGCTTCAGGTATATCCGGATGTCGAATTAAGCTGTGTGCAGAACCGATTGATTCTTCTTTTGTGTATTCACTAATGCGAATAAAGTCATCGCTAACATAGGTAATATGCCCCGCTAAATCAGTCTTATAAGCGACATAATCAGTGTCTGTTAAGAGGTATTCGATGTCAGTTAGCGGTCTGGATTTTTTCATAATAATCATCAATTAAACTGAACGTATAATGATAGCATTTATAGGAATTCTTGCAAGATATGACTAGCAAATCAGGCTAAGCCCTGACAATTTACAATGGCGGCTAGTTCTTAAGGCAGAATGATTATAATAAATGCAGTGCAATAGCTTCAGCTATTGCCTTTTAAAACAGCTGAAGCTGTTTTACTCCAGCTTAAGTTAATGGGCTACCAATTTAAGCTGGGACAGATAACTTTCTGGGATCGCCGAGCTCCAGCTCGGCACGGGCTAGCCAAGCCGATGACTGACTACGCCGAGCTGGGGGCTCAGCGCTCCCAGAACTCGCGAGACGGGGTTTATAACCCCGTCTCAAACGTTTTATATTGCAATTATCTTTGAAAGATCACCGAAGAAATAGGCCTACTTTTGCTTATATAGCGCCGTTTGGGTGCATCTAAACGTTTCGATCGGGGTTGCAAACCCCGACCGGCATTGTCATCATCGCAATGTGATGGGTTTACGGAATCATTATAATAAATGGAGTGCAATAGCTTCAGCTATTGCCTTTTAAAACAGCTAAAGCTGTTTTACTCCAGCTTAAGTTAATGGGCTACCAATTTAAGCCGGGACAGATAACTTTCTGGGATCGCCGAGCTCCAGCTCGGCACGGGATAGCCAAGCCGATGACTGACTACGCCGAGCTGGGGGCTCAGCGCTCCCAGAACTCGCGAGACGGGGTTTATAACCCCGTCTCAAACGTTTTATATTGCAATTATCTTTAAAAGATCACCGAAGAAACAGGCCTACTTTTGCTTATATAGCGCCGTTTGGGTGCATCTAAACGTTTTGATAGGGGTTGCAAACCCCGACCGGCATTGTCATCATCGCAATGTGATGGGTTTACGGAATCATTATAATAAATGGAGTGCAATAGCTTCAGCTATTGCCTTTTAAAACAGCTGAAGCTGTTTTACTCCAGCTTAACTTAATGAGTTATCAATTTAAAACGGGACAGTGTCGTAGTGTGTCGGGTTACGGCTAACGCCTAATCCGACCTACGCAAGTGCCTGGTTCCGTATTAAGTTAGTAGCCTTCGTTTACAACTTGTCGTATAAAGCCAAATACTGTTCAGCAGAGCGTTGCCAAGAAAAGTCTTTACTCATCGCAGTTTGCTGTATTTTCTTCCAAGCATTAGGGACATTGTATAAAATCAAGGCGCGTTTGATGGCTTCTAATAAAGCACCGGCACTGGCTTCATTAAAAACAAGTCCACTGGCCGTGGCTAGTGCTAGCGTTTCTGGCAATGTATCGGTGACGGTATCCGCCAAGCCTCCGGTTTTTCTAACGATAGGAATCGTGCCATAACGTTGGCTATACATTTGATTCAAACCACAAGGTTCAAACTTAGAGGGCATTAAAAAAACATCCGCACCTGCCTCGATAACGTGCGCCAAGGCTTCATCATAGCCTAGTCTGATCGCCATTTTTTCAGGATACAAATCTGCTAAGACTTGTAATTGCTTTTCAAACGCTTTATCACCACTCCCCAATAACACAAATTGTAAATTCATAGCCATCATTTCAGGTAGGCATTCCATTAACAAATCAATGCCTTTTTGTTCAACTAAGCGGCCGATCAATGAAAACAAGGGGACTTTATCATTAACGGGTAGGCCAAATTGTTGTTGTACATCGGCTTTATTGAGTCGTTTTTTAGTCAGTGTTTCAGCACTATACGTCTGGGTAAGATAATGATCCGTTTCAGGATTCCAATACGCGGTATCAATGCCATTAATAATGCCGCCTAAAGAGGCTTTTCGAGCAGATAGCAAGCCTTCAAGGCCATAACCAAACTCAGCTGTTTGGATTTCTAGCGCATAACTGGGGCTAACCGTAGTAATAAAGTCAGCGTAGACCAGACCTCCTTTAATAAAAGACAGCATGTCATAAAATTCCAAGCCTGCGATATGCCATAAGCGGCCAGGTATATTTAAATCATACACCGCTGTTTTAGGAAACAAGCCCTGATAAGCCATATTATGGATAGTAAAGACTGTCTTGGGTGGCTCGTATTCTAATGATAATAACGCCGGAACCAAGCCGGTTTGCCAATCATTACAATGTACGATATCTGGCTGCCAATTTAAATGCGCTCTATCCATTGCCACTTCGACAGCAATGCGACAAAACAAACCAAAGCGCTCGGCATTATTAAGCCAAGGCTCGCCTAATTCATTAACATAAGGATTGCCCGGAAAATTAAAATAAGTCGGATAATCTACCAGCAACACGGTTACCTGACTATCAGGTAGCCTAGTTTCCAGAATGTTAACATTCCGATTATCAACCCTTACCGTACACAGAAAACGAATATCTTCTGTGATTTTCAATGCCTGATATCTAGGTAGTATCAACTTGATGTCTTGGGATAATTCAGCTAAGGCTTTAGGTAAGCTACCGCAGACATCCGCAAGCCCACCGGTTTTAATTAAGGGATGTACTTCACTCGTTACAAAAAGAATTTTTTTCATCAGCGTCTATGCTTAAAGTTAGTAAAACAGGCGAAAAGCAAAAGATGAAAACATCACCCTTAGCCTTTCGCCCTTAGCCCTTAATTTATAACTTTAAAATTAAAGCGCCCAACGGAGGCAGATTAAGACTAATGGAATGAGGTAAATTCATCCATTGAGTGGGTTCTGATACTACTACGCCATTACCGGTATTGCTACCACTGTAATAATGAGAATCTGAGTTAAAAATCTCAGCATAAGCGCCTGCTTCAGGAACACCTAAGCGATAATTCATTCTAGGTACGGGGGTAAAGTTAAGGATAATAATTAAGTCTTCAAACGCACTTTTACGTCGATAACTAATAATAGATTGCTCAACGTCATGACAGTCTATCCATTCAAAGCCTTGATGATCAAAGTCATGCGTAAACAACGCTGGATGGGTTTTATAAAGATGATTTAAATCCTTCACCAAGGTTTGTGTGCCCTTATGATGTGGGTAATCGAGCACATACCAATCTAAGTCTTTATTAGCATTCCATTCAGTACCTTGTCCAAACTCACAGCCCATAAATAACAGCTTTTTACCCGGATAAGTATACATAAAGGTATACAACAAGCGCAGATTAGCAAAACGCTGCCACTCATCCCCCGGCATTCTATTCAATAACGAACCTTTACCATGCACCACTTCATCATGTGAAAAGGGCAAGGCGAAGTTCTCAGTAAAGGCATAGAGCATACCAAAAGTTAGGCTATCATGATGATATTTACGATGTATGGGCTCTTCGCTCATGTAAGACAGGACATCATGCATCCAGCCCATATTCCACTTCATAGAAAAACCTAAACCCCCTGTCCAAGTCGGACGCGTCACTTGCGGCCAAGAGGTGGATTCTTCAGCCATCATCACCGTACCGGGATGTAAGTCATGAGTCACGGCATTTAGCTCTCTAAAAAAGTCGATAGCTTCTAGGTTTTCATTGCCGCCATATTGATTAGCCACCCAATCATGTTCTTCACGGGAATAATCTAAATACAACATAGACGCGACCGCATCAACTCTTAAGCCATCTAAGTGAAACTCTTCTAACCAGAAGTTGGCACTGGCCAACAAGAAGTTTTTAACTTCATTACGACCGTAATTGTAGATTAAAGTCCCCCAATCACGATGTTCGCCTTTACGAGGATCTTCATGTTCATATAAAGCGCTACCGTCAAAACGCGCTAAGGCAAAAGCATCTTTAGGAAAATGAGCCGGCACCCAATCGAGAATAACGCCAATACCATTTTGATGGCAGGTATCAATAAAATAGCGAAAATCATCCGGTGAACCATGACGACTCGTCGGGGCAAAATAACCTGTTGTTTGATAACCCCAAGAGCCATCAAACGGATGTTCAGTAATCGGTAGTAACTCAATATGCGTAAAGTCCATCTGCTTGACGTAATCAACCAATTCGACAGCAAGTTCACGGTAACTCAGAAAATTACCCTGACTATCACGTCGCCACGACCCTAAATGCACCTCATAGATAGACATAGGTTGATGTAGCCAATCGTGTTTAATTCTTGCCGACAACCATGATTCATCTTGCCAAGTATAATTATCAGGCTTAACCACGATAGACGAGGTATTCGGTCTAAACTCAAACTGTTGCCCATAAGGATCCGTTTTAAGTAAGATTTCATTACTAAAGCGGTTTAATATTTCAAACTTATAGTAACAACCCTCTTTTAATCCGGGCATGAAAATTTCCCAAATACCACTGCCACCTAGGCTGCGCATCGGGTTACAACGGCCATCCCATTGATTAAAATCACCGACTACACTGACTCGACCCGCACTAGGTGCCCAGACCGTAAACAAAACACCGTCTATACCTTCGACACTATGAATATGTGCGCCTAACTTTTGATAGACATGCCAATGCTTACCTTCAGCGAATAAGTATTGATCAAATTCCGGTAATTGCACGCCAAAATCATAGGGATCATAGCTTTCGTGGCGGTAGCCGCTTTTGTCTAGCCAAATTAGCTGATAATGCGCTGGCAGCATTTCTGGCAGTACGCTAGCTTCAAAAAAATCAGTGTCAATAACACGAACCAGCTCAGAGTCATCATGACTAAAACGGACTGATTCAGCGTATGGCAGATAAATAGTAATCTGCATTAGCTCTTTCTTGGCATGACGTCCCAGCACAGAGAACGGATCATGATGTTTAGCCTCCATGATTTTTAACATATCGTCAGTTAGGTGCTTATTTTTGATTACTTTGATAATAGGTGTCGCTATCTCTGCTTTTTTAACGACTGCTTTAACCGTAGATGCCACTAAATCTGCTTTTTCAATGACGGCTTTAGTCGTAGTCGATGTCGCTATATCTACTTTCTTAACGACCGATTTAGCAGTCGCTTTGGGTTTTATAAGCTCCGTACTTTTGACTTTAGTTGTCGTTTTGGGCTTGATAAGTTCAGCACTCTTCGCTTTAGAAGCAGGCTTAGCTTTTACGCTTTTTGGGGCTGTGACCCCAAACTCAGGCGACGCTGTCTTAACTATTTTCTCTTTAGTCGCTTTAGGTTCAGACGTACTGACTACCAATTTTTCGGTAAGTAACTCAGTCACTTCAGAATCAAGTGTGTTATTAGAATCCTTTATCACTTTGAATGGCCTCGGTGTAGTAGTAGAATAAATGTCTAGTAAATCTTACCAAATAACTAACCGTTGTAATATCTATATCA
>TBL_comb47_HYPODRAFT_10003041_pt1 | contig 20193 bp, 14 predicted proteins | sample TroBogypolimnion_40_FD_10682 | JGI IMG/M metagenome (IMG submission 10682) | reverse complement strand
CTATCCCGCAACGGGTCATGGCGTTCATGCAGGAGTTCGAACTCGAGGCACATAAACTGGGAATACCGGTAAAAACGCGTCACAACGAAGTTGCACCGAACCAATTTGAATGTGCCCCGGTATATGAGGAGGTGAATTTATCGGTTGATCACAATCAGCTGTTGATGCACATCATGGAGAAGGTGGCAAAAAGGCACGATTTCACTCTTTTATTGCATGAAAAACCTTACAGCGGAATCAATGGATCGGGGAAACACAGCAATTGGTCTTTGATGACTGACACCCGGGAAAATCTTCTCAGCCCGGGGAAAAACCCTGAGTCAAATCTGCGTTTCCTTACATTCCTGGTAAACATTTTACGAGCTGTCCGGGATCACGGAGATCTGCTCCGTGCCATTGTAGCTTCTGCCGGCAACGATTACCGCCTTGGTGGAAATGAAGCCCCTCCGGCTATCTTTTCTGTGTTTATCGGAAACCAGCTTACAGGACTGCTTGAACTCCTGGTAAAAACCAAAAAAAAGGTCAAACTCAATACCGGGAACGACGTTGATCTCCTGAAGAACCTGCCGAAGATTCCTGAGATCCTCATTGATAATACGGACCGTAACCGTACTTCCCCGTTCGCCTTCACCGGGAATAAATTCGAATTCCGGGCCGTCGGCTCCTCACAGAGCTGTGCCCCGGCGATGATCGTCCTTAACCTTGTTGTTGCTGACCGGTTGAAAAAATTCAAGCTGGAAGTCGATAAACTCGTTGCAAAGAAGATCCGCAAGGATGATGCAATCTTCCAGGTCCTTAAAAAATATATTGAAGAATCCAGGGACATCCTCTTTGAAGGAAACAATTACGGCAAAGAATGGATCGAAGAAGCCCAGAAGCGTGGACTTTCAAATCATGCGACTACTCCGCATGCGCTCAAAGCATTGATAACACCGCAAACCCTGAAGCTTTTCGATTCAAACAATGTCCTCACCGAACGGGAAATGATCGCCAGGCATGAGATCAGGCTGGAAAATTATTCCAAAAAGATCCAGATTGAATCGCGCGTGCTGGGTGATCTTGCTACAAACCACATCATCCCTATCGCCATTAAGTACCAGAATACACTGATCGAAAATGTCAAAGGTCTGAAAGAAGTCCTGGATCTGAAAACTTATGGGAAACTTTCTCAGAACCAGATGGAGACCATCACTGAAATTTCTGAACATGTTTCAAAGATCAAGACATTTGTCAATGAGATGGAGGAAGCCCGGAAAATCGCCAACCGGCTTCATGAGCCGGAAGAGAAGTCATTTGCCTATTGTGGCAATGTAAAACCATTTTTCGAAAAAATCCGGTATCATGTTGACAAGCTTGAATTGCTCGTTGATGATGAACTCTGGCCTTTACCGAAATACCGTGAATTACTGTTTGTGAAATAACCCTCCGAATAAAAACCAGGACCTATGCGTAAAATCTTTCTATTGTTTAGTTTATTGATTTCGGTATTCTTTATTCAGCAAGGATATTCGCAGATCAATGTTTTTCATATTGATAACAATGCATCCGCTTCCGACAAAGATGGTGTCTTTTACGCCCTGCCGCGCACGGTGATAAAAATTGAAGTGACAATCGACCGGATTGAGAACTATAAGGGCCCTTATGCAGACTATGCTTTGCGTTATCTTGGCCTGAAGAATGTTGTGGAATCAACTTCCGTGGAATACAAGATCACGGATATGAAGGTCACCACTTCTCCGCAGCCCGATCCGGATCAGTATTATTTTATTGAATTGGGGGAGAAGGTATCAAAGTTGGAAAAATCAGGATTGCTGGCATTCAGTGAATCCGGCCTGATCCTTGGTTATATGAAGGAAATGATGGACACGGCTTCAAATCTGACAAATCGCAAGCCGACTGGCAACATATCGGCGACAGAACAGGATGTCTTTCCCGAGATATTCAAGTATTCTGCTGATGTCAGTTTCTTTGAGAAGATTGACACGATCATCCGTAAGGTTAACATTGATACGATGACCATCGAGCGCCAGGTACTGAAACGTACAATGGTTGAGAAACCACTGGAGCAGAAGGCTAAGGAGGCTGCCGATTTTATTTCCAAGATCAAGGACAATAGGTTTAACCTGATCAGCGGATACCAGGAGGTGAACTACAACAAGGAAACGCTTGAATACATGGATGAACAATTAAAGCTGCTTCAGAAAGAGTACATGAAACTATTCACAGGAATCAGTATCCACAAGCCTTTGACGTTTACCTATTCGTATACTCCAAACCCCAACCAGGTGAATACCGAAGTCCCGATATTCAAATTCCACAGGGGAAAAGGCGTTCTTGACCTGGATGAACCGGGTGGTAAAATTGTCACCATCAAAGTTCAGCGATCCGGAAGTACGGGTGTTGTTTCCAGTTTCCTGAAAAGAAATGAAGGAACAAAAAAAGTTCACGGATTTTTCTACCGTATTCCTGAGTTGGCAAGAGTTACAGTAAAAGTTGATGAAAACCTGCAGGAAGAAACTCAGTGTCTTGTCAATCAGTTGGGAATAATTTCTTTCCTTCCGGTCAATAAATGGAAAATCAACTTTTATCCTGAAACAGGTGGAATCAAAGGGCTTGATCTGGAATAGAGATAGCTTGTCTTATTTTTACCAGTTTGATTAAAAGATCTTCCAGCAGATCCAGCCTGAGCATATTGGCACCGTCAGATTTTGATGATGACGGATCCGGGTGTGTTTCCAGGAAGATTCCGTCAACTCCTGCAGCAATTCCTGCTTTGGCAAGGGTTTCAATAAGATCCGGCCGGCCACCGGTGACTCCTTCCGGTTGATTCGGCTCCTGGAGTGAATGTGTTACATCCAGTATCACAGGGACATGATTCTTTTGCATTTCTGGGATTCCGCGGTAATCAACAACCAGGTCACTGTATCCAAAAGTCGTTCCGCGCTCAGTCAGCATGACTCTTTTGTTCCCGGTACTTCTCACTTTTTCAACAGCAAATCCCATGGTTGAGGGGGAAGAAAATTGCCCTTTTTTGATGTTGACTACTTTCCCTGTCTTGCCGGCAGCAATCAGCAGATCGGTTTGGCGGCAGAGGAATGCGGGGATCTGAAGTACATCAACATAAGCCGCAGCCAGAACCGCTTCTTCAACCGTGTGGATATCAGTGAGTGTAGGTATATGATATTTCTTGCCTATTTCCCTGATCAACTTCAGGGCATTAATATCTCCCATCCCGGTATAGGATTCCACCCTTGACCGGTTGGCTTTTTTATAGGATGCCTTGAAAATAAAAGGAATCCCCAGCCGGTTGGTGAGTTCAATGATTTTTTCGGCAATCAGAAGAGGGGTTTTCTCATCTTCTACTACACACGGTCCGGCAATCAGAAAAAAATTGTTTTTCTCAAGGTGTTTGATCCCGTGGATTTCGAACAGCATAACATCAGTTTTTAGTACTTATATTTTGATTTCCATAATTCCTTTAGTCTTGCCCTGAGTTCATTTTCGCGGGCGTTGTTCTGAGGGTCATAAAACCTGCTGCCTGAAAGCTTCTCGGGCAGAAACTCAAGCTCTGCGAAATTGTTCTCAAAATCGTGGGCATATTTGTAATCTTTGCCATACCCGATATTCTTCATCAGCTTTGTGGGGGCATTCCGGATATGCAAGGGGACAGGCTGGTCTCCAGATTCTTTGAATGCTTTCTGTGCATTAAGAATGGCCAAATAGGATGCGTTGCTTTTTACAGAACAGGCCAGGTAGATCGCAGTCTGGGAAAGGATAAGCCTGCATTCGGGGTAGCCGATGGCGTTCACAGCCTGGAAGCAGGAGTTGGCAAGCAGCAAGGCATTTGGGTTGGCATTACCGATATCCTCCGAAGCCAGGATCAGCATCCGGCGCGCGATGAAAAGCGGATCCTCACCGGCTTCAATCATACGGGCCAGCCAATATACCGTTGCATTCGGATCGCTGCCACGCATCGATTTGATAAATGCAGAAATGACATCATAATGCATCTCGCCACCCTTATCATACATGGCAAGGTTTTGCTGGATGATCTTTACGGTTTTCTCATTTGTAATCTCGATTTCACTCGTTTGTTTGCTTTCGGCTGAAACAATAAGTTCCAGTGCATTGAATAGCTTTCGTGCGTCACCACCGGAAATCCTGAATATTGCCTCGGTCTCTTTGATGGTGATAACCACCTTCAGATTCTGTTCAAGCCTCTCCTTTCCCTGCATCAGCAATTCGGTCAGGTGAGGTTCTTCAAGTGTTTTCAGGATGTATATCTGGCATCGCGATAGGAGGGGAGAGATCACTTCAAACGAAGGATTTTCAGTTGTGGCACCAATAAACGTAACAATCCCTTTTTCAACTGCACCCAGCAGGGCGTCCTGCTGCGATTTGCTGAACCGGTGAATTTCATCGATGAAAAGAAAAGGGCTGTCGCCACTCTCCTTGGCGCTGCTGATAACTTCCCTCACATCCTTTACACCTGAACTGACTGCACTCAATGTATAGAACGGACGTCCCAGTTGTTGTGAAATGATATAGGCAAGTGTCGTTTTTCCTACTCCTGGAGGGCCCCAGAGAATCATTGACGGGATTTTTCCTGATTCAATGGCTTTAAAAAGTATCGCATCCTTCCCGACAAGATGTTCCTGCCCGATATATTGATCCAGGCTTGACGGGCGCAACTGCTCTGCAAGAGGGATTACCATCTGAAGGATCCTGTGATTGTTGGTTTCGGGTCCAAATGTACGATTTTACTTCCCTGAATTTACGTTTTAAGTATCAACAGCGGTTTGATTCTGCGAATTCACATCAATTCCTTTATTCTTGCTTACTTTTAAGGTCATGATTTTTTTATTTCTATGGTTATTTGTAAAAAAGTGCCTGAATTCGTTGTTCATAACTCGGAAATATTAATAAATGTTAAAATTTATTCTATTGGTAATTAGTAGTTTAGCTAATATGTTAAAAAATGTTAAAAAATAGTAGTCCAAAAATTTGGAAGCGATTATTTAATTGAGTTACCTTTGTGTCAAATTAAAAAAATCAAAAACCAAATGAAAAAACTTGCAACATTATTAGTTATTGGTGTAGTAGCTTTCATGTACAGCTGCGGACCAAGCGCAAAAGAACTCGAAGAAAAAAGAATCGCTGATTCCATTAAAGTTGCTGATTCCATGGCAATGGTTATGGCAGAGCAGCAGAGAGTTGCTGATTCTATCGCAAAAGTACAGATGGAAAAAATTAAAGCTGACTCTATTGCTCATGCAGATTCGATCGCAAAACACCTGATCAAACCTGCTAAGAAAGTAAAAGAAGTAAAAAAAGAGAAAAAAGGTAAGAAGTAATCACTGAATGCCTTTGAAAAAAGCCCTGCATTTTGCGGGGCTTTTTTTTTGATCTCATCAAAGATTTTTAATCTCTGCAACGAGCTTTTGCAGGGTTGCTTTTGCATCACCAAAGAGCATTCGTGTTCTTGGATGGTAAAACAGGTTGTTCTCAATTGCGGCGTAACCTTTTGCCATACTTCTTTTCATCACAATAACATTCTTTGCATTCCAGACCTGGATAACCGGCATGCCGGCGATAGGGCTTGATGGATCATCCTCAGCAGCCGGGTTCACTACATCGTTCGCACCTACAACGATGACTGCATCTGTGCTTCCCATCTCCTTATTGGCATCCTCCATTTCGAGAAGCTTCTCATAAGGTACATCTGCTTCAGCAAGGAGCACATTCATATGGCCGGGCATTCGGCCGGCAACCGGATGGATTCCATATTTCACTTCAACACCTTTACTTGCAAGCAGGGCATCAAGTTCATGACACAAATGCTGCGCCTGTGCAACAGCGAGCCCATACCCGGGAACAATAAAAATTTTCTGAGAATAGCTCAGCAGGATGGCCACATCACTCAGGGAGATTTCCTTTACTGTTTTATCACCGGTTGCTGCTGCGGCTGAAGAACTTCCTCCAAAAGCACCAATAATCACATTCAACAAAGAACGGTTCATGGCCTTGCACATCAGGATCGTGAGGATCGTTCCGGAGGACCCCACCAGAATACCTCCGGTAAGCATAGCCTGGTTGTTGTAGAGAAAACCTCCCATGGCAGCAGCAACACCGGTAAATGAGTTCAGCAGGGAAATCACTACCGGCATATCTGCTCCTCCAATGGGCATGACAAATGTAACGCCGTAAATGAGGGCAAGGACGGCCAGGACATAGATCATCCAGTGTTCACCGGCAACCGGGGTCCTGAGGAGGATAAAAACAACGAATCCGAGAAGAAGGAACAAAAAACCGAGGTTGATATACCGCAGCAGAGGTGTTCTTACATCACCAATCCGCTCATCCAGCTTACCAAATGCTATCATACTGCCGGCAAACGAGACTCCTCCTATCATCAGGCCAAGCAGAATTGCCAGGGCTTCTCCGCTCATCATGTTTGGATGTTGCTGGATAGCAAGCAATGTCTGCATCCGTGGAAATTCCATCAGGGAGATCAAGGCCGCGCAACCACCTCCCATACCATTGAACAATGAAACCATCTGGGGCATGGCGGTCATCTTGACCTTTCTGGCTGCGTAAGCGCCTGCAACGGTTCCGAGAACAAGTGCGGCAAGAATAAAACCGATGTTATGGATGCCTTCATAGCTTCCGTCGTCAAGTCGTGTGCGATGGAACAACAGGGTGCAAAGAATGGCGAGCCCCATACCTGCAGCTGCCCATAGGTTTCCGCTCCGGGCGGTATCCGGGTGACTGAGTTTCTTCAAACCAAGGATGAAAAGTACAGAAGCTAGCAGATAGGATATCTCCAGCACCGAGATGCACTCTGAATAGGCAAAGCTTTTTACAAGTGTTATGATTGAATCCATACTCGTTATGATTTATTGGATTTTTTCTTTTTAAACATTTCTAACATCCTGTCTGTGACGACAAATCCGCCCACAACATTAAGCGTTCCAAGGACAACAGCCACGAAACCCAGGACCATTGACAAGGCTGAATGGGCATGTCCCATGACGATGATTGCACCAATAATCACGACCCCATGAATGGCATTGGCACCTGACATGAGTGGCGTGTGAAGCACCGAAGGAACATGTGAGATGACCTCTATCCCAAGGAAGATAGAGAGCAGGATAATAAATATTGCTTCCTTGTTGACCAGGAAAAACTGAAGAATTTCGTTCATGAATTCGATGATTAAAGTGTGTGAATTGTTTTGATTCTTTCATTGATAACCTGGTTCTGATGCGTGACACACGTTCCTTTCACAAGGTCATCTTCCCAGTTCAGGTTCAGTCCTCCTTCCGGATTGATGAGCAGTTTCAGGAAATTGACGGTGTTTTTTCCGAACATCTTGCTTGCATCTGCAGGCATATCAATGGCGAAAAATGAATTCCCGATAATGGTAACACCATTGTGACTGATGGTCTTATTGTTTTGGGTCAGCTCGCAATTTCCACCTGTAGAGGCTGCAATATCAACGATGACAGAGCCAGGTTTCATGGCTTCTACTGTTTCTTTCTTCAGTAATAATGGGGCTTTCTTCCCGGGTATCTGGGCAGTGCAGATGACAACGTCCGATTTTATGGCGTGTTCATGGATTGCAGCAGCCTGTTTCTGTTTGAATTCCCCGGATTGATCCACGGCATAACCGCCGGCTGATTTATCATCGAGGGCCCCTTCAACTTCAACGAATTTAGCTCCAAGCCCGATCACTTCTTCCTTCACAGCAGCCCGGACATCAAAGACTTCAACCACCGCTCCAAGCTTCCTGGAAGTCGCGACAGCCTGCAAACCTGCAACACCAGCACCGAGTATCAATAACTTTGCAGGTGTGATTGTTCCGGCTGCTGTCATAAACATGGGAAAGAATTTTGGCAGACTGTTGGCCGCAGCCAACACAGCTTTATACCCGTTTACCGTCGCCATTGAGGACAGAATGTCCATGGATTGTGCACGGCTGGTCCGGGGTATAATGTCAAGACTGAAACTCGTTATTCCGGCAGACGCAAGTTTCAGCACTAATTCTTTATCCATTAAAGGGTTCAAAACCCCAAGCAGGATTTGTCCGTTTCTCATTGCCCCGAGTTCATCTCCGGTTGGCGGGTTGATCTTTACGATCACCTCTGACTGGCTGATCACATCAGTTTTTGCTGAAACAGAAGCCCCTGCATTTTCATACGCTGCATCACTGCAAAAGGCAGAAGTTCCTGCATCTTTCTCTACCATAACCCGGGCATTCATTTGAATCAACAGTGCAACTGCTTCCGGGAGTAATGCAACTCTCCGCTCACCGGCAGATTCTTTGAGCAATCCGATCGTCATATGAAAAAAATTATTTCGTTAATATTAGGCGGGAAACTGATTGACACTATCATCCAAGAAACTTTTCCGCCAGGTGATTTCCATCACAGAAAGGTTTTGTTTTTGATGCTCCGCATCTGCACAGGGCTGCAGTTTCAGTTTCAACCCTGATCTTCTTTTTGTTGGCATCCCTGATAATAAAATTCCCGGTAATGAGGATCGGGCCATTTTTCAATACCTGGATACGGGCAAATTTGGCAGTCTTCTTTGGGCCTTTTTTCCTGGCCTGGGATTTTAACCGTGTGTTTTTCAGGAATGTCAGGGCACGTGAAGGACACGTGTTGACAGCGGTGATGATCTCTCTGGTAAGGCCGCCTTTGATATTGATCCAGGGTCTTTTGGAATTATCGAAAACACCAGGTAATCCGATTAAACAATTTGCTGAATGTATACAAAGATCAGGTTTCCAAAAAACAGAAACCTCTCCATTGGAATATTCTTTAACAGAATTTTTTCCACTCCTGATTTCAGACAACTCAGTTTTTGTGACTCTGTTTGGCATAGCACAAAAATTTTAAATTCATGTAAAGTTAAAATAAAAATTACCAATTAGTATCCATATTTCTTTCTTTTTTAATTCAATAATACTCTATGCTGGATTTTTCAGCCGGGCAAAATGTATATCTTGTGCTTTCTTTTCTTGTTAACCTTGATATCCGGAAAAAAACAAAGGTACCATCAGAAAGAACGTTTGGCAATTTCCCGGCAATTCCTTCCTGTTGATGCCTGTTGGAAGGGTCATTTTCCAGGCATGAAATGCTCTTGAATGACATGAGAACATATTGATGTCAGTCAATTTGGAGTTATTTCGACGGATCATTTTTTTAGAATTCCGATTTTCATGATATCTTTACACGCTTTTCTGAATTATTTCAATAATCTTAAACCGATTCCTGATGAAACAATTTAAATTTTTATTAATAGCTATGGCAATCCTGTCTCTATCGGGATATCAAGGCACAGTTAACGCCGAGAACCCGTTCATGTCTGAATACACTGCACCCTTCAAGGTTCCCCCCTTTGACAAGATTGAAACAGGTGATTACATGCCTGCTTTCCTGGCAGGAATGAAAATCCAGGATGGTGAAATCGAAGCAATAGCCAATAATCCTGATGTGCCAAATTTTGCCAATACCGTTGATGCTTTTGACAAATCCGGGAAATTGCTTTCCAATGTCAGTAAAGTGTTTTTCAACATTACTGAAGCCAATACGAGCCCTGAGATTCAACAGATAGCCCGGGACCTGGATCCATTGTTATCCAGGCATTCAGATGATATTTTCCTGAATCAAAAACTTTTTGGAAAGCTTAAAAAGGTGTATGAGACACGAAAAACAATGAACCTTGATCCGCAACAGATCAGGGTGGTAGAGAAGTATTACAGGGATTTCGAGCGACGCGGAGCAAACCTTCCGGTGGATAAGCAGGATGAACTCCGGAAGGTCAATGCTGAGTTGTCCATGCTGGCATTGACTTTCGGTGAAAACGTGCTTGCCGAAACAAACAAGAATTTCAAACTTGTCATCGAAGACAGGAACGACCTGGACGGTCTGCCCCAGGAGGTGATCGATGCAGCTGCTGAAACTGCGAAAAACAGAAAGGAAGATAAAAAGGAGGTGAATCCTGTTCAGCAAGCTGTTGCTTTGAGTTCAATTGAATCACCGGTTGTTTTGGGCTCTGACACCAAGGGCAGATGGGTTTTTACATTATCTAAACCCAGCATGATTCCATTTCTTCAATATGCCAAAAACAGGGAGCTTCGCGAAAAGATCTACCGTGCATATTTCATGCGGGGAGACAATAATAATGACAATGACAACAAGAAGATCGTTTCCAGGATTGTTGAGCTTAGGACAATCCAGGCTAAGCTTCTTGGGTATAAAAATTATGCATCCTATGTTATTGAGGAGAATATGGCGAAAACTCCTGAAGCTGTCAATGACTTCCTCATGAAGTTATGGAATGCAGCTCTGCCTGTCTCGAAAAATGAAGTTGTGGAGATGCAGAAGATCATTGATCGTGACAATGGAGGATTTAAACTGGAACCCTGGGACTGGTGGTATTATGCAGAGATAATTCACAAAGAGAAATACAACCTTGTCGAGAGTGAACTGACACCCTATTTTGCTTTGTCGAATGTGCGCAATGGTATGTTCCATGTGGCCAATAAGCTCTATGGTATTACCTTAACCAAACGTACTGATCTTCCGGTTTACCAAAAGGATGTTGATACATATGAGGTGAAAGAAGCCAATGGACAGCCTTTGGGTATTCTCTACCTTGATTATTTTCCGCGAGACGGAAAAAAAGGAGGGGCCTGGTGTACAGATTTCCGCTCCAACGGGTGGGAAAACGGAAAGCGCATTGACCCGGTGATGTCGGTTGTTTATAATGTTACCAAGCCAACGACGGATGCTCCTGCACTTTTAACATTGGATGAAGTGAGAACAATGTTCCATGAATTCGGGCATGCTTTGCATGGCTTATTCACCCAGGGCAAGTATTACCGGACTGCCGGGAATGTGCCCCAGGATTATGTTGAACTTCCCTCACAGGTCATGGAGAACTGGGCTTGTGAACCGGAAGTTCTGAGGTTCTATGCAAAACATTATAAAACCGGGAAAGTCATTCCGGAAGACCTGATCGCCAAGATCCAGAAGAGTGGCCTGTTTAACCAGGGGTTTGAAACAGTTGAATACCTTGCAGCTGCCATCCTGGATATGGATTACCACTCAATCAGTGAACCGCAGCATATTGATGTTGATGCATTCGAAACGGAAGCCATGAATAAAATCGGTCTCATTCCGGAAATCCTGCCACGCTATCGTACAACGTACTTTTCCCATATTTTCGACGGAGGATATGCCGCCGGTTATTATGTGTACATCTGGGCTGCTGTCCTTGATGCTGATGCGTTTGCTGCATTTAAACAATCCGGTGATATTTACAATAAAACACTGGCGGAAAAATTCAGAAAGTACTGCCTCGCTGAATCAGGTGATGATGAAGGAATGATACAGTATGAAAAATTCCGTGGGAAAGAACCTTCTGTTGATCCGCTGTTGAAGAGAAGAGGATTAAAGTAGGTTTCGGTTTTTTGATTTAAATAATAATAATCCCCCATCTCCCGGCTTTTCCGGGAGATGTTTTTTTATTCTACCTTACGATCATCAATTCTCAGTCATCTCAGATTGACACCACAGAATTTACAGAATCACCAAACCCGTTAGGAACGAATCTGTCTGCATTGATGTCATTTTCCCACCGTTGGTTATCCAGCAGGTACCTGAATTGATAATCTTTCCCGGTTTGCAGCTCCAGGACCACATCATATGACCCGGCTTTACTCTTTTTCATTGGTATGGCAGCGGGGTCCCAATCGTTGAAATCGCCAACGAGGTATGCGGATTTTGCAGTTTCAGCTACTTCCCTGGGAACGCTGAATTTTACCTTGCAAAGACTGCTCTTTTGCAACTTTTTTTTCTCTATACACATGGCATTTGGGTTTAATAGGTACTCTTAAATCCGACAAGAAATATATTTTCATCAAGGATTTGCTCGCAGCATTAATGATTCCTGGCAAGAAAGAACATAGCGTACAATCCGATGTAACCCAAAATATTTGTTTTACGCAGGATAAGTGGTGCTCTATGTTAGGCAGCAGGTTATGTGGGAAGATACCGGCAATGACTATTTGCTCATTCCTGTTTTGCAAAATGCTGATAAATCAGGAACTGAGTGAACCATGATTGTCGATTGTGGCAACGATGAGGCAGCTAAATAAAATTTGAATATCTGGTATCTGGCTAAAATTTACCAGAACCTTCAAAGAACAAAAAATGCAGTTTACTTTTAACCAGTACAAATATAAGTTAACAAAGCCCCTGTTGCAAGAGATCGCCTTGAAATCTTTTCATTTGCTGAAAAAAAATTCCACCGATACCACAGGTATGGCCTGATGAACCTGCTCTCAATGGTTGCTGTTCGTCAGTTATCCTGCAACGATACCCTGGTCAGCGGCACAAATCCTGCACGGCAACAAGGAATGTACGAAAAATTTGATGGAATGGAAAAACAGTTTAATTTTGACAGGATAACCGTATTCACAACAGATAAAAGCGGAACCCATGAAAAAAACCACAATTCTTGCATTAACCTTGTTCACACTCCTTCTGAATTCTGCCTTTCTCCCGTTGAATCCATTGGGAGTAAAGTACGAGCAGACGTATCAATTTGACAGATGCAATGCTTTCGAGATGGAAATCTATGCTAAAAACAATGAACTGATGAAGACGATGCATTTCAGAACCTACTACCAGTCTGATGGGGAGAACTTTGTTACCAAACTGGTTTCAGATGCCCGGGGAGGCAACATGGAAACCATTATTGACAAAAAGAATGAGATCGCAATTCAGATATTTGGTTCAGGGGGAGGTGCAACTCCGATGTATAACGCCGGCGGCTATAAATTTCCTGAAGAACAGGATTTGAAGCGGCTTGAGATCGTTCCTACCGGTGAAACCAGGCAGATCCTTGGCTATGAGTGCAGGAAATACACGTATACATACAAGAAGATATTCGGCGAGGTATGGCTTACAGAAAAAGTAAAATTACCCAATGATATAGGGGTTTTTCGTGCATGTAAGATGGCTGCCCTCCACAACACCCTTTCTGAACCCGGGTTTGTGCTGGAAATGACTACTGAAGATGCCAAAGGCGGGAAGACACTTATGAAGACCATGTCTCTTGAGACCCCTGAGAAATACAGCCTCGACCTGAAAGGGGTGGATATGAATAAGGCAATTAACAAGGTGAATTATTTTACATTTTAAGCTGTCCTATTCACAAAGCCTCTCGTAAATCGTATTCAGGAAGAAAGTAAAATCATACGGTTAACTTGTATATAGTTAATCGTGATAAATGAGCAAATCCTGTATAAGGGTTTTATAAAGATTGCTGCCTGAAGCATAAAGAAATTATAAAGATTCATTGAGAGATCCCATCCAGGCCCGGCGTAGAGTCATTGATATGCATTAATATACGAAGACTGCGTATGGATTATTCCGGCTTTCGTAAATAGGTATTGAAAATTGACATGTGACTTTTCGTATTACTTTTGCCGGTCAATCTGAATGCCATGAAACAGAGAGAAAGGCTTAGCACTTCTGAAAGAGCAAGAAAGCTCTTCGTTGGAAAAGCCAGGGATCTAAAAGACGAGCATATTTTTGAGAAAGTAACGCTTGTGGCTGTCCTGGCATGGATAGGTTTAGGGTCGGATGGGTTATCATCCTCCTGTTATGGCCCTGAAGAATCTTACCGTGCCTTAGGTCAGTATCATGGAATGACGATCTTTGTTGCACTTGCAGTTGTCGTTACAATTGCCATAATCAGCAGCAGTTATTCACAGATCATCAAATTGTTCCCTTCGGGCGGAGGTGGTTATAAAGTTGCCACCAAGTTGCTCAACCCTCAGTTTGGGATGGTTTCCGGCTGTTCACTGATCGTTGACTACGTCCTTACCATCGCGATAAGTGTGGCAAGCGGTGTCGATGCCATTTTCAGTAATTTCCCTCCGGCACTGCAAACCTATAAATTGACAGTCACTCTGATCATGATATTGGTTCTGTTGATTGTAAACCTCCGGGGGATCAAGGAATCAGTCTTTTCGTTGATGCCAATTTTTATCATCTTTCTGCTTACACATGCTTTTACCATCGTTTACCCGATCTTTTTTCATACCCGGGAATTTATCAACCTTGTTCCGGATGCATCCCGGGAATTCGGGCAGGCAAGTCACTCCATGGGTACTTTTGCAGCCCTGCTGATCCTCGCCAGGGCATACAGTATGGGTGCCGGAACATATACAGGTATCGAGGCAGTATCCAACTCCATGGTTATTTTAAAGGAACCCAGGGCTAAAACAGGTATTGTGACCATGCGTCTGATGGCTTTTTCACTGGGAATAACTGTACTTGGGTTGCTGGCAGCGTACTCGATCTTTCATCTGAAGCACATTCCCGGCAAGACCATGAATGCAAATCTGCTGGAAACCATGACAGCCGGTTGGAGCAGGTGGATCGGGAAGCCCTTTGTTGTTATTACGCTTCTGTCGGAGGCTGCGCTGTTATTTGTGGGTGCCCAGACTGGGTTCCTGGATGGCCCGCGGGTAATCTCAAATATGGCGCAGGATAACTGGTTCCCAAGAAGATTTTCTGTTCTTTCAGACCGCCTGGTTACCCAGAATGGCCTGCTCCTGATGGCCATAGCAGCTTCATTTATCCTGCTGGTCACAGGTGGCAATGTTTTAACGTTGATCGTCCTTTACAGTATCAACGTATTTGCTACATTCTCTCTCTCACAGGCTGGAATGGTAAGGCATTGGTGGCAGGTAAAAAAAGAAGAGCGGCATTGGTTCCTTAAGTTATTCATCAATGGACTGGGGCTGATCCTGACACTTGGTATCCTCCTGACGGTGATTTTTATCAAATTTACAGAAGGCGGCTGGCTGACGCTGCTGATAACTTCGAGCCTTATATTCTTTGTTGTCAGGGTGAAGAACCATTACAAGCGTGCAGCAACACTTCTTGGAAGACTGGATCTGAGAATGTCGAAACATGTTGAAGGTGCAATCCAGGGGTGGGAACATTCAAGCAGGGGGAATCCCGAATTTGATCCGGAATCGCACACTGCCTGCATCTGTGTGAGCTGCTACAATGGAGTTGGAATCAATACATTCCTTAAGTTGCGGGAAGACTTCGAAAATTATAAGAATTTTATTTTTATATCTGTCGGAATGGTTGATACAGGCACATTTAAAGGCGAAGTGGAACTTCAGAACCTTGAAGAAAATGTAAAGAGGTACCTCAGCAAGTATGAAGACCTGGCACGGGCTTATGGTTGTTTTGCTGATAGTTATTATTCGATTGGGACTGATGTAGCCGATGAAATAAAGGAACTTTCAAAAGCCGTGGTTCATAAATATCACCGGGTGATTTTCTTTATTGGAAACCCGATCTTTGCTCGGCCTTCCTCACTTACAAGAATGCTGCATAACCAGACCCAGCTTACCATTCAAAATCGTTTAGCCCATAAGGGATTTATGATGGTAATGATACCGGTTAAGCTTACCTCCGTTTAAGAACGTCATCCTTATTCGTCCGGTCCAATTAAATCTTAATAGACGGTGAGTTTTTTAGTCAGGACTTTCTTCCCGTTCATCACGGTCAGGAAATACATTCCAGGAGCATAGCTATGCAGGTTAAGCTGCTTCGTGTAAGAACCTGACGATTGCCGGATTTTCCCGGTAAACAAAGTCTGCCCGTTGGTATTGGTAAGTGTTATCGAGGTTTGCTGGGTTGTCAGGCCATTCAATTGTACGGTGACTGATTCATGAGCAGGATTGGGCTGAGTTAAGATTGTCAGATCCCCGGATGGGGGGTCTGAGATACCGGTGCATGCGTCCAGTTCAACATGATTTGAGCTTGAAGCCCTTTCCTGGCAGGGACTCAGTGGAAAAACAATCATTTTAAAATCGACCGAATCAACAAGGTAATCATGAGGACCAAACGTGTACGTAGTATTCAGACTCGTGTTGCTGCTGAACGTACCGTCACCCGAGGATGACCATCCGAGCATCTTGTAGCTGTTGGCTGTTCCATGCAGATCGATGGATGCTAAATAGGAACAAACAATGGTATCATTGCCTACAAAGCAGGTCGGTTGATTGATGGAGGAAACCAGTGTAGTGTCATGTTGTGTCAGGTTGCCATCACTTATCGTGGCGATGTATTTCGTTGTTGCATTCGGGGCCACTTTCGGGTTTTGCCTGGTTGAATAAAAACCGGCAGGGCTGGAAGTCCAGGAGTACGTATAGTTTCCGGATCCGCCATAAGCTACCGCATTTAGTTGAACAGAATCACCGGTACATGCTGAAGCCGGGCTGGCTGTTGCATAAGAAGTAAATGCATTGGTAAATGAAAAAGAACCGATCCTGGTCTGCCAGTTGCTTGATGATGTTTGAGAATAATATTCGGTTGTATACCAGAACGTAGTCGGAGATGAAGGATCGACGGTCATTGCACTATAATCACCCCACCGGTTGGAGTTGCTTGTCTGTGCTCCGCCGCCATTGGTAATCCTGCGTTCGTTGATGGTCATCAGGTTCAGAGGATCCGTACTCATGCGACCGGTGTAACGGATTGAAGGGTATAACGTACTTCCGGCGGCAGAATAGCCGAGTGCAATGTTTCCTGCAGCATCCATGGCAATGCTTCCCATCCAGCGGGAGATATTGTCAGAAGGAGCATAGGTTGCATCCTGGTAAATTGCCCAGTCTCCTGATACTTTACGCAGTTCATACCAACGGATTCCTGCAATGTTTGATCCTGCGTTGATGGTGTGATTGGTGACCATTGACCAATGGTCCTGGAAGTTCCTGAACTGAAGCCTGAACATCAGGCGGTCGCTGAGTGTTGCGAGTTTGACATTTGTTCCCTTCTGTGTAATGCCTGGACCAAGATTAGAAGAAAACGTTGTAACCGGCAGTGTCATGAGGTTCCCGAATGTTGAATTGGCCGGGGTTACCCAGTCAGCATGGAATTCCAGAATTCCAAGATGTGACGATGTAGAGTTGGACTCATAAACGAAAAAATTTGGTGTTCCCAGGGTAGGGAACACCCCGTCGCAATCGGAAGGGATCATCCCAAAAGCTTCGTTGGAAGCGGGAAGCTGGAATAATACCATCTGGGCATCCGGGTTACCGGCCAGCATCAGGGTACGATCATAAGCAACCGCACCGGTCCCTGAGAAATATCCGGAGCCAGCACCAAAACGGTTACATGACATGTAGTACCCGTCCGGCCATACGCCAAACTTAGGATAGTCAGGCATGGTTGTGAAAGAATACTGATAACGGTACCAGCTGCCTGTCGGATCAGGAGTCTGGGAAACAGCAACCATCTGGTAAAAAGGTCCGTCAGGATAATTTGGCAATGAAAATTGCGAAAACAACCAGCGGTTTGCATTTTCATCATACAAAACAACAGCATCCCCGCTGTTTGTGTTGTTCGGCATGCCATTCCAAACTGTGCTGCTGGGTAGCGGTCCCAGGAGCCGGCTTCCGCTTTTATTATAAATAGCATATGAGGCATTTACTACCTGGAAATAATCATCCGGGCCAATATCGCCATCTGTATCCGGTGGAATATACCCACCACCACCCTGGCCTTCAAAATTCTCGATGGTTGTATCTGTCAGGGTTTGTCCAGGTGTCCTCTGAATATTTGCCTGTGTAAATTCATCTCCTGATAAGCTTTTCAGGGTATTGTTCTTATCATTGAAATGGTTCTGCACAACGCCGTTTTTCCAGGTTACATCTACCTGGATTTTCTGTGAAGCCATATCACGCAACGGTGGCGAAACATCGAAGTAGACTGCTTTTTGTATCAGGGCTGGCTTGAAAACTTGGGTTTGACCAATTGCCGGAGGAATCACGACAATGATGAGGATTAATAGTTTTAAAAATTTCATTTCCTTTTTTAAAAGTGATTATAGCTTCATCCGCGTTAGCAAATATATTGAACAATGATTCTGGAACACAGGGGCCAGCAAGAATTGTACCCTCACATTCAAATTTCTGCATACAAAGTTAGGCAATAAAAGGAGACAATGCCCGGACAGGGAGTAATTATTCCAGCAGAATGGAAAATCCGTACAACTTTTATCTGCCAGGCAGCCAGATGGAATAATTAGTCAACTCCCAAATTGTTGATAAATGCCAGATTCGGATTTCCAAAAGGACAATCCACCAAATTCTACTGGAAATTGATGGTTGTAAGTGTGTGTTCATATCTATTATCCGGTAGCTTGATAAATGCTTTCTGATGTTGTACCTTTAACTGTTATTTTCTTCACAAACGCTGCTGCCTCAAAAAGTCTGACCTATCCGGGTAAGATTTAACTTCTGAACGAATCATTGAATTTAAACAAGTAAAGGAATTATTTATGAAACGGTTCATCATTATTTTAGTGATCCTTGGATCATCCATGCAATGCATGGTTGCCTAGAACAACCTTGACCTTCTGGGATTGCCTTCAACACAGGCACAGGTAGCTTACAGTCTGCGGAAATTAAGCACAGCATATTCCGGGTTTGCGATCAAAGTGCGGCGTTCATCGGATAATGCAGAGGCGAACGTATCTTTCGATGCCAATGCAGTGAAATCAACCAGTTCGGTGACATTTACTCCGGGGGTTTCTGTCGGGACTTCCCTGGGATCAACAAAAACAGGGACAATTTCAACCGGAGTCGCAAAGACCGGAACCGTTTCAATTGTTGTAAACAAGACCGGCACCATAACCATCAATGTCAATTCCCAGACAGTGACCGGAACCGGGACAACGTTCATAACCGAGCTTGCTGTGGGAGATCAGTTATTCAATGCGACAAACAGTTTTATCGGGGTGGTCAAGTCCATTGAATCTGCCACTTCTCTCACTCTCACTAATTACTCAACAATCACTTCAACAACCATTCCGTTCAGAACAAGGTTTGCCACTGTAACAGGGTTATCAACATTATTCAGTAGTGAACTTGCGGCCGGAGACAGGATTTTCAGCGCGGCAAATTCTTATCTTGGAACAATTGCTTCCATAGCATCAAATACATCCATGACATTGAATTCAAAAGATGCAGTTGTTTCCTCTGGTATTACATTTAAAGGAACATCAGCAACAGTGAGCGGAAGCGGGACATCTTTTTTATCTGAAATTTCAACCGGGGATCTGCTCATCAGCAATAATGTTACAATTGGGATTGTTGCTTCCGTTGTTAACGATGCATCTCTCACTCTTGCTGACAAAGCCGGTGCTGCTGTATCCGGCCTGGTCTTTAAATCGACTGCCGGTTCAATTCCTTTCAGCAGCTTCTATTCCGGGACCTCTGTCTATGTGAACACCTGGTATGATCAGAGCGGGAATGGGAGGGATGTTTTTCAGCCTGCTACACTCACAAACCAGCCCAGGATCGTCAATGCAGGAACACTCCTGACCGTTAACGGAAAAACATCCATGGAGTTCTCCACAGCATTGTCTTCCTCCCTTCAGACAACGGCAACAGCTTCGTGGCTGAACAATACTTTATATTCATTCAACAACGTGGCTGCGCCTACAAGTATAACCAACAACACAAATTTCCAGATCCCAATGAGTACAACCGGCGGAAATGGTCCCGGTAATACGATATCTCATTTCGGATACCGTTCATCCTCCGTATATACCATTGCCCAATATGGAAATGACCAGAATTTTGTAGCGACGCCAACCACTTCCCTGGAAATCATGACTGGGGTTAAAATTTCCATTTCAACAAGTCAGCTTTATAAAAACGGCACAAACCTCGGTACCATGAGTTCAGGAGCTGCTTCGCATTTATCTAACCTGGGATTGACAAGCATCGGGTTGTATCTTTCAACCAGTACATATTACAATGGTTCAATATCGGAAATAACCGGTTTTTCTTCTGCGCTTTCCTCGGGTGACATCGCAAATATGCATGATAACCAGATCAGTTATTATAATGTCCCGGTCAACAAATGGACCGGTGCTATTGATACTGACTGGTCAAAGACAGGTAATTGGTCAGGTGGTGCTGTTCCTACTTCAACTCTTCCGGAAATTGTGGAGATTCCCAATGTGACAAACAAGCCTGTTATCAGTGGAACCGCTCCTGCTGCAAGTATTAATATCCTTACCGGCTCATCGCTGACTGTGTCCGGAACGTTGCAGTTAGCAGGTTCTCTCACCGGCTCCTCT
>TBL_comb47_HYPODRAFT_10003040_pt1 | contig 20198 bp, 16 predicted proteins | sample TroBogypolimnion_40_FD_10682 | JGI IMG/M metagenome (IMG submission 10682) | reverse complement strand
TACCAGCGGCTTAGTGGTTCACAGCGGCTGAAAGTCCGAATTCCGCGTCGGAATTCATTACAGTGTTTCTCCTGAGCCGCTGTTGGGAGTCCCCTATCGACGAAATTATAATACACTCACCATCAGAAACTTATCTCAAAGATAGGAGCCTATCCGGGGGGTGTGGCATACATTCTGCTCGACATGACTCCGTTAGGCAGTGTTGAGCCAGCCGGCATCGGTTAAGCCGGCTTCAACAATCGGTCACTTACATAAACACAAAGACAATAGAAGGGAAAGCATTATGCGAAAATTAGTTCTCGTAGCGGTTGTTGCATCCGCCCTCTCGGGCCTGTCAGCAGCCGCAGCTACCTATACGCCCGTGAATCCGGTGGGTGGCGATGGGGACAATACCGACCTGGCCTACATCATGAACCACTTCTACGGTGCCGGGAATTATGTGCGCGTCTCCGACGACTCGGATAATACATGGTGGCAGGTCACCACCTCAAGCGGTGCGAAAGTTCAGGCGAAGTATGCAGGGAATGGCAATACTCTCTACACGGCCACTACCGACGGGGTGTTGGACAAGTGGGTTGTTGACGGCGTAGCCGGAAACAAAGGTTCGATCGCGCCAAGCGTGAATCCGTTCCTCTTTGCGGACGTGACTACTGATGGGTCCTCGCGTGGTGGTAACTTCTTCGTTTCGAATGCGGGGCTTAACATCAACGGCGAAGATCACATGGTTACTTTCCAAGTCCTCAACCAAGTCGACACCTATGTCATCTGCTGGGAAGACCTAAAGTATGGCCACTCAGATCTGGACTTCAATGATCTGGTTGTTCAGGTGAGCGGTGTCACCCCGGTGCCCGACGGAGCCTCGACCCTGGCGTTGCTTGGCGGGGCGATGGCGTTCATGGGTGCTGTTGGCCGCAAATTGCGCAAGTAAGGCCGCCAAGACGACCCCCGTTGCATTGGCACGGCGTTACTGCCGTGCCTTTTTTGTTATCGGCCTTGCGGGAAACGGGCAACGGCACGCAGATGAAGGACGATCCTAAAGTCGCTCATTCTCTCAAGCCGGGCCGGCCGCCATCCATCATGGGCGGAGGTCCGCCCGGTCCACCGTGCCCGCCACGATATCCCCGGCCACCATCGAAGCCGGGCCCCGGACGGAAAGCGTCCTGCGGACCGAACCTGTCGTCTTGGCCCGGGCCGCCACGCATCATGGGCGGACCATATTGCCCGCCGGGACCGCCACGTAAGCCGTCTCGTCCGCCGGAATTCCGGGGCTCGTTACGAGGCGCCCAACCCTGGCGGCCGAAGCCCCCGAAGCCACGCCCGGCGCCACCCATCATCGGCGGCGGACCAACCTGCCCGCCACGGTCGCCGCGAAATCCGCGCCCGTTAAAGTTGCCGGGGCCCGGACCGAAACCGTCCTGCGGACTGAACCTGCTGTTTTGACCCCGGCCGCCGCGCATCATGGGCCGACCATATTCCCCGCCGGGACCACCGCGGAACCCGCCTCGTCCGAATCGAGCCTGGGGATCGTTCCGAGGGTTCCACCCCTGGGGGCCGAAGCCCCCGAAGCCGCGCCCGGCGCCGCCCATCATGGGTGGCGGCCCATTTTGTCCACGGCGGCCTTCGTTAAATCCCTGTCCGCCGTAGTTTCCGGGGCCCGGCTGCGCATTGCCCTGTGGGCCGAACCTGCCATCCTGGCCCGGACCGCCCCGCATCATGGGCTGACCCTCAGCCGAGTTCGGGGAACCATTGAACTCGCCGCGGCCATCCCGGCCTCCGGCATTATTCTGAAGCTCGCGCTGCTGGGGGTCGAATCCCCCGAAACCGCGCCCGCCGCCACCCATCATGGGCGGAAACCCGCCTTGCCGGCCCTCTCCGCCCTGTCCCCCGCGAACTCCTGGGCCGCCGTAGTTGCCACGGTCGTTCTGAGCCTCGCCCTGGGAATGGTTGCCGCCCCCAAGGGCTTCCTGCCTCCGTTCCATCAACCGCTGCACCATCGGATCCGGGGCAGCATTTTCCTGGGGCAAACGGTCCTGGGCGCAGAGGTTCAAGCAGCCGAGGAGCAGCCCCGCCGTCCCCGTCCCACCCAACATCATCGATCGGAATTTAGTTTTCATATAGTCGCAGTCTAGCGCATCTGAGATTAAGGCAGCGTGAAGCGCCGGCAAGAATTCGCTTTTTGTTACCACAGTGGGCGGGGCGCTCGGACCGGCGCTCAGGTGCGGTTGATAGGAATCTCATTCTTGATCCGGGAGACCGCTCCGGTTCTCTTTGACAGTGACCTTTCCTGCCTGCCATCTTTCGACGGTGACGAAATGACCAGAACTCAGAAACAGCCCCCGACGGCGCCGGGCCGGGCCTTGCAAGCCTCGCGCCCCCTATGAACTCTACCGTCGCCCTCATCCAGTGGCACCCTCGCCTGGGCGGCATCTGGTGCGGAGTCATCTTCGTGGCGGTTGCGGCCTGGAGTTATTTCGTCTATCGCCGCATGGTTCACCGGGTAGGGCAGGGCAGGGCGGGATGGCTGCTCGCCCCCAAGCTCGTGGCGCTGGCGCTCCTCCTCATCGCCCTCCTTGACCCCGTCTCTGCTATTCAGAAGTATGAGGCGGCCCGCGGCAAACTGCTGGCGGTGATCGATGGCTCCACTTCCATGGACGTCGCCGACGATTATCACCAAGCCCGCGGGGTGCGTGCCCACGAGTTGGTGGCCCGCTGGCGCAAGACCCTGCCCGAAGGCATCCAGGTCGATGAACTCGAGTTCGACACCTCCGTCCGCAAGCCGGGGGTCGCTTCCAAGCCGGGAGTGCGCGAAACCGACCTTGGCGGCTGCCTCCTCGCCCTGGCCGAGCGGGGCGACCTCTCGTCCTATCTGGGCGTGGCCTTGCTCACCGACGGCGGCGACGAGGCCATTGAACCGGTCGCGCTGCCCAAAGTGCCGCTCTCGATCGTCGCGATCGGGACCGATCCTTCCACCTGGAACGACGTCGCTCTCGCCGAGGTGCAATGTCCGCAAACGGCCGAGAAGGACGTGGACTTTGAGATTCTTGCCGACCTCGCCGCGCGTGCGGGGCACGGCCAGGGTTTCGCGGCCAGGTTGGCGCGAGTCCGGGTGACGCTCGAACGCGAGACCTCCACCAACGCCTGGGAAAAAGTCTCCGAGCAAACCGTGGACCTCTCCAATCTGAGGGCGCGGGTGAAACTGCCCGCCAAGAGCGCCCAGGTTGGGGTGCAGCGCTACCGTGTGGCGGTGGAGCCCCTCAGCGGGGAGTTATCCGCCCTCAACAACTCCCGCGTCGTCGTCGTCAATATCCAGAAGAAGGCCCTGCGGGTCCTCTATTTCTCGCGCGATCTCGGCCAGGAATTCAAAGTTCTGCGCAATGAATTGGGCCGCGACCCGGGCCTCTCCTTCACCGCCTTGTTTCGCACCACAGGTGATCGCTTCACGCTGCAAGGCGATCGGGTAGCGGGAGACGAGGCGCTCTTGCGAGGCTTTCCTGAGAGCAAGCAAGGGCTGGAAACCTACGATGTTCTCATCATCGGCTCTTTCCCGGCGGAGGATTGTTCCCCACGCCAGACGGAAGCCATGGTCCAGTTTGTTGAGGCCGGAGGCACCGCAGTTTTTCTAGGTGGCGACCGATCGTTCGGGCGCGGCGGCTATGCGCAGACTTCCCTGGCGGTGCTTTTTCCGTGGCGCGTCTCGCCCAGCGAACCTGAACCGGAGCACGGCACCTTTCCGGTTCGCGTCCCCCCCATGGGTCTGGGCAACCCGATCCTGGCGACCGTCGAGGAAGCGGTGGCACAGGGCGGCGCCACCCTCGAGAGTGTGAACGTCGTCTCCGAGTTGAAGCCGGGCGCGACGCCCCTTCTCAGCGCCCAGATTGGCTCTCGCGATCTGTCCGTTGCGGCCGTCCAGCCCTTCGGCAAGGGCAAGGTCATGGCCATCGCCAGCAATACCCTCTGGCGCTGGGCCACCCAACCTGAGCCCCTGCGTTCGGCCTATGGGCTCTTCTGGCGTCAGGCCGTGCGCGTCCTGACCGGCAAGGTCGAAGGCGGCCAGAATCTGGCCGTCCGCTGGGACAAGGACTTCTACCGCCCCGGCGAGCAGGCTGTGGCCGAGATCCGAGTCCTGGGCTCGGGGGTTGGCGTTCCCCGTTTTACCGCCCGGCTCGCGCGCTTGCGCGGTTACGGCGAGAGCGGCGCGGACCAGGCCGCGCCCCCGGCCGGGGTCGAGCCCACTCCTGGTCAGCCCCAAACCTTCCAATTGAAACTGCGCTTCCGCGAGCGCGGCGAATTCGGACTCCGACTGGTGGCCTACCAGGGAGATCGCGTGCTCGAAACCTACGAAAAGAACTTCTCCATCGCACCCCTCGTCGCCGAAGGCTCCCGCCTGGAAGTGGATGAGCCGTTCCTCAAGCAGTTGGCGGCCCGCGGTGGCGGTGCTTTCTTTCGCGAGGCCGAGGCCGACGGTCTGGTGGCGCACCTTGCCGATAAACACGCCCGCCGACTCACCGTGCAGGAGTCTTCCATCGTCGAGGCCGGCCCCTGGTTCGCCGGTCTCTTCGCGCTCGTGCTGGTGGCGGAATGGGTTATCCGACGGAAGTTGGGCTTGTTCTGAGGGGGCATCCGGCGAGGGATGCCCTCAGTAACCCATGGGCAGAGGATCAGCGGGAGGCGGAGCGGACCGGTTTCGCGCGAGCTTGACGCTGTGCGATCGCTTTGGCCACAATGGCACCATGTCCGAATTTCAAAAGACTCCGATGCCATCGTCCCAAGGGGGACCCGCAGCCGCTTCGGCCTCCAGGTTCCGGTGGGTCATCTGCGGTCTCCTCTTCTGGGTCACCACGGCGAACTACATCGACCGTGGCGTTTTCGGCAATCTGGCGCCCGAGTTGCAGAAGCAGATCGGCTGGAGCCAGGATCAATACTGGTACATGACGGTGGCCTTCAACATTGCCTACGCCGTGAGCCTGTTGGTCGCGGGACGGATGATGGACGTGCTGGGTCTGCGCTGGGGATTCGTGATCGCCTGCGGGTTTTGGGGCCTGGCCTCGATGAGCCATTCGCTGGTGAGCACCGTGGGCGGGTTTTTCCTGGTGCGTATCCTGTTGGGATTGGGCGAGGGCGGCAATTTCCCCGCGGCGATCAAGACGACGGCCGAGTGGTTTCCCAAACGCGAACGAGCCTTCGCGACGGGCATTTTCAATTGCGGCTCCAACGTGGGCGGAGTGCTGGTGCCGTTTGGCCTTCCGTGGGTGGTCGCACAATTCGGGGCGATCAGCTTGGGGGGACATGTGCTTGGCTGGCGTGGGGCCTTCCTGGTGACTGGCATCGTCGACCTGACCTGGATTATCGCGTGGCTCCTCATCTACAAACGACCGCAAGACCATCCCCGGGTTTCTCCGGCCGAATTGGCCCTGATCAACAGCGACCCACCCGAGCCGACGGTCAAGATTCCCTGGCGTCGCCTTTTCCCCCATCGCCAGGCATGGGCCTTCGCTACCGCCAAGGGAATGACCGATTGTTTCTGGTGGTTCTACCTGGTGGGCGCGCCCTACTTCTTCGCCGACCGGTTCGGCCTGACGCTCAAATCGCGGGGCCTGCCGGTGGCCTGCATCTATATTCTGGCCTCCTTTGGCAGCATTGCCGGCGGTTGGCTCTCGGGCCATTTCATGAATATCGGTTGGACCGTCAACAAGGCCCGCAAGGTGACGCTGTTGATCTGCGCCGTGCTGGTCTTGCCCGTGGTCTTTGCGGCCACGCTCGAAACCCACTTTAACGTGGACAACCGATTCTTCGAACGGTTGCAGACGGCGACCTTTGTCACGGAGCGCACCGTCACGGTCGACGGACGTTCCAAGAAGGAGTCGCTCACCCAACCGGTGCCCGCGGACATCCAGGCCCAGGTTCGCGCCTTGGTGGCCCAGAACTTCGATTCGGCGTTCCGGTTCATGCAGGCCGTCAACGCCGAGGTTGGCGCCCCGGTGGTCCAACCCCTCGGCGCCGTGCTGACGGCCAGCCTCGAACCTGGGTTCCAGTTCACCACCAATTCGCTGGAAGGTCTGAAGACCACTGTGCCTTCCGACCTCCAGAAGGCCCTTCAACCACTGCGGGGGAAGCGCTTTGAGTCGGCGGACGAGTTTGTGCGGGCAGCCGCTCGGGCCGCCGGCAGCGTCCGCACCGCTCCGATGGATAGCGCCTTAATCGAGTGTGCCCGCTCGAATAACTACTACTGGATCGCCGTGTTGCTCATCGCGCTGGCGGCTTCAGCCCACCAGGCATGGTCGGCCAACGCTTTCAGCCTGGCCGGCGATATGTTCCCGCGCCGCATCCTGGGCTCGGTCACCGGGTTTGGCGGGTTTGCGGGATCCGTGGGTGCCATCGCCCTGTTCACCATCGTGGCGAAGATACGAGCGGCGGCGATCGCGCGCGGAGAACCGGGCGATTATTTCCTGATCTTCCTGGCGGCCAGCCTGTCCTATCTCACGGCGCTGCTGATCATCCACCTGCTGGCCCCCAGACTCGAACCCGCCAACATCGAAGCCAAAACATGAAACTAGGCCTGGGACTTTACCGCCATCTGCTGACGCGCGACCATTTCCAGTTCGCCCGGCAAGCCGGAGCGACCCACATTGTGGCGCACCTGGTGGATTACTTCCGTGGTGGGGACCATGGCGCGCGTGAAAACCAACCGACCGGCACTCATCAAGGATGGGGGCGGGCAGGTGATCCGTATCATGTTTGGAGCCTGGAGGAGTTGCTGACCCTCCGCCGCGCGGTTGAGGCCGAAGGCCTAAAGCTGGAAGCGATTGAAAATTTTGACCCCGCCCACTGGCACGATGTTCTCCTCGACGGGCCACGCAAAGCGGAGCACCTCGAAAACGTCAAGACGATCGTTCGGCGGATGGGCCAGGCCGGGATTCCGGTCATGGGTTACAACTTCAGTCTGGCCGGTGTGTGCGGCCGGGTGACCGGCCCCTTCGCTCGCGGGGGCGCGATGTCGGTCGGCATGGATGGCCCCCTGGATGTCCCCATGCCCCAGGGCATGGTCTGGAACATGGTCTACGATCCCGTCGCCCCGCCGGGGACAGTTGTTGCCATTACCCCGCAGCAGCTTTGGGAGCGTTTGCAGGAGTTTCTCGACGCCGTCATCCCCGTTGCCGAGGAGGCCGGGGTCAAGTTGGCCGCCCATCCGGACGACCCGCCGATGCCGGCGATGCGAGGCCAACCCCGGCTGGTTTACCAGCCTCACCTCTACCAGCGACTGATCGACCTGAAGCCCAGTCCCGCTAATGCCCTCGAATTCTGCCTCGGCTCCATCGCCGAAATGACCGAAGGGGACGTTTACCAGGCGACCGACGATTACAGTCGCCAGGGGAAACTGGCCTACATTCATTTCCGCAACGTGACCGGCAAAGTGCCTTACTATCGCGAAGCCTTTGTGGATGACGGGGATATCGATATGTTCCGCGTCCTTCGGATCCTGAAGGCCAACCGGTTTGAGGGCGTGATCATCCCGGATCACACGCCGCAAATGACCTGCGAGGCCCCTTGGCATGCCGGCATGGCTTACGCCCTGGGTTTCATGCGCGCCGCCCTGATGGCGATCGAGCGGGAGTAAAGGCGCCGAACGCGACTTGCTCCGGTTCGATCGCCACGCAGTGGCCGCACCAATCCCGTCTCGCCTCGATCAGAGAATGCTCGGCGTCCCGATATCCAGCCCCGCCAGCAGGTTCCAAAGCCTCTCGGTGAAGACCAACTTGCCGCCCGCTAGCTCCACATACCCGTGCCGTTCCAGTTCCCGGACCACCTTCTCGAAATAGACACCCATCGGCTCACTGTAGTAATCCTCAAAGCGCCTGGCCACGATCTCCCTGAACCCGGGGAGCGATCGGTTCATGAACAGGATCCGAAGCAGGATATAGCGTTCGCGGGCTTGCTCTGGGGTGGAATAAGTGTCGTGGGCGGCGGGACAGCGGTTGGCTCCCAGTTGACCGATATACCGGGTTACCTCGCGATGATTGACACTTTCCGCCCCTTCGAGGAGCGAACCCGCTCCTGCGCCCAGCCCCACGATCCGGCCTTCAACGGACTGGTAGCGGTGCGGACGTGAATCCTCCCGGTAATAACCGATCGGGGCCTCGGCCCGAAGAAACGAGTAGTCGCGCAGGTGCTTTTCGACCAGTCCGTCGAACTCCAGCAAACGGCGGTTGTGGCTCATCAGATCGAGCGCACCCCGCCGCTCGAGTTCCTCCGCCAGCGGCGTTCCTTTGGCAAGACGCAGCGGAAACAGTGTCACCTGGTGCGGCAGACGGTCCGCGGACAATTGCCGCAACTCACCTTCCACCTCGGCTTGGGTTTGGCCTATCAGGCCGAACAGCAGGTCAATGTTGAGAATGAGTCCCTGGTCGAGGACCTCCCGGATTGCCCTCTTGGCCAGAGCCGCCGAATGGGCGCAACCCAGCTTTCGCAAGACGTTATCCTGAAAAGACTGAACCCCCAGGCTGACGCGGTTGAAACCGAGGGCACCCAGCAGTTTTATCTTCTCGCGGCTCAACGAAGAGGGGTTCGCCTCGAAAGTCATTTCCACATCGGCCGTCAGGTGAAAGTTGTGGTGGAGCAGGGCGGAGAGCCGTTCCAAGTCGGCTGGCCTGAGCAGCGACGGGGTTCCGCCCCCAACATACACACACCAAAACCGAGTGGACCTGAGGTAGGGCGTTTTCGACACCATCGCGATTTCCTGGGTTAGCGCTCCCAGATAGGCGTTCATCAGGTCCGGGGAGTAAACTTGCGAATAATAGGGGCAGTACCGGCAGCGTGACGCACAAAATGGGATATGGAGATACAGGACGTTCTTACCCGACGGACTTGGGTTTGCCACGGCGAGGCAGTCCTGCCGGGCGCCGCTGGCTTCCGGGGTCGGCCAGCCAACGCGTCCGCCAAAACGGAGCGCGAAAATCTCCGTATAGCTCATCCTCGCAAGACGAGCCCTGATGGCGGGTGTGATTTGCATAACGGCGGTTGATCCCGGCGGACTTCGGTAGGTCCGCTTGGGACGGATTTTGGAGTGGCGTGGCCGGGAGGCAAGGGCAAAGGTGATGAGAGCAGCCGGGACGTGGTTTACAGACAGGTTTACAGACAGGCTTGACGAGGGCCGAGTTTTGGGGTCACAATCGGGGCATGAATTCGGCTGAGCCGCCATTCTCTCCAAGCAGGCCGGTCCCAAGGCAACTGGTTGCCCGCTGGGCTGGCCGAGGTGGTAATGGAGCAGCGGTCTCCCGGCCGGAATCCACGTCGGTTAACCTCCTTATCCCAAACAAATAGCATTCGCACGAACTCGCATCGCTTATGAAAAGACGCCAATTCCTTCGCAATATGGCCTTCACCGGGGCCGCCGGCCTGATCCTGCCGCGAACCCGACTCTTCGGGGCCGACGCCCCCAGCAACAAGCTCAACATCGCGCTGGTCGGCACTTGGGGCCGGGGCGAAGCCCACTTCGGCGGCATGGCCACCGAAAACGTGGTGGCCTTGTGCGATGTCAATGAGCAGCACCTCGCTGGCGCCGCCAAGCGCTGGCCCGAGGCCAAAACCTACGTGGATTGGCGGAAGATGCTCGAGCAGAAGGACATCGAAGCGGTCATCTGTGCCACTACCGACCACACGCACGCCTTCGTTGCCAACTGGACCATGAACCGGGGCAAGCACATCTATTGCGAAAAGCCGCTCGGCAATAGCGTCGAGGAGGCCCGGGTCTGCCGTGCGAAGTATCTGGCCAACAAGGACAAACTGGCCACACAGGTCGGCACCCAGCGTCATGAAATCGCCAATTTCAACCGAACCCGGGAGTTGGTCATGGACGGTGCCGTTGGTAAACTCGAAGAAGTTTGCGCTTGGGGCAATCGCCAGATCCCGCGGCCGGGCTACCTCCCCGCCCAAGGCGAACCGCCCTCGTACCTGCATTACGACCTCTGGCTCGGACCGGTGGCCTGCGATCATCCTTACAATCCCGGGTATTTCTCCGGCGGATCCGGCGCGAATTGCTTGCAGTGGAACATGTTCTGGGATTTCGGTAGCGGCCAGATCGGCGACATGGGCAGTCACACCATGGACCTCGCCTGGAATGCGCTCGATGCCGACCTGCCCACCTCCGCTGAAGGCAAGGGTGACCCCTTCAACCCGGATGTCTCTCCGGTCCGGCTCGAAACCCATTTCGAGATTCCCGCCAACGATTGGCGCTCCTCCATCCGCCTCTCCTGGTTCCAGGGCGGTGCCATGCCTGATTCCCCGATCGGCTGGGTCGATCTGAAAAGGATTGACCACGGAGCCATGTGGGAAGGCAGCCAGGGCGCCTTGGTAGCCGGTTTCGACAACCGCTTGCTCGTCCCCAGAAAACAGGGAGACATGACTTACTACAAGCCGCGCACCAAGGAAAACCTCATCCCGCCCCTGGGCAATTTCCAGCGCCAATGGATCAACGCCTGCAAGGGGGGCCTCAAGACTTCCTGCAATTTTGATTACTCCGGCAAGATGACCGAAACCATGCTGCTCGGGTTGGTCGCCTACCGCGTGGGCAAGAAGATCAAATACGATGGCGCCAAGGGCGTCACCGATGACACCGAGGCTAACGCCTTGCTGAGCCGCACTTACCGCAAGGGCTGGGAACTAAACGGCTGAGTCAACCGAACGCCCCTCGGCGCACCCAAAGCCCCCCGTCGGGGTTTTGGGTTTGCTCCATTAAAATAAATAGCTGTAATACACACTGTCAGCCCAACTTCAAACTGGTTGCATTTTCGCGAGTCAAGTGCGATTATGCTCCGTCCTATTTTTTAGTCCGGAAAATGAACTTATGAACAAGACGACGATATGCTTAACCGTGGCGACCCTGGTAGTTGCCGCTCAACTCGCCACGGCCGGCGACATCACCGGGGTGGTGAAACTCAAGGGCACGCCGCCCGCTGAAAAAGTCATCACGCCTTTTAAAGAAAATGCCGATTGCAGTAAACTTCAGGCCGAGACGCCGACCACTCGCTTTTATGTCGTGGGCAGCGGCGGAGAACTGGGCGATGTGGTCATCTCCGTCGAGGGCGTGAGCGGCAAGTCAACCGGATCGTCCGCCGCGCCGGTGGTGCTGGACCAAAAGAACTGCACCTATGTGCCGCAAATTATGGCGGTGCAGACGGAACAGAAAATATTGGTCAAGAACTCCGACCCGGTGCTGCATAACGTGCATGACCAGCCGGGGGCCACCTCCGGCAATGCGGAGAAGAACGAGGCTCAGATGCCCGGCAGCGCCGACTTGACGCTGAGTTTTCCGAAACCCGAAATGTTCCTCAAGTTCAAATGCGATGTTCATCCCTGGATGTTCGCTTGGGTGAGCGTTTTTGATCACCCCTATTTCGCCCTTTCGGCCAAGGACGGGACCTTTAAGATCGCCAACGTGCCAGCCGGCAAGTACACCATCAAGGCCAGCCACCGCAAAGCGGGGAGTGTCACCCAGCAAGTGGAGGTCAAGGACGGCGAACCTGCCAAGGTTACTTTTGAATTGGAGCCCAAATAGAGCTCGCTTTGGCAATCGAGTCGATCGTGATCATCGCATTAAAATCCGTTGTTTGGACCGTCACAGCCGATTTCGGCTGTGACGGTCAATGGTGCGGCTGGGCTCGCTCAGGAGGGTCGGAAGCCGTTCCTGCGTCGGGGGCCAACGCCGCTGCGAGGTTGGGTGGGTCGGTTTTTTTTGATCAAGTCTTGAGACTGCGTCTCAATCTCAATATTCCTCGATGACCAACCCTCTGAACCCCAGCACCAATACTCCTCTCCATCGCTTCGCTCTCCTTGCGGCGGCGATGACCTTTGGCCTCTTGGCTATCGGTGGGTTGGTGACTAGTCATGGGGTTGGGATGGCGGTTCCCGATTGGCCGAACACCTATGGCTACAACCTGTTTTTCTTCCCGGTATCGAAATGGGTCGGGGGGATCTTTTACGAGCATACCCATCGTTTGGCCGCCTCGGCCGTCGGTTTGCTGACCTGCATCCTGGCCCTCTGGTTGCACGGCAGGCCGGCGCGCGGGTTCATGCGGTCGATTGGTTTGGCGCTTATGGTCTTGGGTGTGATCGCTTGGCTGCGATGGCCGGCCCGCTGGGCCGACGGTTTCGTGTTGGAATTGAGCGGATGGGTGCTTCTCGGAAGCAGCCTGGTATGGCCACGTTGCGAACCCAGTTCGAGGCGGCTTCGTTGGTTGGGCCTGCTGGCGGTGGCGGCGGTTGTGCTGCAAGGGGTTCTCGGGGGCCTGCGCGTGGTCCTGTTCAAGGACCAGATTGGCATTTTTCACGCCGTGCTGGCGCAGTTGTTTTTTGTCCTGTTGTGCCTGATCGCGGGGTTGACCGATTGGCGGTGGACGACCGGACGCGGTTGGGATACCGCAGGGACCGGGTTGGTGACGACCTGGCTCCGGGGCCTGTTCGTAGCGGGCACCACCTTGATCCTGGCCCAGCTGGTGTTGGGAGCGACGATGCGCCACGAGCATGCGGGCCTGGCGATTCCGGATTTTCCGCTGGCCTACGGCAAGTGGTGGCCGCCCATGGATGCCGGGTCCGTGGCGCTTTACAATCAGCGGCGGTTGGAGATCGTCGCGATGAACCCCATCACCGCGTTTCAGATCGGCCTGCAAATGGCCCACCGGTTGACGGCGGGCGCGATTCTCGGACTGGTTGTGCTGGCTGCCGGGACGACGATTCGCCGGTTCGGGATTCGGCATCACCTAAGCCGGATCACTCTGGTTTGGCTGACTCTGATCCTGGGTCAAGGGCTGTTGGGCGCGGCAACCATTTGGTCGAACAAAGCAGCGGATGTGGCAACCGCGCATGTGCTGGTCGGGGCGCTTGGCCTAAGCCACGGGTAGTTGGTTATGCTGGGTTGCCTCCGCCCAACCGGCCAGGGCAGGGGTCCTTCTCGCTCCCCAGTGGCAATGGGATCTCACAACCACCACCGACCTGCCGCCCGTTTTGGGGGAACTGAACCGCCGGCCCACTGCGGCCGACCCACTCTCGGTCGCCGGCCGGGAATCCGCCTCCTGGCCTCGGCCAGTGCCAGCACCGATGCCAACCATTCCATCATGAAAGCAACCATCCAATCCCTAGCCCCACCCATTTCCATCGAGCGAAACTTGCTTGCCGTGTATGCCGATCTGTTCAAGGCGCGGCTGACGTTGCTGGTGTTGCTCACAGCGATGGTCGGCTTTTATGTCGGCCTGCGGGGCAGGGTGGATTGGCCGCTGTTAATGCACACGCTCTTGGGCACCACCTTGGTGGCCTGTGGGGGGTCCGCGTTGAACCAGCTCCTGGAGCGAGATTACGATGCGCGCATGCGCCGCACCCGCGAGCGGCCCCTGCCATCGGGCCGGCTTCAGCCCCAAACCGTGCTCGTGCTGGGGGTTTCCTGCGCGGTGGTCGGGGTCTCCTACTTGGCGCTGGCCGTCAATTTCCTCACCTGCCTGGTGGGGACCGCGACCTTCTTGTTATACGTTTTTGTTTATACCCCCCTCAAGCGGGTCACCTGGCTTAACACTGCGGTCGGGGCCATTCCGGGTGCCCTCCCGCCGGTGATGGGTTGGACTGCCGCCCGCGGCGAACTCGGATGGGAGGCGTTGGCACTTTTTGGGATACAGGCTCTGTGGCAACTGCCGCATTTCCTGGCCATCGCCTGGATTTACCGGGACGAATATGACAAGGCCGGTTTCAAAATGTTGCCGGTGGTGGATCCGGCCGGTCATCGAACCAGCCGCCAGGCACTCGGCCACGCCTTGGCCCTTTGGCTGGTCAGTCTTTGTCCGTTTTGGCTTCACCTGGCCGGCAGCGTGTATTTTGTTGGCGCTCTGACTCTCGGTGGGGCGTTCGTTTGGTTCTCCATTCAGTTTGCGCGCCAACTCGACATTCCCTCCGCCCGGCGGCTGTTTTATGCCTCCATTCTCTATTTGCCCCTGATCCTGGCGGTTATGGTGTTGGACAAGCGGAGTTAATAATTGATGCGACCATTCCTTGACCTTTTAGCTTGATGTAATTCGATGCAAACCGCGACCCAACCCACAGCCCACCACCCTGAGTCCTCCCACCACCCGGCCCACCACACCGAGGAGGACGCCGGGGGATTTTGGAGCCGATATTTCTTTTCCACGGATCATAAGATCATCGGCATGCAGTATGGGCTGACGGCGCTGACCTTCCTGCTGTTTGGCTTCTTTTTGATGGTGATCATGCGTTGGCAGATCGCCCACCCCAACGAGCCGGTGCCCGTGATCGGGCCGTTGCTGGCGTCGCTCCTGGGAAGCGGCGCAGCCCACGGCTCCATCTCGGCCGACCTCTACAATTCATTCGGCGCGATGCATGGCACAATCATGGTCTTTCTGGCGATTGTCCCGCTCGCCTTCGGTGCATTCGGGAACTACCTGGTGCCCCTGCAGATCGGCGCCCCGGACATGGCCTTTCCCCGCATCAACATGGCGAGTTACCAGGTCTATCTGCTGGGCGGAGTTATCATGTTTGTCAGCTTCTTCATCCCCGGCGGCGCCGCCCAGGCAGGGTGGACCTCTTACCCGCCTCTCTCGCTGACCATCCCCACCGACGGCCAGACCTTTTGGCTCATCGCCATGGTGTTTCTGATCACCTCGTCGCTCCTTGGGGCGGTTAACTTCATTGCCACGGTGATCCAATTGCGCGCCCCGGGTATGACCTGGGGGCGGCTGCCCTTTTTTGTCTGGGCACAATTTGTCACTGGTTTTCTCCTGTTGCTGGCCTTTCCTCCGCTCGAGGCCGCCGGCGTCATGCAATTGATGGATAAGGTGGCGCACACCAGTTTCTTCCTCCCGACCGGTCTAGCCGTCGAGGGCCGCCTGGCCCAGGTCAGTGGCGGCGGCAGCCCGCTCCTCTGGCAGCACCTCTTCTGGTTTCTCGCCCATCCCGAGGTTTATGTTTTGATTCTCCCCGCGATGGGTATCGTCGCCGAGATCATCGCCAACAACACCCGTAAACCGCTCTGGGGTTATCGTTCCCTGGTGGGCGCCACCCTCAGCATCGGCTTCCTCTCCTTCATCGTCTGGGCGCATCACATGTATATGACGGGCATGGGCACCAAGATCTCCAGCTTTTTCCAGATCACCACCATGATCATCTCGATCCCATCGGTGATCATCCTTACCTGTCTCCTGGTTTCGTTGTGGGGCGGCTCCATTCGCTTCAACACCCCCATGCTGTTTGCCATGGCCTTCCTCCCCATGTTTGGCATCGGCGGCCTAACCGGTCTCCCACTCGGGCTGAGCTACGCCGACCTCCATTTGCACGATACTTACTATGTGATCGCCCACTTCCATTACGTGGTCGCCCCGGGAACGATCTTCGCCCTCTTCGCCGGCCTTTATTATTGGTACCCCAAGTACACCGGCCGGATAATGAATGAATTCTGGGGAAAAATTCACTTTTGGGGGTCTTTAATCTTCATGAACCTGATCTTCCAGCCGATGTTCGCGCAGGGGATGGCCGGGATGTTGCGGCGTATGGCCGACGGCGGGGCCAATTACTCCCAGGCCCGCGTGCCCGAGGCCATCGGCGGTCTCTCGCACTCGATGATGGGGCTGCATACTTACATCCTCTGGGCCGCCTTCAGCCTGGGATTGGTCCAAATCCCGTTCATCATCAATTTCTTCTGGAGTATCTGCCACGGACGACCGGCGGGCTCGGATAACCCCTGGGCGGCGACCACCCTCGAATGGCAGACCCCGACTCCTCCCCCTCACGGCAATTTCACTTCTGCTCCGAGGGTTTTCCGCGGACCGTATGAATACAGCGTGCCCGGTCACGCCGCGGATTTCACCCCTCAAAATCAACCCGACTGACCCCGCGATCCGCACCTCCCCCCCAACTTTATCTATGGACATTCCTTACACAGTCGAAGCCCGGCCGGATACTGGCCTCTACAACGCCAAGGTGGGCATTTGGCTCTTCCTGGCGTCGGAGGTGATGTTGTTCGGAGCCCTTTTCTCGGCCTACATTCTGTTGCGCGTTGGGGCAACCGGTGACCTCTGGCCCCACGGCTGGCTTAACATCCCCATCGGCACTTTCAACACCCTGGTGCTCATTACCTCCAGCATTACCACCGTGATGGCCTGGGCTTCCCTCAAAATGAACCAGTTCGGCCGGTTCAAATTCTTCCATGCCTGTACCATCCTCCTCTCGCTGGCCTTCGTCTGCGTCAAGAGCTATGAGTACCACGATAAATTCACCCATTACGAGATCCACCTCACCGACGGGCGGATAGCCGACGGCCACTTGGTCAAGAGCACTCCGGAGCAGGTGATTATCCATGGGCGATTTGTGGAAGATCGCAAGGAACTGTTCGACCTGCGCGCCCAGGGCGCCTCCCACACCCATGAGGAGATCACCCTACCACGCGCCCAGATCAAGACCATGGAAAACTACGGTCCCTGGCATCACACCTACTTGGCCGTCTATTTCACGCTGACGGGCTTGCATGCCTTGCACGTCATCGGCGGAGCACTGGTTATCGGCTTCCTCTGGGGGCCGGGCAGCAAGCTCTGGCGGCAAGATCCCGACCGGTTTACCAATCGCGTAGAAATCTCGGGTCTCTTCTGGCATTTCGTAGACCTCGTTTGGATTTTCCTGTTCCCTGTATTATACTTGTTATGAGTCATCAACCATCAAAATCGCCGTCGACCATGAACCACGAAGAAGCGGAGCATTTCGCACAGCACGTGCGGCGTTATCTGTATGTGTTCTACGCGCTGTTATTTGGCACGCTCATCACCGTGGGCGCGTCCTATATTCCCTTTGGCAATCGCGAGTTGAACATCGGGGTGGCCCTGCTCATCGCCCTGGGTAAGGCCTCCCTGGTGGGCTGCTATTTTATGCATCTCGTCTCCGAGCGGAAGATGATCTACGGCATCCTGGGGGTGACCGCGTTCTTCTTCCTCGGGTTGATGTTTCTCACCATTGCCTCGTTCTCTGACCTCCCTCGAAATTCCGTAACCCACTGATTCCGTTTATGTCACTCAAAGCGTTTCACCTGATATTTGTTACCGCGGCCATCGCCTTGGCGGTCGGTTGCGCTATTTGGGGCCTGAAAGCTTATTGGTCACCCGGCGGCGCTACCTCCGACCTGATGTTTGGCCTGGGATCTATCGTCGCCGCGGCTGGCCTGGTCGCCTACGAGCGTTTTTTCGTGAGGAAACTCAAAGGAGTCAAGGGCCTGTGAGACGTTTGACCAAAGCCGGTTCGATCTTGGCCCTGGCAGTCTCCCTGCATCCTGCGCCGCTCCTTGCCTGTGCCGCTTGCTACGGTCAGTCCGATTCGCCGATGGCGTCCGGTATGAATTGGGGGATTTTGAGTCTATTGGGCGTGGTGGTCATGGTGTTGGGCGGTGTCGTGTTCAGTTTTATCTCCCTCGCCCGCCGCGCCGCCGCCGTCGCGGCCGCAACCCCTGCCGCCCCGGATTCAGTTTCGCCCGGCCAGGGTCCGGATCGTGATTTACTTTCGCCGACCGCGGCGGTTCCGCTGCGCGCTTAATCCCGAATTTACCAAAGAAAAAAAGATGGAATCATTTCTAATCGCCGTGGGAAAACTCATGGGCCTGCCGGTGCTCGCCTCGGAGCAAGGCCACATGGTCGACCGGTTGCTCATCTACATTCATCTGCTGATGATGGCTTTGTTTGTGGGCTGGCTGACCTACTTCGTCTTCGTGCTCATCCGCTTTCGCCGTGGGAGGCATCCCAATGCCGACTACACCGGCGTCAAGGGCCATACCTCAAGCTACCTTGAGGTGGCGGTAGCAGTGATTGAGGCTGTGCTCCTGTTCGGGCTGGCGATACCGCTTTGGGCCAAAGCCGTGGACAAGTTCCCCGCCAAGACCGACTCCACCGAGGTCCAGATTGTTGCCCAGCAGTTTGCCTGGAACATTCGCTACCCCGGCCCGGACGGCGTGTTTGGCAAGCAAGACATGCGCTGGGTGAGCACCGATAACGTCTTCGGGGTTGACCCCAAGGACCCTCAGGGCAAGGACGATGTTCAGACGTTGAATGAGCTCCATGTGCCACTGGTCAAGATGGCCAACGGTGAGTTCAAGCCCGTCATCCTCTATATCTCCTCCAAGGACGTGGTGCATTCTTTTAAAGTCATCGCCCTCCGGTTGACCCAGGACGCGATACCGGGCATGCGCATTCCCATCTGGTTCCGGCCCACCCGAGAAGGTCGGTTTCAGATCAATTGCGCCCAACTCTGCGGCAACAGCCATTCAGCCATGTCTCAGGGCTTCGTCGTGGTCGAGAGCAAAGCCGCATTTGACAAGTGGATCGCCTCGAAAGTGGGGGCGGCGACGAGTTTTGAGTGAACCGGATCGGCCAGTCACGTCACGCCGACCAGGATGGCTACCGCTCCTGGAAGATTCTGCGGCTACGGGTGGGCCTCTCCGGGTCCCACGAGGTGCGGCGTTTCACTGCCTGTTCAGACATTGCCTGATGGTCCTCCCTAACAACTCGATCGCGTAGGGCTTTGGCAAATACTGAATGTCCCCTACGGCAAGTTGCCCATCGGTCATCTCATCACCGTAGCCGCTTGAACAGTTCCTGAGCTGCCCGCTGGTGGCGGGCGCAGGTTTAACCCCTTATCGCGTCAATTCGCTCCCCTCCGGTTCGAGTAATCACTCTCCGTCGTCTCATACCCCGGCCTTTGCCCCCACCGGGGCGACCTTCCCGCCTTCCACCCGTGTCCGGGGGGGGGTATTTCACGGGGCTGTCGCGCGCAAGATCCTCTCGCCTTGCGAGGCCGGATCCCATAAGGTGTCGCTCCTTGTCCGGAGGCGGGTTCAGGGTCGGCGCGCGGGTGCGCCGCTGGATCCTTTTGGGCAAGTGGACAGTGCAAAATATACCCCGGCCCAGCGGCCGGGGGCAGCCGTTTGAGCTTATGACCAGTGCGGAAATACGACAGTCGTTTTTGGACTTCTTCCAATCGAAGGGCCACACCTTGGTGCCGTCTTCGAGCTTGATGCCGGATTCGCCGAACCTCCTGTTCACGAATGCCGGCATGAACCAGTTCGTCCCGATCTTCCTGGCGCAGCGGGCACCCGAGGTCTCGAAATGGGCCGCCGCCGTGCCCGGCCTGGACACCCGCGCTGCCGACACCCAGAAGTGTATCCGCGCGGGTGGCAAGCACAACGATCTCGAAGATGTCGGCCTCGATACTTACCATCACACTTTCTTCGAGATGCTGGGCAACTGGTCCTTCGGTGATTATTTCAAGAAAGAGGCCATTGACTGGGCTTGGGAACTGATCACCGGCGTTTGGAAATTCCCCAAGAACCGCCTCTATGCCACCGTCTACTGCCCCGATCCGGCCAAAGGCGACCCGAGCGAGTTCGACCACGAGGCTTACGCTTTTTGGGCGGAGAAATTTGTCGCCGCCGGCCTCGATCCCAAGGTCCATATTGTCAATGGAGGCAAGAAGGACAATTTCTGGATGATGGGCGATACCGGACCCTGCGGCCCGTGCAGCGAGTTGCATGTGGACCTGACCCCGCAGGGGGATACCAAGGGCCGCCTTGTCAACCAGGGCACCGCCGAGTGCATCGAGATTTGGAACCTGGTGTTCATCCAGTTTAACGCCAACCCCGACGGGACTTTCTCACCCTTGCCCGCCCGGCACGTGGATACCGGCATGGGTTTCGAGCGCGTCACCGGCATCATCCAGAACACCCGGGGCTTCAGCGATTTTAACCGGATGATTTCGAACTACGAGACGGACATTTTCCGGCCCTTGTTCGACAAGCTCGAGAAACTCAGCGGTAAACGCTACGGTTCAACCCTCCCCGCCGCCGGCACGCCCGCGAAGACCGACCAGGAGAAGATCGATGTGGCCTTCCGGGTGATCGGCGACCATGTCCGAACGCTCAGCTTTGCCATCGCCGACGGCATCCAACCCGGCAACACGGATCGCAACTACGTCCTGCGCCGCATCCTGCGCCGCGCCGTGCGCTACGGCCGCGCGCTCGGCTTCCACGAGCCCTTCTTCTACAAACTCGTGGATGTGCTCGCCGAGACTATGGGACAGGTCTTCCCCGACATCCGCGCCAAGAAAGACCACGTCGAGGAGGTTATCCAGCGCGAAGAAGAGGCGTTCAATAAGACCTTGGATCGAGGCATCGGGCT
>TBL_comb47_HYPODRAFT_10003039_pt1 | contig 20213 bp, 19 predicted proteins | sample TroBogypolimnion_40_FD_10682 | JGI IMG/M metagenome (IMG submission 10682) | reverse complement strand
CCCGCACCATCTGCCGAAAAGCTTTTGTTTTATCGGGAACTAGGTTTAAAACACAGTTCGAAACAATTACATCATACTGATTATCCGGTAACGGCATCTCCTCAATATCACCCTTGATAAAATCAACATTGGTGAAGCCAAGCTTTTTGGTTGTTCTCCATTGCCCTGGTAATCATGGCATCTGTAAAATCGAGCCCGGTAACTTTCCCTGTTTCACCGACAATGGCACGGGCTACAAAACAGTCATTCCCGGCACCACTGCCTAAGTCAAGAACATGATCACCCTTTTGAATATTTGCAAATTGGGTTGGGATTCCACATCCTAAGCCCAGGTCTGCGTCGGGATTATAACCCTTTTCTCCCGAATAATCATCACTGAAAATGGTGTAATCAACATCNCCACANTTGCTTGTACTNCCGCAACAGGAGGATTGNTTGAATAATTTGCTTTGNNNGGCGATTTCGCCGTACTTTTCCTGGACAACAAGTTTTATATCTGATAAATTCATAATTTGAAGATTTGAGAATTTGAAAATGATTTAAGTGATTTTAGAACTGCTAATAATTTTTGAAAGAATACTTATGATTGATTGGAGCTTTTCCTTCAGTAACTCTTGCTTTGGGTAATTTTTAGACATCTCGCAGAGTAATCTCCAGTATTCAGTTTCATCGGCTTCTTTTGCCGCAATTTTCATTTTATGAATAAAATCAGCCTTGCTCTCGGCATTCTGAGCCTCCCTGACATTGGCTCCGATTGATGTTCCGGATTTTAGCAATTGCCTGGAAATAACATATTTTCGATGTTCCTCAAGCAACTCAGAATATTCAATAATATCTAGCGCAAATTCAAGCGTCAGCTTTACGATCAGGTTATCCTTATCATTTCTCATGGTGATGAATTTTCAAATTTTCAAATCAACAAATTTTCAAATTGCTAATATAGAATTCATGAAATCGTTTCCTGATCTCATCCCTGACACGTATAAATTCACTCCAAATAAATTCTTCCGTTCCAATGGCATGACTTGGGTCGTCGAAGCCGATATGCAGACGGTGTTTGACCATACCTAAAAAGGCCGGGCAGTTTTCATTTGCTCCGCCACAAACGGTGATCACATAATCCCATTCATCGTTTAAATACAAATCAACTGAGTCTGAGGTGTGGTGACTGATGTCGATTCCTGCCTCGTTCATCACGGCGACTGCTTTGGCATTTAGTTTTCCTGAAGCTTCGGTTCCGGCTGAACAAACGGTCAGATTGGGATCGAAAGATTGCAAAAAGCCATGAGCCATCTGACTTCGGCAACTGTTTCCGGTACAAAGAATTAAAATTTTCATGAAATATTTTGATTAATTAGTTCATTTACAGCAAAATCCTTCAGGTATCCCGATCTCATTAAGAAATTCAGTGAGGATTGTTTTCATTTCCTGAATTTTTTCATAATCCAGGCAATAGTTGGTTTTTACCCCCTCTACATGACCCTGGATCAAACCTGCATCTTTCAATTCCCGAAGATGCTGATTAACTGTTGTCCGGCTTAGTGGCAACTCCTCTGAGATGTCGCCTGATATGCACATTTTTGTTTCGGCCAGGAACTGTATGATTTGAAGCCGTGCCGGATGGGCCAAAGCTTTGAATAAATTTGCCTGCGTTTGCAGTACTTCGGTGAAAAGTTCTGTTTTTGAGACTACCATAATTTCTGTTTAATTATGGCGTAAATATACGTCAAATAATAATCCGACGTATAAATACGTTATTTATTTTTTTTCATGACAGAATAAGTCCCGGGTATTTAGGCCTCGGATTGGGGAAAGTTCAGTTAGTTTGGATTCCAGATATTAATTGTATTTGCATATTCAGTTTGGTAATATGCAATTATATAATGCTTTAAGTTGAAAATTACAGTGAAAAGCAGATGTTTTAGGGTTTTCTGAAACTGCAGAAGATAAATTGCTGAATCGTATCAAAAGGGGTTTTATGCTCAACTGTAATACATTTAATCTTTTCAAAAGAACCTTTCAACCGGTCAGTCATTGAGGTTTCGGAATACTGTTTGATCTCTATTCCGCTGCATTTTTTGGGTCCCTGCTCCGAAAAAGTTCCAAGGACTAAGATTCCCGAGGGGTTAATGCTTTGTTGCACGGTATTGATATAGTTTTGAATTTCATCTTCCTTTGTCAAAAAATGAAAAGCGGCTCTGTCGTGCCAGAAATCATACCGTTCCGTTGGTTCAAATGTTGCAGCATCCTCAACTATCCATTTAACCAATCCTGAACGGTCGCCTAACCTCGATTTGGCACGCTCAAGTGATGATTCCGAGATATCGAGTACCGTAATGTCTTTATAACCCCGGTTAAGCAGGTGATCAACCAAAAAGCTGTCACCACCCCCGATATCGATGATTTTTGCCTCTTTTGGAACGTTATATTGCTCAAAAAAACTTAGTGATGTAACAGGCGTGGGCTGGTACCAGCTCACTTGATCGGGCTTTTTGGTCTGATATATTTGTTCCCAATAGTTCTTCCTGTCGAACTCTTCCATAATCATGTGAGGTCAATATTTTTAAGTTCATGTAAATCAATTTTCTTAACCAATGACTTTAACTTAGGTGGTTTTCTGCGGGAAAGTGTAATGCTTTCCACATCACGAATCCGCCATCCAGGCTGGCGACGTCCTTAAATCCATTTTCAGATAAGAATCTGGCTACTTTTGAACTGCGAACTCCTCCCTTGCAAACCACAATTATTGGGTTGTCTGTTGGAATCTGATCGAGTTCGGCAGTTATCCGCGACATTGGCAGGTATATAATTTCTTTAAGATCAATGGTTTCTATGGCATATTCATACTGCTCCCTGACATCCAGAAGTATAGCTTCACCATTTTGTACCGATTCGAAGGCATCTTTAGGTTGGATATGTTTAACCCCTTCAATATGAAACTCCTGCAAGTGTGGTCTGTCTGATGTATTCATTCCTGTTTGAATATTATTTACCGTTTCGTATTCTTAAACAAATGTAAGTAATTAGATTAATTACTTACATTTGTTTAAGAATCACTCTTAGAGTAGGACCATGGGAATTCTGTTTGCATTAGTTATTATCCTTAGTTGGGGCATTCACTTGATTTATATGCTTTTGTATGTGCCAGTGAATGCTGGAAATATAATGTTTTGGGTTCATCTCATTTTGCAGATCTGGTTATTTACAGGACTTTTTATAACGGCTCATGATGCCATGCACGGCAGTATTTCAAAAAACAGGTTCATCAATAACGGCTTCGGAGCGACAGCCTCCATGCTTTATGCCGGACTTTGGTATCCGAAACTCTTGCAAAAGCATGGGCTACACCATCTTTTTCCGGCTACGGAGCAGGATCCTGACTATACAACAGGCAACCAGAATTTCTTTGTCTGGTGGTATCGGTTTATGCGTCAGTATATTACTATTTGGCAGCTTCTGATAATGGCGATCCTGTTTAATGTAGGACTGGTATGGTTCAATGAGAAGCAATTGATTGTATTATGGGTGATTCCATCAATTGCATCCACCTTTCAATTGTTTTATTTTGGAACTTTTATTCCGCATCGGTTACCCCACACTGAGGAGATGGGCCCGGATATGTCACGTTCACTAAGCAAGAACCATTTTGTGGCCATGATGACATGCTATTTTTTTGGATATCACTCCGAACATCATGCCTTCCCCCGGACACCTTGGTGGCAGCTGTACGGATTAAAAGGTGATTGATTTTAAGTCATAAATTTTGAATTTCCGCTTCAGGGAATACTTTTGGAATCACCTCTGCTGAGGGGTGATTAATTCGCTTCTCCGGCTTTGAAGATGGTCCACGGTTCTGACGGACGGTCCTCCAACAGTCCCTTCATCCAGTCAAACTGGGGATGTTCCTCCTGAAATTTGTTCTTGTCAAAAGCCATTCCACATGCTGAGCCCCAGCGTGCAACAAAAGTCATATCTCTTGCCATTCTTGAATCAACGACCTTTCCGTCAAGGGTCCCTTCAGGGAAAAAGGGTATATCATTGCCGATGAGCTGTGGATCGATCTCCTGGTGGCCACAAAGCGTTCGGCTTCCGGGATTATTTTTTTTCAGGTAAGTGTCGTAGTGGTCAGCTTCGAATGCTTCGGCAAGTTTTATATCGATTTTTCCGGCATTCTGCCTCATCAGCTGTTTCCACCGAACCCGCCGGGCCACAGATGAATTCTTAATGTTTGTTTCATTGGTATTGGTTTCAAAGCGGAGGATTTTAAGGTTCTCTGCCACATTTGATCCGGTAAAGTAGCCGTCTTTGGTTCTCTCAAATCCAACATATTTCAATCCCAGCTCGAGCCGTGCAATTTCGTTTGTATTAATGTCGCCTATCAACCAGGCATTTGCATAGCCTCCGTTGTTNTTTTTCTTCATCATTTCGCACCATTCATCGATGGTTGATGCATATTGGGTGGCATGGCGCATCCTCGAAAATTCCGGGTCACCTTTAGGATCGAAAGGGAAGAACCCGCCAATNGTTGTCTCGGAACCAACCAGACCGGCATTNGTGATAAAGAAATCTGTTTCNCTATGGATAAAACCGCTTACCGATTGCATNAGGATGCGATGCCCTTTTTCCGGAAGGATATCCAGAATAACATTGCAGTAAGGGTTGTTATAGTTGTCCATGGTNTTNTGCCCGAGAACGATTTTTCCGTCAGAAGTCATATGGCCTGTGGCAATAAAGGAGCTGCACGATAATCTGGGCCGAATAATAGAATGTGACCGCATGGAATCCTTCACCGTTGGCCACCAATAGGATATTAATTCAATATATCCGTTAAGCGCGACCAGTTCATCGCGGTTGGTTTCCGCTCCGTTGCTCCTCATCCCTTCAACAATGCCATCAATTTCAGCCAGGTTCTCGGTGTCAATTTTTGGGGTAAGCATCTCAGCGGCTTTTCGGGTTAGCCATCTCCAATCCATCGCGGTCTGGTAATTCCAGCTTGCACTGAGCATCCGGATAGACTGCTCAATCTCTTTTGTCATCAGATAACCGTGCTGAAATCCCCGTTCGCGCGGTGAGCCTTCGATATGCAGGTAAGTCCATCCGTTTTTATTGTGACGGTTTGCCTTTGAGATCCAGAATTTCTTTTCGCTATCCAGCAACGTGCGTGTCTGACCATGTGTGAGAAGAGTGGCACACCAAAACAGGGAGAGGAATATAAAAATTCTCATTTGGAAAATAAAGATTAATTTACTGATAATTAGATTTTTGATTGGTTACTCCATTTTTTAACAGATTCCAGGTTTCTGATATTGGCTATATCTTTTGCCTCTGAAGTGTAAATATACTCCATCTCCGTTTTAAAATACTCAACGATTTTCCCACGCACCATCTTTAGGGTACTGTTCAATAAATGGTTATGTTCAGTAAAGGCTTCGGGCAGGATTAAAGTGGCCGCCGGAAGCCATCTTTCGGGAAACATCCCTTCAAATTTGCCCCCTTTTCGGTAAGCATCAATTTCTTGCTTAATGATGTCAATCGACTTGTTGATCCCTTCCGGACTGGCCGGAGCTATATTATGTTTGTGTAATGTCTGGTTAATTGCTGCAATATTCGGAACAACCAGACCGACCGTGTACGGGTTTTGGTTATTATAAAGCATGACCTGATCGATAAAGGCAGACTGGTCGACCAAGGCTTCTTCGATCCCCTCAGGGCTGAATTTCTCCCCGTCATTGCCTATTAACAGGCTTTTGAATCTTCCTAATACATAGATATACCCGTCATGCGACAGATAACCCAAATCTCCGGTATACAACCACCCATCCTTGAGGGTTTCTGCAGTTGCTTTATCATTTCTCCAGTAGCCTTTCATGATGTTGTCCCCTTTGGCCACAATTTCCCCTTTATCTCCCACTGGAACTTCCCTGCCGTCTGAATCCAGTATCTTTATTTCAAGGTACTTTACACATTTGCCGGATGATCCGAACTTAACGGTTTCCGGTGAATTTGCTGAAATTACCGGTGCAGCTTCGGTGAGTCCATACCCCTGGAAAACGGGGGTTCCAATCGCATAGTAGAAGCGTTGCAATTCAATGTCCAGCAAAGCGCCACCGCCGATAAAGAATTTCAGGTTACCGCCAAAAGCCTGCCTTACTTTCGAAAAAATAAGCTTATCCAATAAAAGATATTCCGGTTTTAGCAATGCACGCCACCCTTTTCCCCGGTTCCAACCTTCACCGTTATACAGGTAGGCAACTTTTAATCCATGGTTAAACAGAAGTTCGGTGATTTTCCCTTTAGCCTGAATCCCTTTTTCAATGCTTTTCCTGAAATTCTTTGACAATGCCGGTACACTCATCAGAATATCAGGCTTAAACTCCTGAATATTAACCGGCACATTCCTTAGCGTTTCCATAGGTGTTTTTCCGGTCTGAGCCGAGCCAATGGAGGCTCCCTTGTACATGAAGGTGTAAAGGCAGGCTGTGTGAGCAAACGAATGGTCCCAGGGTAGAATTGCGAGTGTTTTGTAATTCTGGTCAATATCCAGGATCGTGTTGGCCTGAATCACATTCGAGGCGTAATTGAGATGGCTGAGCATGATCCCCTTGGGATCGGCGGTAGTCCCTGAAGTATAGGAAATATTGGCAATGTCATCTGGCTGGATATTTTTCCAGATCTTTTCAAATTCATGAATATGCTCTTCAGAATTCAGATAATCTGCACCAATCTGTTGAATATCATAGAACAGCAGGTCTTTGTCTCCTTTTTTGTGCAGTGGATCAAGGTGGATGATATAGTCGATCTCCGGAATTTCGCCTAGGATTTCGTTTATTTTAGATACCTGGCCGCTAGAGACAATCACTATTCTGGACCCGGAATGATTTAACCGGAAGCTCAACTCGGGAGCTTCAAGCTTTACTGATAGAGGAACATTGACTGCACCACAGTATAAGATTCCTAATTCGCTAACCAGCCAGTTGTTCTTCCCTTCAGAAAGTAACCCGACACGTTCACCTTTTTTTAGTCCAAGAGTCAATAATCCGGCAGCAAATTCATATACCTGCCGGCGGATTTCAAGGTATGTTGAAGGTAGGTAACGATCCTTGGGCTTCTCCCAAAGTAAAGGGTTGTTGGGAAATTTGGCTACACTAGTTTCAAAAAGTTCGATCAGCGTTCTCATTCTTAGGTTTTAATCTGCACGAATTAATAAGGGAAGTTAACCGGGAATGCCAATTCCCGGTGGCTAATAATAACAAAGTCTGAATTAGAAAGGTTCAGACTGTTAGTGAATTGACTTTTCCTTCTATTTTGTTCCGAATTTGTAGATAGTTTTCGATTTAAAAATTTCGCCAGGTTTTAGCAATGTGGATGGAAATTCAGGATGGTTGGGTGAATCGGGATAGTGTTGTGTTTCAAGAGCTACACCCGAATATTTGCTATATGTTTCCCCATTTTTCCCTGTTAATTGAGGGATGTAAAAACCGGTGTACAATTGTATTCCCGGCTCTGTAGTGAACACTTCTACCGTTCTTCCTGAAGTTTCTTCCGATAAAAGAGCTGCTTTTACAAGCTTCTTTGCTGGATTATCCAAAATGTAATTGAGATCGTAACCGTCAGGTAATGCAGGAATATTTGCGCCGATAGTTGTGGGAGTCGTAAAATCAAAGGGTGTCCCGGCAACTTCGGCAATTGCTCCGGTGGGTATCAACTCTTCATCGTTCACCGTCTTTGTTTTCGCCGGAATATAAAGAGTATGGCCAAGGATATCTCCCCCATTCTCCGAAAGATTAAAATACGTGTGGTTTGTCAGGTTTAAGACCGTTTCTCTGTCTGTAATGCCTTTGTAATCAATGTGTAATTCGTTTTTATGGTTCAGGGTGTAAGTTACTGTAATGTCAACATTGCCGGGAAAACCCTCTTCCATATGAAGACTGCGGTATTTCATTTCTACCCCAACCAGATCCGGCTTCTCAATTTTCTTAGGGACCCAGATTACTTTGTCAAATCCCGTAATTCCGCCATGCAGACAATTATTTCCATTGTTTACAGGTAAGGTATAAGCTGTGTTGCCGATAGAAAACTTCCCTTTTGCAATGCGGTTTGCATATCGTCCTGTGATACATCCAAAACAAGGACAATTTTCGATATAAGAATCTGTCAGGTAGTCCTCAAGGGATTTAAAACCAAGGACAATGTTTCCCTTTTTCCCGTTACGGTCAGGTGTTTTGACCGAAGTGATGATTCCCCCGTAATTGGTAATCTTAATTGTGATCCCGTGATCGTTTCTCAGGGTGTAAAGAAAAATTTTTTCGCCTCTTCGGGCATTGCCGAAAACTTCGCGTTTGAGTTCCATAAAAATGAAATTTAGTTATTCTGTGACAAACGTAAAGAATAAATATAAAAAAAACATAATTTTATTCCCTGAAAACAAATCTATCGTGCATATTACCGATATCTTCAATATTGACGAGGCTGCTGGAATCCCAAAATACCGACAAATTATCAATTCGGTGTTTACGGCTATTGAACAGGGAATATTGAAGAGGGGCGATAAACTTGCTTCAATCAATCAGTTATGCAACGCATTCTCCCTTTCCAGGGATACTGTATTGTTGGCATTTAATGAATTAAGAAGCAGTGGTGTGGTGATTTCCGTTCCGGGGAAGGGGTATTATATTGAGCGCACGGAACTTAATGTCGGCAAGCAAATTTTTCTCCTTTTTGATGAGCTTAACGTGTTCAAGGAAGATTTATACAACTCATTTCTTAAGCACCTGGATGACAAGACTACTGTTGATATTTATTTTCATCATTTTAATTATCAGGTATATAAAGAGCTGATCAGAGGGGCTGCAGGGAAATATAGCGCTTATATCCTGATGCCTGCAACGTTTAATAATTCGATTGATATTGTGGGTGAGTTACCCGGTGATAAAGTGTATATTCTTGATCGGCTTAAACCCGATCTGGCTGACTATCCCGTTATCTATCAGGATTTTGAACAGGATGTCTACGAAGGGATGACTGCGGGTAAAAAGCTGTTTTGTAAATACCATAAGCTGATTATGGTTTTTCCGGGAGGGAAGGAGCCTGGAGAAAGGGTCGCCGGTTTTGACCGCTTTTGCAATGAATACGGTGTGGAGGGGGAGATAATTCGCTCTGTTGAAAATCGTACAGTGCAAAAAGGGGAAGCCTATCTGGTGGTATCTGACAGGAATCTGGTGCGCATTATTAAGAATGTGGCGTCAGAGAACCTTGTTCTGGGCCAGGATATTGGCCTTGTTTCATTTAATGACACCATGCTGAAGGAGGTGGTGGCCGGAGGAATAACGACCATTTCAACCGATTTTATTGAGATGGGCAAAAGTTTGTCCGATATGGTGATGACCCATAAAAAGTCAAAGATTCGGAATCGTTCAAGGATTATCATAAGAAATTCGCTTTGAAAAGTGTTTTAAAACATATTTTTAATAGCGGTGCATTGCAAGTAAAATATTCTACATTTGCCCCTACCAGTACCTACCAGTTTGAATCTTTAATTATTTAAAATATGACAATCGATCAGTTAAAAGCAAAGTTTATTGAAAAATATGGCGAAGGTGAAATTAGTGGCTATTTTTCACCGGGTCGTGTGAATTTAATCGGAGAACATACCGACTACAACGGAGGATTTGTGTTCCCATGTGCCTTAAGTTTTGGAATTTATTGCCTGATCCGGACAACAGAGCGGAAAACGGTCAGGTTTGCCTCGCTGAATATGCCCTTTGAGGCCGAAGTGGAAGTGGCGAATCTGAATAAGGCGATTGGCAAAGAGTGGGTGAATTACCCGATTGGCGTATTTGCCCAGTTTATGAAAAAAGGGCTCTCCTTTGATAAAGGGGCCGACCTGCTGTTTTACGGAGATGTTCCCACTGGTGCAGGACTCTCATCCTCAGCCGCACTTGAAGTGGTAACAGGGGTTCTGATCAATGATACGTATGGTTTTGGAATCGACCGGATCGAACTGGCCCAGATGGGTCAGAAAGCAGAACACGAATTTGCCCTGGTAAATTGCGGAATCATGGATCAGTTTGTTTCGGCTATGGGCAAGAAGGACCACGCAGTTTTCCTTAATTGCGATACTCTTTCTTATGAGCTGGTCCCTGTTAAACTGGATGGTGTCAAAATAGTTATCAGTAATACAAATAGTCCGCATAAGCTGGACTCCGGAAAATATAATGAGCGGGTTGCCGAATGTCATGCCGCAGTAAAGGCGATTCAGCCTTATCAGCAAATTAGTGCCCTGGGTGAGATCTCCTGGGATGATTTTTTGAAAGTAGAGGATAAAATTGAAAATGAAACCGTTCGTCGCCGGGCAAGACATGTGGTGAGTGAAATTCAAAGAACCGAAGGTGCTGTGACAGCATTGAGAGCAGGGGATCTGGTCAAATTCGGTGTTCTTATGAACGGATCTCATGACTCGCTCCGTGATGATTATGAAGTTACCGGTTTTGAGCTCGACACGATGGTTGAAGAGGGACGAAAAATAAACGGGGTCATCGGAACCCGGATGACTGGCGGCGGATTTGGCGGATGTACCGTAAGTCTGGTTAAAACCGAAGCGATTGATACCTTTATTGAGCAGGTTGGGAAAAATTACGAAGCAAAAACGGGATTAAAACCTCTCTTCTATGTTGCAGAAATCGGCGACGGGGGGAAGAAGTTATTCTAAAAATTGTTATTATTGCCAACTTATTATCTACGCCATAAAAATCATTAAAGTAATTAACCCAAATAATTAAAAATAAATTATGACACAGAAAAAAAGTTATGCATTGCCAATCATCATGATGATCCTGCTTTTTGGTATGATCTCATTCGTTACCAATTTAGCAGCACCAATGGGTAACGTATTAAAAGACCAGTTTAAAGTTGACAATTTCCTTGGAATGTTGGGAAACGCGGCTAATTTCATTGCATACGCTGTAATGGGAATCCCCGGTGGTATCCTGCTCCAAAGAATCGGCTATAAAAAGACCGCTTTAATCGCTATAGCTATCGGATTTGTGGGTGTATTTATTCAATACCTCTCCGGTCACTCGTCGCAGGAATCGGCTTTTGCAGTTTACCTTCTTGGTGCTTTTATTTCCGGATTCTCCATGTGTTTGTTAAACACCGTAGTCAATCCAATGTTGAATACCCTGGGTGGTGGAGGAAACAAAGGGAATCAGCTGATTCAGGTTGGTGGATCTTTCAACTCTGTGATGGCAACATTCACCCCTGCATTTGTTGGTATTCTGATTGGTGCCCAGCTTCATGCTAAAATTACCGATGTATTTCCTGTAATGTACATAGCAATGGCCGTATTTGCGACGGTATTCGTTGTTCTGTATTTTGTAAGCATACCTGAACCATTTGCTGCTCAGTCCACCCTCCCTTTAAAAACGTTGATGTCTGGCGCAATGAAATTCCGTCATTTTATCCTCGGCGCCATTGCTATCTCTGTTTATGTTGGCGTTGAAGTGGGAACCCCTGGTATCATGAACCTCTGGTTGTCTTCCACTCCCGTTGGAAAAGCCACTGCCGGTTTTGTTGCAGGAACCTATTGGTTTTTGATGCTGATCGGTCGTTTGGCTGGTGCATCACTTGGAAGCAAGATTTCGAGTAAAACCATGCTTAGCTTTACTTCCGGATTAGGTTTGATCCTGATTACCATGGCAATTTTTTCGCCGGTATCCGTTCAGGTTCCATTGCCGTTATTGCAGCAATCACCAACCGGAGCACTCTCTTTCGGATTGGCGCAAGTTCCGATCAGTGCCATGTTTATTGTACTGGTTGGCCTTTGTACTTCCATCATGTGGGGCGGCATTTTCAACCTTGCCGTCGAGGGGCTTGGTAAATATCTTGCTGCTGCTTCCGGTATTTTTATGGTCATGGTTTGTGGCGGCGGATTATTGCCCCTACTTCAGGGTAAAATTGCCGACTTAACCTCATTCGGTGCAAGCTATTGGTTAATCTTCGCATGTCTTGGTTATTTATTGTTTTATGCACTCATTGGGAGCAAAAATGTCAATAAGGATATTGATGTTGCTGCCTAACCGCCCGAACTGAACTTTTAATACAGTCAATAGAATGGCAGGAGTCTCCGAATCGGAAACTCCTGCCATTTTTGTTTCCGAAAATATTGAATGGACAATCCATTTCTTTCATAAAATAGATCTTTTGTCTGCAAAATATTTATAATTTTGAAACCGATGGAACTTCAGTATTACGATATAATCGGAGATGTACACGGTCACGCGACGTTATTAAAGAAACTTTTAAAGACGATGGGGTATGCCAGGATCAATGGAGTTTGGCAACACCCCGAGCGTAAAGCTGTTTTTATCGGTGATTTTATTAACCGCGGCCCGGAAATCAGGGAGACAATTCAGCTGGTCCGGCAGATGACCGAGGCAGGTACAGCACTGACAATCCTTGGGAATCATGAATACAGCGCCATTCTCTATCACATAAAGGATTCTTCCGGAATGTATCTGTCGCGTCATATAGCCGGGAACAGAAACCAGATTCAAAGCACCCTCACGGCATTTGCTGAATTTACCCTGGAATGGAGGGATCATCTGAAATGGCTGCGGGAATTGCCTTTTTATCTCGATCTCGGTGAAATAAGGATTATTCACGCCTATTGGAATGACACAGACATTAAATACCTTAAAAACTTTATCCCTGAGGGAAGACTTAAAAAGGATTTTTTAAGGACGATTCACGAAAAACAGCATCCTGCCGCCTCAATTATCTATCGGATACTTAAGGGACTTGAATTTCGCTGTCCTCAGGATCTCATACTGAAATGTTCCAAAGGGATGAGCCGAAAAGTTTTCAGGATGAACTGGTGGGAATCTCCGCAGAATAAAACCTTCAGGGAGCTCTCCTTTGGAAATAAATTTATCCTGCCCGATTATACCGTACCAAAACAAATTGCTCCGTCGTTTGAACCTTACTCCCCCGATAAACCCCCAGTTTTTGTGGGCCATTATTGCCTTAGCGAAGGTGCTGTAATTTCGCAGAATAACATCTGCTGTATCGATAGCTGTGTGGTTGGATCTGAACAATTGTCAGCCTATCGCTGGAGTGGAGAGCAGGTTCTTGTTAAGGAAAATATTATCAGCGTATCGTTATAATCTCAGGAAACTGTTGGAGATAAAGTTGATTATTTATTTTCAGATTCACCAATCACCATTAATCATTTTATTCCCACTCAATCGTTGCCGGTGGTTTTGAGCTGATATCATAAACTACGCGATTGATTCCCCTCACTTTGTTAATAATGTCGTTCGAGACTTTAGCCAGAAATTCGTACGGGAGATGGACCCAGTCGGCCGTCATACCATCGGTAGAGGCAACTGCCCTTAATGCAACCACATTTTCATAAGTCCGTTCATCGCCCATTACTCCTACTGATTGTACGGGCAGCAGCATCACACCGGCCTGCCATACTTTGTCATAAAGTCCCCATTCTTTCAGTCCATTAACAAATATTGCATCGGCTTCCTGCAATACGCGCACTTTTTCCGGAGTTACATCACTCAATATTCTGATTCCAAGGCCGGGGCCTGGAAAGGGATGTCTGCCCAGCAACTCCTGTTTGATCCCCAATGCGCGTCCCACACGCCGAACCTCGTCTTTGAAGAGTAGATTCAAGGGCTCAACAATTTTTAAATTCATTTTTTCCGGAAGGCCACCCACGTTATGGTGAGATTTGATTGTTGCCGACGGACCGTTCACCGATACTGATTCAATTACGTCGGGATAGATCGTCCCCTGTGCCAGCCATTTCACATCCTGGATTTTATGTGCTTCAATATCAAATACTTCGATGAAATCACGGCCAATAATTTTCCTTTTCGTCTCCGGATCTCTGACCCCTTTCAGATCATTCCAGAACCGTTCACTCGCATCAATTCCAATGACATTCAGCCCCATATTCTTATAAGAATCAAGCACTTCCTGAAATTCATTTTTTCGTAAAAGCCCGTTATCCACAAAAATGCAGGTGAGATTTTTTCCGATGGCTTTATGAAGCAATACCCCGGCAACAGAAGAGTCTACACCGCCCGAAAGACCAAGGACAACTTTATCATTGCCAATGGTTTCACGCAGTTTCGCTATGGTCGTTTCAATGAATGAATCGGGCGTCCAGTCCTGTTTGCAGCCGCATATATTGACCAGGAAGTTTTCAAGGATTTTGGACCCTTCGGTTGTATGATAAACTTCGGGGTGGAACTGAATAGCATAAGTTTCTTCACCCGGGATTTTAAACGCTGCGTTTTCGACATCCCCGGTAGAGGCGATGATTTGGTAGTTCTCCGGAAGACTGATGATCGTATCTCCATGTGACATCCAAACCTGCGAGTTTTCGCTGATTCCCTGAAGCAGGACACTTTCTTTTTCTACCACTGTCAGATTCGCCCGTCCATATTCCCTGGAATCTGAGGCCGCTACTTCGCCGCCGAAAAAATGGGAGAGGTACTGAGCTCCATAACAAACACCAAGCAGAGGAAATTTCCCCTTGATCTTTTCAAGGTCAATCCGTGGGCCATTTTCATCCCTTACCGAATAGGGGCTTCCGGAAAGGATGACCCCTTTAACGGTCGCGTCTATTTCGGGGTAATGGTTGAAGGGGTGAATTTCGCAATAAACATTCAGTTCACGGACACGACGTCCGATGAGTTGGGTGTATTGGGAGCCAAAATCAAGGATGATTATTTTTTCCTGCATCGGTATTTATTTTAACAGAGACAATATTTGCTGGCAAAGATAGGGATTATTGGTCATTAAAAATGCCCGGGATTTCCGGGCATTTCCTATTTTAAAGTTGGATATTACAATTTTCTGATCCAGATATTGCGGTAGCTTACCGGGTTGCCATGATCCTGCAGGGCAATAGGGGCTGGTCCGTGGAATTTGTATTTTGGGATTCCGATATATTCAGTAGGGCCAAATAACAGTACATTATTTTGAACCAGTACTCCATTCTGAAGCACGGTGGCATGTGCAGGCGAGAAGATCGTACTGTCTGCCTTGAATCTTGGGGCCGTGTAAATTACATCATACGATTGCCATTCCCCCGGTTTTTTACACACATTTACCAGAGGTGCGTATTGTTTGTAGAAGGAGCCGGCCTGACCATTGCGGTAAGTGCGGTTATTGTAGTTGTCGAGTACCTGTAATTCGTAACGTTCCTGCATAAAGATGCCTGAATTTCCGCGCCCCTGACTCTTGCTCATAGGATCGACCTCAGCTGGTGAACGCCACTCGATATGGAGCTGAAAATCTTCAAAAGCCATTTTTGTTTTAATTATTCCGGTACTCTTGACAACTGTTACGCAATTGTCCTCAACCTTCCATGCTGGTGCTTCCCCTTTGGCATTGCTCCAGTTTTTATCTAATGACTCGCTGGTTCCATCGAAAAGGACGATGGCATCAGATGGAGCATTCATATTATTTTCCCCTGGAGTAACAACAGTGACCTCAGGATCCCAAAATTCGGTCATTTCGGGTTTCATTTTTGCATTTTCAGGATTCTGATTTTGAGCATAAGCCGTTACGGCACCTAAAAAGCATACACTTAAAAAAACTCTTTTCATTTCTTTGAATTTTAGTTCTATTAATTTAAAGACAATCATTGATATTTAATGATTTAACCATTGATGGATTCCAATTGTAAAATTAAGGTTTATAATTCAAGATCAATCATAACCTGATCAATTTTAAGATTTGTTTTCGCCTCCACAGCGTCGCACTGATCACGTGAGCTCAGCAGATCTTTCACTTCGATATAAAATTTGATTTTAGGCTCTGTTCCGGATGGACGCACCGAAACTTTAGTCCCATCAACGGTGAAGAATTGAAGCACATTCGCGGTTATCTTTTGATTGATAGGCTTTTCAGCCCCGGTTATCAGATTGTATTCCTTGAGAGTTTCATAATCCTTTACCGTTGAGAGCGCTGAGCCTGCAAGTTGTTTTGGAGGATTATTTCTGAATTTAATCATCATTTGTTCGATCTCTTCGGCACCGCTTTTCCCTTTTCTGACCACATATTTCATTTTTTCCTTAGAATAGCCGTAAGTCATGTAAATATCCTGCAGCATCTCAAACAACGATCGTCCGTCATCTTTGGCACAGGCCGCAATCTCTGCCATAAGGGCGCAAGAGCTAACAGCATCCTTGTCACGTACGAAATCGGCGGGCATAAATCCAAAACTCTCCTCACCACCGCCAATATATTGTTTAATCCCTTCGTTTTCGCGGATTACCTCGGCGATGTACTTAAACCCTGTATAACAATCATAATACTCTACCCCATTTTGCCGGGCAATTTCAGCAGCAAGCTCGCTCGTGACAATTGTCTTGACCACATATTCCTTCCCTTTCAGAAGTCCAAGCTCTTTCCTTTTATTGATGATATAATTCAGGAAGATCAACACGGTCTGATTTCCGTTTACAAGAATAAATTCACCTTTATCATTCTTTATTGCGATTCCCAGGCGGTCAGCATCCGGATCGGAGGCCATCACCAGGTCAGCATCCATCTCAACGGCTTTTTCAATGGCCAGTTTCATTGCTGCCGGCTCTTCCGGGTTTGGAGAGATGACTGTCGGAAATTCACCGCTCACCACATCCTGCTCCGGAACATGGATGACATTGGTAAATCCTATTTTTTCGAGCGCCATCGGGATCAGCTTTACCCCGGTACCATGAATTGGGGTGTAGACAATTTTAAGATCTTTCTGACGCTTTATAATATCGGGTGAAAGAGATACCGATACCACCTTCTTAAGGAATTTTTCATCCATTTCGGCACCAAGCAGAGTAATGTTTTCTTTTGGTCCGTTAAATTTGATGTCGTCAACCTTCACCTTTAAAACTTCGTCGATGATATTTGCATCATGTGGTTCCACAATTTGGGAGCCATCATCCCAATAAGCCTTATAACCATTGTATTCTTTCGGGTTATGTGAAGCTGTCAGAATAATACCGCTCTGTAATCCGAGTTCCCTGATTGCAAATGATATTTCCGGAGTCGGCCGTAAATCTTCAAAAAGATAAACCTTAATTCCGTTTGCCGAAAAAATTCCGGCTGCAGTTTCTGCAAAATGACGGCTGTTATTTCTGCAATCATAACCGATTGCCACGCCAATACGGGGTAATGCGGCAAAAGCGATCTTCAGGTAATTGCTGAGCCCTTGTGTTGCAGCACCTACCGTATAGATATTCATTCGGTTGGTACCAACCCCCATGATTCCGCGTAAACCACCTGTCCCGAATTCGAGATCGCGGTAAAAAGCATCAATCAGGGCTGTATTGTCCTCGTTATTAAGGAGTAAAAGAATTTCCTCCTTTGACTGGCTGTCATAGTTTCCAGTTAACCATTCGTTGGCTTTTTGCAGAATCGTTGCCGGAGTCTCAGATGTTCTCATATTCATTGGAATTATTTGGTTTAAAAATATTCTTGAAGTTGTTTTAAAAATGAATCAAATATAAACCCGATTTTTAATATATAAAAATTTAGGGGGAAAAGAGTTCAACTGTAAATTAAGCTTAAAAAAACAAATAATCATTTGATATTAAAGGGATAAATCTTAATTTTGCGGCACAAAATAAAATAATGTCTAATTTATTAATTTTAAGATCAATTTAATGAGTGAAATTAACGAAATCCCCGAAATTAACGAGGACGCGGAATTAGCCGCGGAAACTCCTGTTACTCCGGTAGCAGAGACACCCGAGGTCGTTGCAGAGGAATCTGTAGCAGCTGAGGTCGTTGTTGAAACACCTGTTGCAGCTGAAGTTGCGGAAGTAATTGAAGCTCCTGTTGCCCCGGTTGTCAGGGTATTAAAGGAGACCTCCGCAAAGGCTGATGAAGATTTTGACTGGGATGCCTTCGAAGGAACCAAGTCGGTGAATAGTACTGCCACAAAGAAAGAGATGACAGACATGTACGACAATACCCTCTCGATCCTTCAGGAGAAAGAAGTGGTTGACGGTCGTGTTATCTCGATGAACAAGCGTGAAGTTGTTGTTGATATCGGTTATAAATCAGATGGAATTGTGTCTGTGAATGAATTCCGTTACAACCCTTCACTGAAAATTGGAGATCAGGTTGAAGTTTATGTTGAGACCCTTGAGGACAAGAAGGGTCAGCTTACCCTCTCCCACAAGAAAGCCCGCGCAATGCGAAGCTGGGATCGTGTTAACGCAGCCCTTGAAAATGACGAAATTATTACCGGATTCATTAAATGCCGTACCAAAGGCGGTATGATTGTCGATGTATTCGGAATTGAGGCATTCCTTCCAGGTTCACAGATCGATGTGAAACCAATCCGTGATTACGATATTTATGTGAATAAAACCATGGAATTCAAGGTGGTTAAAATCAACCATGAATTCCGTAACGTTGTTGTTTCTCATAAAGCCCTTATCGAAGCGGAACTTGAGCAGCAGAAGAAGGATATCATATCCAAACTTGAAAAAGGACAGGTTCTTGAAGGAACCGTTAAGAATATCACCTCCTACGGTGTATTCATTGACCTTGGCGGCGTAGACGGATTAATCCATATCACAGACCTGAGCTGGGGACGTGTTGCGCATCCTAACGAAATCGTGCAGCTTGATCAGAAGATCAACGTTGTTATCCTTGATTTCGATGATGACAAAAAACGTATCGCCCTTGGTCTTAAACAATTATCCTCCCATCCTTGGGATAACCTTAGCGCCGAGCTTAAAGTTGGCGATGTAGTTAAGGGTAAGGTTGTTGTGATGGCTGATTATGGCGCATTCATCGAAATCGCTCCCGGTGTTGAAGGTTTGATCCACGTTTCAGAGATGAGCTGGTCACAACACCTTCGTTCAGCTCAGGACTTCCTTAAAGTAGGAGACGAGGTCGAAGCAACCATTCTGACCCTTGACCGTGACGAACGCAAAATGTCATTGGGAATCAAGCAGATGAAAAATGACCCATGGGATAAAATCGAGGCTAAATATGCGATTGGTTCTAACCACGTTGCCCGTGTTCGGAACTTCACCAACTTTGGCGTTTTCGTCGAAATTGAAGAAGGTGTTGATGGTTTGATTCACATCAGCGATCTTAGCTGGACCAAGAAGATCAAACATCCGTCTGAGTTCACCTCAATTGGTGCCGAAGTAGATGTTCAGGTTCTTGACATTGACAAGGATAATCGTCGTTTAAGCCTGGGCCATAAACAATTGGAAGAAAACCCATGGGATGTATTTGAAACGATCTTTACAGTAGATTCAATTCATGAAGGTACAGTAATTGATCTTTTTGACAAGGGAGCTGTCATTTCATTGCCTTATGGTGTTGAAGGATTTGCTACTCCGCGTCACCTGGTTAAGGAAGATGGTTCAAATGTTAAAATGGACGAGAAACTCGATTTCAAGGTCATTGAATTCTCTAAATCTGCAAAGCGGATAATTCTTTCTCATTCAAGAGTTTATGAAGACTTGAAGAAGACTGAAGAAACTGCGAAGAAAAAAACCACGGCTAAGCAGGCTCCAAAAAGTGTTAAACCACAGAAGGATGCATCTGAAAAGACCACTTTGGGAGATATCAGCGAATTGGCTGCATTGAGAACTCAAATGGAAGAAAAAGAGAAAAAAGATAATTAATCAGGTTTTGATTGAATAATCGTTTTAAAGGACTAATCATGAATTTTATCGTTGATAAAGAGACCAATTATTCCTGCATTAAGGTTGTCAGGGATCGTCTGGATAGTTTTATCGCTCCTGAATTGAAAGCAGAGCTTGTGATGGTTTCCAGTAAGGGAGCAACTAATATAATTCTTGATCTTAAGGATTGTGATTATTGCGATTCCTCCGGATTAAGCGCAATTTTAGTTGGAAACAGACTGTGCGAGGAAGCGGAGGGGATATTTGTTATTTGTAACCTCTCCCAGGCAGTCGATAAAATGATCAGGATGGCGATGCTCGATTCCATTTTGCATATAGCGCCAGATCTGGATGAAGCGAAGCGATTACTCATCAATGATTCTGAAAACTAATTTAAAAAAATCCCGGTCTTAACAAGAGGGCACTGAAAAAGTCCTTCTGACATAATTATTACACTTAAAGCAGTAAAGTACAGGTTCAAAACTTTGTATTTTACTGCTTTTTTCGTATCTTAGAGCCTTAAATAAAGGCACTTAGATGATA
>TBL_comb47_HYPODRAFT_10003038_pt1 | contig 20225 bp, 17 predicted proteins | sample TroBogypolimnion_40_FD_10682 | JGI IMG/M metagenome (IMG submission 10682) | reverse complement strand
GGACTCCGAGAAGGCCGTTGCCAAGGCCGCGGACCTGACCCGGCAGTTGCTCACCTTCGCCCGCGGCGGCGAGCCGGTGAAGAAGTCGCTGGCGACCGCCGCCTTGATTTGCGAGGCCGCCTCACTCTTTTTAAGCGGGGGGAACTGCAAGGCCGACCTGCAGCTGCCGCCGGAGCTCTGGAGCCTTTACGCGGACGCCGGGCAGATGCATCAGGCGCTCAACAACCTGATTCTCAACGCGGTCCAGTCCATGCCGGGCGGGGGGGTCCTCAGCATCAGCGCCGCCAATCACGTGGTAGCGCCCGACGACGGTCGCTCCCTCGCCCCGGGGCGCTACCTGAAGATCGTCATCTCCGACCAGGGGGGCGGCATCAATCCGGAACTGCTCCCCAGGATCTTCGATCCCTACTTCACCACGAAGGCGACCGGCTCCGGGCTTGGGCTCGCCTCGGTCTTTTCCATCGTCAAGCGGCACGAAGGGGCCATCAACGTGTCGTCGGTCCCGGGTGTCGGGGCGAGCTTCGAGCTGCTGCTGCCTGCCTCCGCCGCCGGCGAGTCGGACGTCCCGCCGGCCGCGCCGGCCCCCGCAGCCGCGCCACTGGTCTGCACCCCCCGCGACAGCAGAATCCTCGTCATGGACGACGAGGGCATGATCAGGAGCCTCGCCGCGCTGATGCTCACCAAGATCGGTTACCGGCCGACCACCTGCTGCGACGGAGCCGAGGCCGTCGAGCTCTACCGCGAAAGCTACGCCAGCGGGAAGCCCTTTGCCGCGGTCATCCTGGACATGACAGTTCCCGGGGGGATGGGCGGCAAGGAGGCGGCACACCTGATCCGCGCCATCAATCCGGACGCTGTGCTGGTCATCTCCAGCGGGTACACGGCGGACCCCTTCCTGGACGTGAACAAGGAGGTCCAGGTGAATGGCACGGTGGCGAAGCCCTATAACATAAAGCAGCTCTCCGACGAGCTGGCGCGGGTGATGGCACCGATCTGCGAGATTTAAAAACTGTTATGCGTGATGTGTGATGTGTGATCTGTGAGGAACCTGAACCTGTAGTTTATCACTCAGCAGGTTTCCCGGCTTTGCCCATCTTATTACGTATCGCACAGGGCTTTCCGGGGCCTTAGCACGCATCATATACTACATATCACGGCTTATAATGGAGGGCGACATGGCGATCAAGGTGCTGCTGGTGGATGACCACAAGATTTTGCGCGAAGGGTTGAAGGCACTGCTTAAAGGCGTCACGGACCTGGAAATCGTCGGTGAGGCGTCCGACGGCAGGGAGGCGATTGATAGCGCGGCACTCTGCCGGCCCGATGTGATCGTGATGGACCTGGTCATGCCGGTATTGAACGGCATCGAGGCCTGCCAGCGCATCATTGCCCAGTCTCCCGGCATAGCGGTGCTCATCCTCTCCTCGAGCCAGGACCGGGCCAACGTGACGGCGGCTCTCAAGGCCGGCGCCCGGGGGTATCTCGGCAAGGACTGCATCGTAGCCGAGCTGGAAAAGGGGATTCGGGCCGTGGCCGCGGGGAAATCGTACCTCGACCCGAGGATCACCGACCTGCTGATCAATATGTACACCCAGAAGAACTCCCAGGATGCGCTCGGCAACTTCGTCGTGCTTTCCCGGCGCGAGCAGGATGTGCTGCGCCATACCGCCGATGGCAGGAACACCAAGGACATCGCCTTCACCCTGAGCATCTCGGTGAAGACCGTGGAGACTCACCGCCTCAATATCATGAAGAAACTCAACCTGAACAGCGTCGCGGGGCTCACCAAGTACGCGGTGCGCGAGGGACTCTCCGCGCTCTGGTAGCCGGCCTGCCGGTCAGTCCCACTCCCCTTTCCACCCACCGTCCGGTCCCGTACCTGGAACAGTGCGCCTCCTTGCGCCATTAGCCCGCGGTCATGCCCGGCTAGGGAAATCCCCCGCCAATCTTACCTTTTGACTGATTTATTGCCCGCCCCGCACGTCGATAAGAACACTGTAATGGTTGACGGTTTGCACGCCGGATGACTTCGCCGGGAAGTCCCGGCGCGCCTCATCCCGTCGCGCCTAGAATTGCCGCTGTGTTTTGTCAGGAGGGGAGCATGATCATAGTGAAGGCCGGTGCCGGTGACGTTAAATCTTTTGGCCAGTCGGCGTCAGATAGCCATCGCGAGGCGGAGTGGGCCAACGGCAGGGCCAGCGCGCTGACCCAGCGGCTCAAGGAGGCCCGGTTCACCGTCGACTTTTGCCGCGCCGTCTACGCCCATCTCGACCCGGCGAGCGTCTGCGGCACGGCCGCCGCCTGGCTCAACGATTATTTCCCCTACCGGCTGGCGCTCTTCTCCTTTGCCAGGGAAAGCGAGCTGGAAAGCGTGGCGTTTGTCCCGACGCGCACCAGCGGGGGAGGGACGGAGTTGCAGCGGCTGGTGCTGGGTGCGCTGCATGCCGGGACCACGGAGCGCGGTGCTTCGCGGCGCTCAACCGGCGTCATGGGAGCCGAGGTAAGCCTGTCGCTTCCCGACGGGCTCGGAGAGCTGCGCCTGTACCAGGTCGAGGGGGGAGGGTCGCAGCGGCTTTCCCGCTCCTTCCTGGCGGGGATTTCCGAATGTCTGGCTGCGGCGCTTGGCAAAGCCCGCGACCACAGCCGTGTGCGCGAGCTCGCCCTGCGCGACGCCATGACCGGGCTCTTCAACCGGCGGGCCTTCGAGGAGCTGCTCGTCATCGAGGGGGAGCGTAGGGAGCAGAGCCCGCTGTCGCTGCTGTTGATCGACATCGACGACTTCAAGTCCATCAATGACCGGTTCGGCCATCCGGTCGGGGACGAGGTGATCGCCGCCGTCGGCAAGGCGATCAGCGAGGAGTGCCGGGGCGGGGACCTGGCCGCGCGCTACGGCGGGGAAGAGTTCGCCGTCCTGCTGCCGGGCGCCGGCGTATCCAGCGCGGCCGGCGTCGCGGAGCGGATCAGGGGGCGCATAGCCTCCATCGGCTTTAACTTCTCATTGCAGGACTTCGTCGTCACCGGGAGTCTCGGCGTGGCGTGTCGCCGGGAGCCGCAGGGGTGCGGCGTGAAGGACCTGATCAGTCAGGCCGACAGCGCCCTGTACTGTGCCAAGCGCGGCGGCAAGAACCGGGTGGCGGTCCACGAGCAGCCGGCCTGCTGATCCGGGCCAGCGGGTCCCGCCTACCTCCCCACTAGATCCTCTGAGAAAGAGAACAGCAGGAAGCCGTGAGCCATCTTCACCCGCCTAGCGTGTGTCTCCGCTTCCCATTCATGCCGCCCACCATTTTGGTAGGGGCGAATCATCATTCGCCCGCCTTCTGTGCCCCAGGAATAGAGTCGCAGGCCCGGCAAGCCAAGCAGGCCCCAAGCCCGCTGCACGCAGCTTTTGACTCCCGGGTGCTTTTTCGGTATTAGGCGCACGTACCGCAATTATGTAAACTTATCTGACAAACACATCGAAATAACACAAGAAAAACATTGACGACGCTCTGGATAAATGTTATCAATAATTTGTACTAAGGTGCATGTAGAAAAGTGTCAACAAGTAGGAGGCTAGCATGCGGGTGGAAACAGTTGCCTTTGAAGGAGGCGAACAATTTTTAATACTTGTTGATTCGAAGGGAATGCCCATTTTCATGCCGACCGTTTTTACAGTTAAACATTTTCTCCTAACCGGTAAATCCGTCAACACCGTTGACGCTGTCCTCCGTGCGATTATGTTCGGCATTGCTTGGGGCCAGAAGCATGGCATTGACATTGAAAAAAGGTATGCCGCCGGAGAATTCCTGTCAATAGACGAAATAGAAAGTCTCATTGATTCATTAGCCCTCCGTTATGACGATTATAAAACCTCAAGTGTCAGCACAAATAAAGTTGTTAACATATCCAGAAAACCGAAGTTGCAAAACAAAAACACCGTTGCGGCCAGGACTCAAGGCAACCGAGCCAGGTACATTCTCCATTATCTCAATTTTCTAGCTCTTGATTGTCTTAGCCGTCTATCACATAAAGATCCACGATACGCGGCACTTGATTCGGTGCGTTTGCTGATGGAAGAGCGATTCATGGCACGGATACCGTCATCGAGTATTGATGCACGAGAATTTGTTCGACAAGGCTTATCTGTGGAGGAACAAACGAAACTACTGAATATTGTAGATCCGAATTCGAAGGAAAACCCCTGGAAGGACCCGTTTACCCGGGTTCGCAACCAACTTATTGTGCAAATGGGATTCGATTGTTGCGAGAGACTAGGGGAAAAGCTAACCACAAGAATCTCTGACGTAAATTTGGCAACAGGTGAACTTCATGTAAGAGACCATGATAATAACGACGACTCGCGCATTGATAAACCGTCAAAGAAAACAGGTTCAAGGTCACTCCCGGTGCCCCTTGGGGATAATATGATGAAAACCTTAGATGCATATCTACCTCTTCGCCGGCAGCAGGGAAGCGCAAAAAAACGACGCGACTTTCTGCTTGTAGCGAGAAGAACCGGGGCGCCATTGTCGAGACGAGCGTTAATGAAGGTATATGAAGACATAGTAGGAAAATTTCCGATTTTCGCAGGGAAGTTAACGGACCATGTTACCCGTCATACCTGGAATCTGCGCTACTCAGAACTATGCGACAGGGATGGGACGAAGCCAGAGGCTGAGAGTGCGCGGCGGGAACTCATGAATGGGTGGGTAGTAGGTTCACGGATGACGCAGGTTTACAATTTGCGCCACGAAAAAAATGAGCTTGGCAAGCAATCCAGGAAGATGCAGGAAGATAGTATTCGCCGAAGAGACGAAATGAAAAGGATGGATGAGGATGACATACCGTGGTAACGTGCATTGTCCCTCGCGCTGGCGAACAGGAGACTTTGCAGTGAGTACTGATCAGGAGAGGTGTTGTAATGTATTTTAATCCCTATGCTCCAAGTATTGATATGCTGGATTTGCCAGAGGTTGCCTTCTCTCGGGATGGCCAAGAATTTGACCCCTGCACAGACACCTGGAAATTCAAAGACAAGACCGGCTTAGTAACCATGCTATTCTCTTCCCTCAATGTTCTTTGCACGCCAGACCTTATAAGTGCCCTCAAAAAAACCCTTATTCAAGACCTGAAAAATTTAGCGCTGACCACGTGCCGCGGACGGGTGGATAGCTTTAGGAAATTTGCCGCTGACATAATCGACCCTTCCCAAGATGATAAGATGAGCGATATTACCCTGGTGAATGTCCAAAACTATCGCGGAATGCTCTCTACCAACGAAGAGTATCGTCTCAACGAACTCAGGGGATTGTTGAAATCCTGGTATGGGCTCGGTTATCCTGGCATAGATGTCGAGGTCATGGCGTATCTGAAAAAGACAAAGCTAAAGGCTAATGTGCGTGGGCAGGCTGTCATCATCAAGAATCCTGAGAAAGGGCCTCTAGTTGAGATTGACCAGGTCAACTACGAAAACAAGCTGCATGCCGCATATCTAGCCGGGGACATCAACACACGGCAATATGCGTTGGCTTGGTTGGGATTGACGTTCGCGCCCCGCCCCTGTCAGGTTGCTTCTCTCAAAATCACCGACTTAGTTATTACAGAAAACCCTGACGGGAATCGGACCTATGTTCTGAGAATTCCAAGGGCAAAGCAGGGTGAACAACTCAGCAGGGATCAATTCACCGACCGGGAACTACATGCGGAGGGACTGGGACCCCTATTCGCCGTCTGGGCAAACATGGTCATTGATGAATTCGCTCAAATGGTTGCTGCCCCCGACGTCGAATTAAAAGACCTCCCGTTGTTTCCCTTGTGGAAATCGTCAATGCAAGCACCGGGTATGAAATATCACACTACTGCGCACCATCATGGTGCTGAACTAAAAGCACTAAATAACGTCTTGATGGTGGTATCGATCATGACCGGTGAACAAATTAAACTTACCCATACCAAACTGCGCCACACTCTCGCAACCCGATTGGCGGAAGAAGGTAAAAGTTCTGAACAAATTGCTCTATGGATGGACCATACGGATACCCGCAATGTATTGTGGTATACCCAATTAACCACCAAGTTCAAAGAAAAGCTCGACGAGCGGCTTTCAATGGAGCTTGCCCCCATAGCCCAGGCATTCCTTGGGATCATAATCAGGGACAAATCGGACGTACAGCTGGACCCCAGCAGGAACCCGCGTTTGCGGAACCCTGAGGGCGATCCAGGCATGGGCGATGTCGGCCTTTGCGGCAAGTTCGGTTTCTGCGCAGGCGTAATGGCCCCGATCGCTTGTTACACATGCCGCCAATTTAGACCATGGCTCCAAGGACCGCACCGGGAGGTGTTGGGCCACCTCATAGCTCGACGTGAGCAACTGCTTGAGAGTACCAAGGGCGATGAGCGGGTAGCAGGCTCGCTGGACACCACAATCTTGGCGTGTGCGGAGGTCGTCCGCAACTGCATGGAAATACAAAAAGGAGCAGCCTAATGGGTGAGGTCTTTCTTTTTACGCCAGCCAAGGAATTAGATGCCTCAGAGAACCTGACGCATTTTATCAAATTCTGCAGAGAAAAACTAACTCATTTCGGCCGGGAACTGATATGGGAGGCAGAGGAATGGGACTTGACCGACTTTGCAGACAAGAACGGCTCTCAAGACAAAGAGATCCTGCGCTGGACTAACTTTGATTCAGCCAGAAGTCTGCGAGGTGGCCTCCTACTTCAGCCATTCCTTGACTTTGCAAGGGCATATATCCGATATCAGCATGGGTTTAGAAAGTTAAAAAATAGTTATGGTGGCAGATTGACCGCTTTGCGGGCATTGGAACGTGCCCTTGTCAGCCAGACCGGGGCCGCCCACCCCAAAATGATAACGGCGTCGGTGTTCGCTGATGCGACTGAACTCATTAAGACTAGGTACGCAAAGAGTGCGCATGTTGTATTATGCTCCCAGTTGGAACTGATCGCCTCGCTTCTCGCGGAATTGCGGCTGACTTCGGCCCCTTTATTCTGGAAGAACCCGTTTCCAGCCAACCCCGAATATCGCTATCGTACTGGTATGCGTTTGAAAACCCTATCGGAGGCCCTGCCTTCAGAGATGGCGATTGACGCGATTACCAGTATTTTTGCCACGTCAAATTCAGCACCGGATGTCATAACCTCGAGCCTCGCAGCCATCCTGATGAGCCAGTCAGGGCGGATCGACGAGGTGCTGGCTCTACCTGCCAACTGTGAGGAGGGAATTGACAGGAAGGGGAAAATAAACCACGCCTCCTACCGTCTCCGGTGGTATGGGGCGAAAAAATTCGGTTGGACCACCAAAGAAATCCCATCTGTAATGGTTGATGTGGTTCATTCTGCTGTGACGAAGCTCAAGAGTCTAGGTGAAGAAGGCCGCGCTATGGCTGCCTGGTATGAGAACGAGAAAAACCATGGCAAGATCTATCTACCAAAAGACCTTGAAGAATTGCGTGGCAAGGATTTGTCAGAAGCCGAGATGGCCCAGATACTCGGTAATAAACGTGCTGAGTTCTGGAGGAAAAAAGTTGAAAAATATCAAATAGAAGGGGCCGCATACTCTAAGGGGGAGGCATCCACTCTGTACCGCTTTGCATCGTTCGAAAAGTTAGTCCTCAGAATGCTCCCCAGGAATTTATCGGTTCTGCACAAAGGAATGGGGCTTAAATTCTCAGAAGCCCTTTTTGTATTTCCTAAGGGGATAATGGGCCTAAACCAAGGCACCTCTCGTTGCATGTTTGAAGTTATCTCCAAAGGGCAGATTTCTAAACAGTTGGGCGGAGGAATGGCAGCAGGCTCGGAAACTAATTCAATTTTCAGCCGGAACGGGTTCACTGAGGACGGTCCTGAGCATAGACCGATAAAAGTGGAAACCCATTCCTTTCGGCGCTGGTACGACACAATGATGGAGCGCAATGGCTTCACCGAACTTGAGATCGCACTTAATGCCGGTCGCGCCAATATTAATCATAATTCCGCCTATAAATACGTACCAATCGAAGAATACTTCCAGCAGATCGCCAACCAGCTCCATGGCACCAGACGTCCGGAAGTTAATACTCCTGTGACCCTCGAAGATGCGAAAATGTTGCTTAAAAGTGATCTGACTGCGGTGCATTACACCGAATTCGGTTTTTGTGTCCATGATTTCGCCGCCCGGCCATGTGAAAAACTGGTCGACTGCATCAACTGCTACGACCAAATATGCGTTAAGGGCTTCACTGATGAAGACCGCCTCAGGGCAAGTCATTGCCACAATGGCTTTTTGCTCGATCGCGCTAAACAAGCGGTCGACGAGGAATATTACGGTGCGGATGCATGGGTAATGCATCAGGAGACCACGGTGGCAAAACAGGCAAACCTCATTGAATGCCTTGAACACCCCGATTGCAAGAACGGGGAAGTGTTCAGGCTTAGCGCCGAAGGTACCTACAGCAAGATCGGGACGACGATGGACCAGCGCCGTCGCCTTGATGACCGGGAGTCCCAAATCCTTGATAAATTCCTGGCGGAGCGTGGCATTCAGAAACTGGACCAGTTGCCGGCAACTGCGCAGATAGGCGCGTGAAGGAGGGATAATGATCAAAAAGAAGAAGGAAGAGAATGTCCAGGAGGTCATTGCGATTATCGATGGCTGGAGCGGTAAGCTTACTTGGGAAGCCTTGATAAAGCGAGTCCTGGTCAAGCTCAATCGTAGTTACACCAGGCAAGGACTTGCCAAGCACGAGGAAATCCAATTTGCTTTCGAGGAAAGGAAGAAGGTTCTTCGGGGCAGCACAACGCGCAATGGCAAAAGGGTTTCAGCAGAGGATCAAGTCTATGTTCACAAGATCGAGCGACTGGAAGCCGAAGTCGAGCGGCTAAAAGCTGAGAACAACAATCTCAAGGCCAGATTTGTCCAATGGGCCAACAATGCCTTCAATAATAGTAAGAGGGAAGTCATGCTTGACCAACACGGAGAAGACCCGGCAATCCTTGAAAGACGTCTGATTATCCCCAGAAAAGGCCAATCTCCAGCTAAAAAGGCAATAAAATGAGTTTCACTGACCCTGAAGACATATTCAAGGCGGTTAAAAAGCATATCGACGAGCTACGATTAAAGAAAGAGGGCCTTCCAGAGCGTACTGGAAAGCTCAATGTGACAGCTTTCGCAACAGCATGCGGCGTCGACCGGGGCCGGCTCTATACGAACCCGAAGGTCAAAGGCCTCGTGGAAGAAGCAGTAAAAGAACTAGGCCTTAAGGGGATTGAGCCCCACGAATTGCGGGCGGACAAGGAAAAGGCGAATCTTGAACGCCGCATAACCTTACTGGAGGAAAGGCTCTCGAATCTCTCGGCGGAGAACTGCGAGCTCCGTGAGAGGCTGACACAATATCGGCACATCGACGACATGGTTGCGCAAGGTAAGAGGATTTTTTGATGCAGAGTGTCGTTGTCGAAAATATCCTATGGGAGGGGGCAAGAGGCGGAGCAATCTTCAACGCCCTTACTGGCGACGGCAAGAGGCACCGCTTCGTCGCCAGCGCCCAGGTGATGCCGAGACTGCCGGTTGCTGGGGAAATCTGGGACATTAATGGCGGTATCAGGAACGATCCCACCTATGGTCCGCAGGTCGTCGTTGATAAGGCGATTCTGCGGAAGCCTTCTGGTCGGATTATTGTCCGGCTCATTGCAGGCTCCAAGCTTTTCCCGGGCATTGGTGAGAAAGGTGCTACCAATCTCTGGGAAAAGCTTGGCGAACGTCTTTATGATAACCTCGCCGCAGGTGATCCAGAACCATTTGTCGAGTATATCGGTCATGCGCTTTCGAAGGTTTTAATTTCTGGCTGGCAAAAACTTGATGCCGAGGCTGAGACCTACCGCTGGCTTGATGTTCACGGGATGCCAATCGGATTGGCGAGAATCCTCCTGAAGGTTTATCGGAATGAAGTAGTTGCCAAGCTCGAAGAAAACCCCTACCGGTTGGTATCTTTCCTTTCCTGGAAACAGGCTGACTTGGTTGGCAAAGCGATGGGCATAGATCCTTTTGATCCAAGGCGGTTGGTCGGAGGGGTTGACGCACTGGTTTATCGCCGACTGAACGATTCTCATACCGTGACACCCTTCGAGGATTTCGTCATGGAACTCGAAAAGCTCCTCAACTGCGGAAGAAACATAGCCTTAGAAGCGATAAAAAAAGGTCAAAGCACCAAAGCTATCGAATTTGTGAAGGATAACATCCAGGGACTGGGCTGCTTTGCCATGGAACGGTATATATCCTCCAGAGTGGTTGATATGGTTGCAGGATCGTTCGACCAATCCGAAAACCTGACGATCCGACAGGTCCCAACCGAAGCTGATCTTGAAAGAATTTTTGCAGTTTTTGCCGACAGGAGCGGCCTGAAGTTAAATGGACAACAGTGCGAGGCTGTCCGCGTTTCTGTGACAAGCCCCCTCTCCTGTATCATCGGCGGTGCTGGAGTAGGTAAAACGACCGTCTTGCAGGCAGTACATCTTGCCACCGAAATCCTTGGCTTTGGCGGTGTCTACCAAATGGCTCTCTCTGGAAGGGCGGCAAAAAGGATGGCCGAGGCGACCAATCGCAAGGCATACACGATTGCCGGGTTCTTGCAGGCTGTCGATGCCGGCAAAATCGATCTAAAGAAGGGGCCGCTGCTCATCATCGATGAAGCGTCGATGCTCGACCTATCCTACTGTTATCGCATCATGCGGAGAATGCCCCCCGGTGCACGCCTTCTGCTGGTTGGTGATTCAGCCCAGCTTCCTCCGATTGGTTTCGGATTGACGTTTCACGCGATGGTTTGCCACCCAGAAATACCCATCGTGGAGTTGACAGAGATTCACCGGCAAGCAGCTGAGACTGGCATTCCACAGGTAAGCATTGACATCCGAAATGGGGTTGTCCCCAAGTTGGCTACCTCTGCTGGCAAGGGGCTGGGAGTCATATTTAAAGAGGCAGCCAATGCGGAGATTCTGGACTGTCTGATGGATGTGGTGAACGATCTTGGGGGAATAGGGCACTGCCAGATAATCGGGGCTGTGAAGCGTGGGGACGCGGGGGTCAAAAACATTAACCACGCGTTTCACTCGCTGCTCACAGCCGGTCGTCCCACTGTACATGGATTTGCGGAAGGTGAGCCGGTGATCTGGACGGTGAATGACTATGAAAGAGAATTGCTTAACGGCTCGCTGGGAGTGGTTAGAGGCGTGGGCGAGAAGCTGTTGGTCGAATTCGATGACATTATGCATGCCATTGGTGACCCGGAAGTTGAGGATATGGAGCATGCCTACGCCATCACAGTCCATAAGGCTCAGGGATCCCAATTTGACCGAGTTGTCGTCCCTGTGTTCAAGAGTAAAATCCTTGACCGGACGCTACTTTACACGGCAATTACCAGAGCCAAGAAGCAAGTTGTTCTTGTCGGTGACCGTGCTGCCTTCAAGAAAGCGATCCTTGATCCTCCTGCCCCGTCGCGACGGGAGACCGGTATTACTGCGCACCTTATGGAATATGCTGCAAGGTTGTAGTGCCTAGCCATGGCGTCAAGCTTGCTGGGCTTAACCCCATCGGATAAGGAGATAAGTCAAACTTTGGGAGTCCCCCGGCAAAGCCGGGGGGTATATTCTTTGCCCATGTTTCCCACCCGTTGATTGCTACTTGGCCAGCGTGACAACCTTAATCATCCAAATAAAGCTATTACCACATTGCTGATATTCATCGTATGCAGGCCAACAATTATGCTGGCCTGTACTCTTTGTTGGGAAGGGTTTTTCTCGATAACTACCATCTCTAAGAGCCCCGCCTTTCGTCGATCTAGGCGGGATATATCCATACACTCGAATTTTATCCATTGCATTTAGTTTAATCAACTGTATGCCATCTTCGCGTTGCATGTATGGGTAGCCCACTGTCGCAATTTTACCTTTATCATTGCCTAAATTGAATGTTGCAAAATAGACCTTATTTCTCAAGCCAGTCTTAGCCCACGCCGACTCAACATCTTTTACCATCTCTGCCTTCATTGTCATGCCGTAAAAAACTCCGTCAACATATACATACTTACCTTCTAAGGTGTCTTTGAACTCTGAAGCCATCACATCCCAGTCGGCTGCAACAAAACTGGCCTCAGGGGTGTTATAATCGGGCAATTTTACCGTAGGTGCTACAATTCCATGCTTTGCTTCTTTGGCCTTTTGCAAAACTTTAGCATTGGCTTCGTCAAATAGCTCTTTTGCTGTTCTATGGCTATTGCTAGCTCTTATTGTAACCTTGAGTTTATCCCAAGAGCTAAAGTCTATTTTGATATTTAGGTAATCTCTATCATCTACACCGTATTCCTTGGTCCAACTCACATCAGAACCACTACTGTATGTTGTGTAACCTAACTCCTGCCCACCGGATTCCACTGCCTTAATTAGTACCGCTAAGTCTTCCTGTTTGTCAACCTTTTCAATGGAAATCTCATCTGTTAAACTGTATTTATCTGATCCTAGGCCAAAAAAAGCATTAGCATCATTGTAACAATACGCCACGTTCATAACTAACATTATAAAAAACATGAAATATATTTTCTTCATAATCACCTCTCTAGTATTTTTAGTGACAATATACAATCAGTGCTTGGTGTATTTAAAAGCTGTAACTAGTTATCGCAAATTATAAGCAATAATTACTTCATTTGTTCTGCTAGCTTTCTTTTTTCATTCTTAAGAACTTCGCAATGCTTCAGTTCATTCATGCATTCATCTGATGGTTCTAGTGTGTATGATTTTTTGAAAGCATCCGCTGCCTGATTGAATTTATCGGAATATTGGAATGCAAGACCGAGATCCCAATACGCTTTGGCAATGACCTTCGGCTTGACATTAGGGTTCAATTCAGAATTTTTAATTGCTTTCTGGAAAATTGCAATAGCGCCTTCCATATCGCCTACTTTGGCCGTGTTGATTCCAACTTCAAGGTCTGGAATGTCACCGTCTTTCATAAAAGGCGCAGCTACGACTTCGCTCCAAGCGCTAATTGCTTTAAAAAATGCATCCAGCCCCTGATTAAGGCATTTGCCAACCAATGCGTCCCTATCAATAGCCGGTGGAGTTTCATCCGTTGCCGACGTATTATCTTCACACGTATTAGCAAGACGCTTGCTTTTTTTTATCTCACCCGTTGATACATCAATAACATCAATACTCCCTGAGGTACTGAATTTACCGTTACGGGTATTATTGATACAATTATACTTGACATTATTTTTATAGCATACGGCATTGGACGCTTCAGTGTTTTCCTTGTAATCTCCGTCATATCGGCCTGTTATGATTGCGGTTGCCGGTAATAAATTCCCTAGCTTTGCCGCCTTATCTGTTTGAGCAAGATCTGAATTAGATAAATTCAATTCTCTCATAACCTCATCAAGCCTGTTACGATCTACTAGAGTAAACCTACCGCTATCAATAATGCGGCCTTTTAAATCATCGACAAAGAGCCTGCTCATGTTTCCATCAATATTTGATATTGCAATTTGCTTATACTTTGACATATTGATTTCAGCTGGATGAGTAACAGTCATTGGTACTTTGACTGTGCTACAGCCAGAAATCAAAAAAGTTACCAACCAAACCATTGTCGTCAATTTACATGGATTTTTCATTGCTCCCTCCTTTGAATTTAATTAGAATATACATTCTATGTCTTGCCTCGGGTAAACACGGGTTAACGGATTGCTCAAGTCTTCAGTCAGTTGGCGTCTATTATAGCAATTTGAGCCAGGGTTAATCGGGGTCCCCGTGGCACTCGAAATCCTTCTCAGTGTTGTCAGAGCCACAGTGAGCACAGCGTACGTCATCTCCGTTGGTTGTTCCGCAGTTGTGGCAAGAGTGCTTCCCACAGTCATTGCACTGGTAGATCCACATCCAGGAGCTGCTGAAACCATAAGGGTTGTGATCGCAATTTGGGCAAGTTGCCATGGTATACCTCACTGTTGATGTTGATATTCCTCGAAGCGAGCACATTTGCTCGTTCCTGGTCTTAATAGCTTGTACGGCCCAATATACTGATTTGCGTCCACATAACTGCAATAACCAGATAGGCGCCTTCACTTTTTTATGCAGTCCTAACATCTTTGCTGAACCCAAAAACCGTTCAGCTACAGCGGGAGGAATCTAGCATGGGGCCGTATGGTGGCCGAGGTCATGCTGAAGGGAATTCTAAAGACGTTGAATCATACAGTGGACTATTCTCATTAACAATAAAAAAGATGTATACAGTATGAATAAAGGTAAAGCAGCCCTACCTTACCTATCACATGGCGACAGAGCTTTTAGCCGATTCCCAACAGGCCCGACCAACTAAGGGAATACATGAAGTGTTAGATTGGGGTACACCCTAACCTAACGTAAAGCACGTGCCCAAAATATGTAAAGATAGGGTCAAATGCGTATTTTGTTGAAATTTCACTGCCAAGGTTGCGTATCCCGTTCCAAGCCAAGGTCATGAGACCTACCTTTACAGGTCCGGAAAATAAGGCGACTTCGGTAAACCCTGATGACCTTAAAAATCCTCACTTATCGCTTGCGGTGGGTTGGCCAACTCTTCCATCTTAGCTTCATATGCGGCCTGGGCCATTCCCGCAAGGTGCCGGAAGAAGGTGCGCCGGCCTATCCCAAAGGTATTACACACGTTCGTTGCAGAGTAGCCACCGTCTTCATAAACGATCCTCGCCTTTTCAAGCTTTTCTATGCTGGTTTTGGGCCGCCCACCTGTTTTACCCCTGGACCTGGCAGCGGCCCGGCCTGCTGCAGATCTTTCGGATTTTAGTTCCCGTTCCATTTGATTGATGACCCCCATCATTCCAATGAAGGCCCTACCAGTCGCCGTGGTGGTGTCAATATTCTCCCTGAGGGAGACAAGGTTTATCTCCTTCTCCTTAAACGCTTCAACCAGAGTCAGGAGGTGGGAAAGGGATCGCGTCATTCTGGACAACTCAGTAACGACCACCGAGTCACCAGGTCTAACGTAGCGCAGCAGTTCATCCCACCCAGGACGGGATTCGTTGGCCCCACTGGTTTTGTCTGTGAGTATTTTTTGGCATCCGGCGGCGGCAAGCATATCCATCTGCCCATCTAGATTCTGGTCTTTTGAACTTACCCTTGCATACCCAATACGATCAGCCATCAGAGTGTCCTCCTTTCACCATTTGATTTTGAAATAGTGCCACAACTCGAAAACACTGTCAAGTTATGGCACTTTGTTTTTGGCAGTGGTTTTTGCACTATTTGATGAGAGAATGTTTGACGGAAAGAGGGAGATTTTATGCAGTGCCAAAAGTACACTTTTGGCACTGCTGATTATGTGCCACAGACTTTGCCTATAGGGAACGCCTAGCAATGGCGAGACGACCGATGATCGTGATAGGGGAGGAAGGGCTGCTTTACCTTTGTTATTATTGTATGCATCTTTTTTATTGTTAATGAGAGTAACTCACTATAGAATTTCTCGTCTTTAGAATTTCCTTTAGCATGACCGCGGCTACCGTACAGCCCCATGCCAGATCCCCCCGCTGGAGCTGAACGGTTTTTGGGTTCAGCAAAGATATTAGGACTACATAAATGAAGGGAAGCTGCCTATCTGGTTGTCGCAGATAGGTCGAACCATTAAGCTTGGTGTGTTGCTTCTATACTGCTCTGACCATTGACAGGCATTACAAAACATTATCTGAGTGAAGCCGCATAACAACCGAATCACGGCAACGACCAGTGATCCTTGAGCCGTTAGCCAAAACGAGGGGAAAGTTCATGCGAAACATGATTCGAGAAACACTTGCAGTGCTGGATAGGCACGGCTACTATCCCCCCACTGTCACTGTCAGCAGTAGGGACTCAGATGGCGGCGTTGTGGTTGGTTTAGAGCAGCTGGTTGAATTTGGCTCCAATGACTATCTGGGCCTCTCTCGCGACTCTAGTGTTGTGGAAGCTGCTCGGTCTGCCCTGCTTGAGTGGGGAGTTGGTTCCGGCGGCTCGCGACTCACGTCTGGTGAAGTCTCTCCTCACCGCCTTGTGGAACGAAGAATTGCTGCATTCAAGGGTACCGAGGACGCGGTGTTGTTCTCGACAGGTTTCCTTGCCAATTCTGGCGTACTCCCAGCACTATTGTGCTCACAAGCGCGATCGGCTGTGGCCGCTGTGTCCCCGCAAGATGAAGCCATCTTTAAGGATTCAGAGGTCTTTATCGATCAGTTGGTACACGCGAGTGTCCTTGACGGGCTTGCTGCGGCGACCTCCCGCATGTACGGGCACGGTTCAGTGTCTTTCCACGCATACCGCCATCGAGATGCTGATCACCTAGACCGCCTATTGACTAAATCAAAGGCGAGCAACCGGCTCGTTGTGACGGATGGAGTTTTTTCCCTGCATGGACGAATTGCCCCAATCGCGGACCTGGTAAGCGTGTGTAAAGACCGTGATGCCCTCCTGTACGTAGACGATGCCCATGGTTTTGGCGTGTTTGGCCAACTCGGACGTGGTGTAGCGGAATCCCAAGGGGTCGATTTGTGCGTGGACTTCCCTGTGGGCACTCTGAGCAAGGCGGTCGGTGTGGCTGGAGGGTACCTCGCGGGCACAGAGGAAACCTGCAGGTACATGCGCATCTGTGCACGCACGTACATGTACCAGACCGCGATGCCTGCCGCGCTTGCAATGGCAGCAATTGCAGCAATTGACATCATTGAAACTCAGCCAGAACGCAGGCAGAGGGTACTTGAAGTCAGTTCAGGGGTTCGCAAGAGCCTTCAAAACTTCGGCTTTGATACGTTCGGTTCCGAGTCGCAAATCATTCCTATCAGGTTCCACTCACACGAGAAAGCCGCTAAGGCAACGATCAAGCTGCGCGAGATGGGCATTCTAGCGCCTGCTTATTGGTATCCCGCCGTTGGGCGAGATGAAGCCATGGTTCGCATCAACATAACGTATCTACACACGGATGAGCAGGTTTCTTACATGCTTGAGGCAATCGGACAAGTGGGACGCGACCTCGGAGTCATTGGAGCCTAACACTGCGCCAGCCTGGGCTTGCTTCCCCCCGGCTATCGTGGGAGCCGGCTCACTATCCACAAGCTTTGTAAAACTTTCGAGGAGGATAAACATGAAACGCTCAACGAGATTTGATAGTACGTTGGTTTTGCTCGCAATTTCATTTTTATTACTGGGGTGCGATGCAAAACTACCTGATTTTGATGGGATATATGTTTTGCAGAACAACCAATATATTGACGTCCCTCGAATTAAAGGCGAACTGTTCAAATATAATTTTCGAAACCGAGGCGGGATTGCCACCGATTTCAATGTTAAAGAGCTGATAAATAGGGATAAATTTAGAAAAATTGACCAAGCCCAATTCAACCAAAAGGGCTTTCTTGTTGTACAAAATAAAGAGTGGTCAGAGTTTAAGTTGCTAAGAGTTCCTACGGATGGAGATCTCAAAGATAATGAAAAAAGTGATGTCATTGCAACTTCAATCGGTTTTGGAGGTGGCATGATGGGCATGATATACTCAGATCAAGGCTTACAGAAAAAAGTCGACCCTGTTGAAATACCGATTAAGCAAGCTAAAAAAGGCGAAAATGCCTTTATTTACGCTCCAACAACACCCGTTGAGAAAGGCTATTATCTAGTTGACTTCAAAGTGAATGGGCAACCGCAAACAGGATGGAACCCAATATTAGTTAACTAGGTTATAGGCAACCAAATTACAGGATAGGAGGAGATTGTCATGTCTGATTCGAACAAAAAAAATCTATTGTTTTTCGAAAGCGGGTCAATGCGCGGGCTGTATGATTGCATGGAAAGATGGCAGAATGAGAATCAGAAGCGATTATTGTCGACTAATATTCAAAAAGATGGTGATAGTTTTTGTTGCATTGCTCTAAGTAACCCAACCGAAGTAGTCATATGCGACGGTTCCGGTCCAAATCAGGTAAGTGTTGGTAGAGGTTGTTTGGAAGTAAACGTAATCTACTCTGACAATTGAGAAGTACCCCTCTTCTAGAAATATGAGGTGGCAACAAGGCCATAGATGCCGCTCCTGTTGTATCTAATGGCCTAGTATACTTCGGTAGTGATGTTTTTTTATTCCCTGTACTAGGAGGTGCCGAAATGGAGAGTAAAATAAGAGTAACTGTTTTTTGTTTTATGTTGTTTTTAATGCAATGTTTCATTTCTGCATCTTGCAACGCCACCGAACCTGATATTGGTAAATTTTCAGGAGTTTATGTCCTAGCAGAGGACGGCGGCGGTACAATTCTGGCTGGTGAACTTGTACTCAAAGCTCAAGGCAAAGAACTAGTTGGCGAAGGAGAGCAGCGTATCATGCCAATGGGGGCTTCCATGAAAACTCAATTACGAATTTATAAAATCAAAGCTAGCGGCGCTGCGCTGTTTGAAGAAAAGTGGGCTAATTTCGACCGTGGGGGTGCTCCTATACAGGATGGCATAATCAAAGGTAAAGCTCTGTTGAAAAAGAACGGAATGATGCTCGACAAGTTGTTTGTAAAGAGGAAACAGTAAGTGTTTAAAGACCGAAAGGAAGTAAATAGGGTCATTCTTTTCTGTCGTAAACAAGCAGTCATTGGTGCGAAATTAGCAGAACAAGTAGAACGGATTAACACCGATCACATTCAAATGGAACATAAGGTGGGTTACGGTGGTGAGAGTACTCAGTGCTCATAGGGTTTGTGACTTGTGCAAAGTGACTTGACATCCTCTACCCTTTGTCATGGCAGTCAATGAACGTTGATTATCATGGCACGAATGGCATCATAAAACCTCAACAGATCGCTAAGCCAGTAGGCTTACCCTCATCCAGAGGTGGGCCTACTTGCTTAGCGCACGATTCTTCCCGTTCGTGAGCTCACCCCCTAGCTGGGTACGTACGGTTCCACAGCTTGATCATCGAAAGTAACTGCAGGCAGCTAAGGCCGCCTGTGGATAGATTTCGGCTATGCCCAAACCAAAGCTCTCTGCAAGTTAGACCCAGACAATACTCCACCCCCGAGGAAGCGACAAGTCTTTGCCTGCCTGCTACTTTCCTAGGCCTCTTCCAGGAATTAAGTGCATAACCATATCAATCTGGTGTATGATGACGCCCCAAAAGACCAAGAAGGTGGCCTTGCCTCCTTCTCTTGCTAGCCGGGACAACGTAAGAAGTGTAAACTGAAATGCCAATAACGAGCCAAATCAACGATTATGTTTACATTTTTGGAATTACTGATAAGAAAATTCTGTGGTAACATATTGATTTTTATTCGATTAACACACACAGTTTACGGTTATGGGTGCGCATAATCGGTATAGTGGCGCCCATTCCACGGTCAGAAAGGGGAGTCAGGATGGGAGAGACGGTACGGTTCGGCATCTCCATGGACGACAAGCTGCTGGAGAGCTTTGACAGGATCATCGAGCGCAGGGGGTATGCGAACCGCTCTGAGGCGATCCGCGACCTGATCCGGGCCGCCCAGGTGGAGCTCGAGTGGGAGGAGGACGAGAAGGAGGGGGTCGGCACCGTGACCCTGGTGTACAACCACCACGTGCGCGACCTTTCCGACAAGCTGACCGAGCAGCAGCACGCGCACCACGACCAGATCATCTCGGCGCTGCACGTCCATCTGGACGCGCACAACTGCCTGGAGGTGCTGGTGGTGCGCGGAAAGGCGAGCGAGGTGCGCAGGATCGCGGACGAACTGATCGGGGTCAAGGGCGTGAAGCACGGCCAGTTGGTCATGACCACGACCGGCGAGGGATTGCATTGAGGCCGGGGGAACCGTTGAGTCGTCGAGTCGGGGGAGACCGTTGAGTCGTCGAGTCGTTGAGTCGTTGAGTCGTTGAGTCGTTGAGTCGTTTTTGCCGGTCTCAGACTCGCATAGCGGCGATTGCCGTCTTTCCCGTCTTTCCCGTCTTTGTCAGTGTCCATTCGACCACTTGACCACTCGACTACTCGACCACTCGACTACTCGACCACTCGACCACTCGACTACTCGACTACTCGACAACTCCTCGACGTTTTCCGGAACAACATGACAAAAGACGATCATTACTGGATGGGCAAGGCGATCGCGCAGGCCAAGCGCGCCGAAGCGATAGGGGAAGTGCCCATCGGCGCGGTTCTCGTGAGGGAAGGAGTGGTTCTTGGCCGGGGGCACAACCTGAGGGAGAGCCGCCAGGACCCCGCCGCGCACGCCGAGCTGA
>TBL_comb47_HYPODRAFT_10003036_pt1 | contig 20230 bp, 18 predicted proteins | sample TroBogypolimnion_40_FD_10682 | JGI IMG/M metagenome (IMG submission 10682) | reverse complement strand
AAGATTTTGGTTGCCAGCTTGCGGCGGTCATACTTTTTGAGGAGTTTCCCCATGAATCTGTAAAAAGGTCTATGAAACATGGGGATGGCGTAATTTGTCAGGGAAATACCTATTTTGACCTAATTATGTGGGCGCGGTATAAAGATTCTACCTATTTACTGCACAAAGCTGATTTGAGGACGATAAACGGCGTTAGCGTCCTTATTTCGGGGTTTTAGGGGGGGTGCATCACCCAATCATTTATAATTACTAGAGCTAACTACGTGAAAAAGTTAATATTTGTAGATTGAAATCAACAAGATACGAATGAAAGAGTGTAATGAAATCTGTCATATTGGCTGGTGGTTTAGGTACCCGAATTGCAGAAGAAACCTCTTCTCGTCCAAAACCCATGGTCGAAGTTGGTGGCAAGCCCATTTTATGGCACATCATGAAGATGTATTCAGCCCATGGCGTGAATGAATTCGTCATCTGCTGTGGCTATAAAGGCTACATGATCAAGGAGTACTTTGCGAACTACTTCTTGCATATGTCTGATGTGACCTTTGATATGGCGAATAACAATGCCATGCAAATACACCAGCAACACGCTGAACCTTGGAAAATTACCCTAATCGATACTGGTGAGAATACGATGACCGGAGGTCGTCTAAAGCGAGTGGCCCCATATTTAGATGGGGACGATTTTTGCTTTACCTATGGTGATGGCGTTGCTGATGTAGACCTAACTAAATTGATTGCCTTTCATAAGGCCCACGGTAAACAAGCTACGGTGACTGCCGTTCAGCCCCCAGGTCGCTTTGGGGCGCTTGATATGGATGGCACGTCAGTCAAAAGTTTTATTGAAAAACCCCATGGCGATGGTATGTATATCAATGGTGGTTTTTTTATCCTGTCTCCCAAGGTGCTAGATCTGATTGAAGATGACAGCACGCTCTGGGAAAAGAAACCTTTAGAAATACTATCTTCAAGCGGTCAACTAGAGGCTTTTACCCATTCCGGTTTTTGGCAGCCCATGGATACGTTGCGTGACAAGCAGCACCTCGAAGAGCTGTGGGCTACTGGTAAAGCGCCTTGGAAGATTTGGGCATAGGTATGCCAACTGTAGAGAGCGTTCAGGCCACCCAAAGGTCCGCAATAAATCCCTCTTTTTGGAATGGCAAACATGTTTTTCTAACTGGCCATACGGGCTTTAAAGGTGGTTGGTTATCGCTGTGGCTCTCTTCAATGGGTGCCAAAGTCACAGGTTATGCATTAGCCCCCAATACGATCCCCAGCTTTTTTGAAGTGGCGAAGGTTGCGGACGATCTCAAGCAATCGCATATTGCTGATATTTGCGATTTAGAATCATTGCAAAAGGCAATGGCAGATGCCAAGCCAGAAATTGTGATTCACATGGCGGCTCAACCTTTGGTGCGCTATTCCTATATCAACCCAGTAGAGACCTATGCCACCAATGTGATGGGTACAGTTCATGTACTGGAATCCATTCGTGCGTTAGATTGTGTACGCGCAGCTGTTATTGTCACCACCGATAAGTGTTATGAAAATAAAGAATGGGCTTGGGGCTATCGTGAGAATGAACCCATGGGCGGTCATGATCCCTATAGCAATAGCAAAGGTTGCGCTGAGCTAGTTACCAGCGCGTATAGAGAGTCTTACTTTTCGCCTGAGAAATACACCCAGCATAAAGTTGCGATTGCTTCAGCGCGCGCAGGTAATGTGATTGGTGGTGGTGATTGGTCAGAAGATCGATTAATACCCGATGCGATTAAGGCCTTTGAGGCAAAAGAAGCGTTGATGATCCGCAATCCTTTAGCAACGCGCCCTTGGCAGCATGTTTTAGAGCCCTTATCAGGCTACCTAGTATTGGCCCAAGCCCTTTATCAAGAGGGTGTCAAGTTTGATGGTGGCTGGAACTTCGGACCCCGTGAAGAAGATGCGAGGACCGTGCAAGAGGTAATCAATTTACTCATTAAAAACTGGGGCTCTGCGGCCAGCTGGCAGCAAGATCAAAGTGAGCAGCCTCATGAAGCGCATTCGTTAAAACTTGATTGCTCAAAAGCGCGTCAACATCTCAATTGGGTGCCGCGCTGGACTCTAGAGAGAGCAATTCTAAATATTACGCAGTGGCAGCAGGCACATCAACAGCAGGGCAATATGCATGAGATGAGTTTGAAGCAAATTGCTAGCTATCAAAATTCTTAAATACCTTTTTAATAAATAAAATAATGACTGAAACTTCTATCTCCGTTGATCAATTTGCCAAAGACAAGATTCGCAAACAAATTTTGGAATTGGTAAAAGAGTACTCCGCTTTAGAGTTTGCTCCCAAGACATTTATTCCTGGTCAAACGCTTGTACCGCCTTCTGGCAAACTCATTGATTCAAAAGAGCTTGAGAATATGGTCGAAGCATCTTTGGATGGTTGGTTGACCACTGGGCGCTTTAATGATCTTTTTGAAAAGAAGCTAGCGCAGTTTATTGGTGTGAGGTATCTGATTACCGTGAACTCTGGCTCCTCCGCTAACTTGGTGGCTTTTTCCACCCTCACCTCTCCTAAGTTGGGTGAGCGCGCCATTAAAAAGGGTGATGAAGTCATTGGGGTGGCGGCAGGCTTTCCAACTACGGTTAATCCCATTGTGCAATTTGGCGCAGTGCCTGTCTTTGTGGATGTCGATCCCATCACTCACAATATTGATGCTTCCAAGATTGAAGCGGCAATTAGTCCAAAAACCAAAGCCATTATGTTGGCTCACTCTTTGGGTAACCCATTTAATTTGGATGTTGTGACCGCAATTTGCAAAAAGCATAACTTATGGCTAGTCGAAGATTGTTGTGATGCATTAGGCACAACCTATAAAGGGCAAATGGTTGGTACCTTTGGCGATATTGGCACGCTGAGTTTTTATCCAGCACACCACATTACGATGGGGGAGGGCGGCGCAGTCTTTACCAATAACCATGAACTTAAGCAAATAGCCGAGAGTTTCAGAGACTGGGGTCGTGATTGTTATTGCCCCCCCGGCAAAGATAATACCTGCGGTAAGCGGTTCGCTTGGCAGTTAGGCGATCTTCCGTATGGTTACGATCATAAATACACCTATAGTCATTTAGGCTACAACCTAAAAATCACTGATATGCAGGCGGCCTGCGCGTTAGCGCAGCTAGAAAAAGCACCCACATTTATTCAAGCTAGAAAAGATAACTTCGCCTTCTTAAAAGAACGCCTTAAGTCCTGTGAAGAGTTTTTACAGTTACCTGAGGCAACGGAGGATTCAGATCCTTCTTGGTTTGGTTTTCCGATTACATTAAAAGAGAATTGCCCAGTATCACGCGTAGATCTCACCACCTATTTAGATCAAAACAAGGTAGGCACTAGACTACTATTCGCCGGCAATCTCACCCGTCAGCCATATATGAAAAATGCAGTCTATCGCATTAGTGGTGAGCTTAAAAATACAGATAATGTGATGAACAATACATTTTGGATTGGTGTGCAGCCAGCCTTAACTAATGAGCATTTAAATTACGCCGTTGAATGCATTGAGCGTTTTTTAGGAGTTTCGTTTTGAATGATTTATTGAGAGACTTGCAAGTGAATGAGTCAGATACTGTGTTGAGCGCTGTTAAACGTATTGAAAGCAGTCGTGTTCAATCTGTTTTTGTGGTGAACCTAGATAATGTATTGTTAGGAATTATTACGAACGGCGATGTGCGTCGTTTTTTACTGCATGGCGGCAAAATGGACTCTCAGGTAACTGAGTGCATGAATACCGGTTTTCGTAGTGTTACAGCCAGCGCAAGTAGAGAAGAGTTGCTCAAGCTGCTGGATCTTGGTTTTACGGTTATCCCAAAGCTAGATGAAAAGGGGTGCCTGGTTGATTTAGTGACCCACGAGCATGAGCTTGCCTCACCTGAAGCGCCTGTTTTGGCGCGATCACGTGCACCTGTCAGAGTTTCCTTTGGTGGGGGCGGTTCAGATCTTACTTATTATTTTGTGGATTACCCAGGGCTTGTATTAAGTACAACAGTGGCACTATATTGCCATGTAACCTTAATACCTCGGGCTGATCAACGTATTAATATTTATTCTGAAGATCTGGGTACATCCACTCATCATTCATCTTTATTAAAACTACTTGAGAATCCTTTACAGGATTTATTAACAGCAGTGGTATCAGTTATTAAACCAGCATATGGATTTGATTTATATGTCCGTTCAGACTTCCCAATTGGTTCAGGGCTTGGCGGCTCCTCGGCGGTAACAACAGCAATTATTGCTGCCTTTAATGAGCTTCGGCTCGATCATTGGACTGCCTATGAAATAGCGGAGTTAGCATTTCATGCCGAACGTTTATGTTTTGGCGTTTTGGGGGGTTGGCAAGATCAATACGCATCTGCATTTGGTGGATTTAATCTCATAGAATTAGATCGTAAGAAGAATTTAGTTCATGCGCTCAGGCTGGGGCAATCTATATTAAATGAGCTTGAAGAGTGCCTCATATTGTGCGACACGGGGATCAAACATGATTCGGGTAATTTGCATGAGCAGCAGCGGGCAATCTATTCTGCTGAAGATAAATCTGCCCAGATGAAGCAAGTTGTTACTTTATGTCGCACTATGCATCACCATTTAATCCGGGGCGAGCTTATCGAATTTGGTCGATGCTTGCATGAGGCTTGGGGGCTAAAGCAAGGCCTTTCTAAAGGGATCAGCAATTCTCAAATCGACTCTATTTATACAGCAGCTCTCAATGCAGGCGCCTTGGGTGGAAAATTGCTTGGAGCTGGAGCTGGAGGCTTCTTCCTATTTTTTGTTAAACCTCAGGATCGGGCCGAAGTAACGAAGGTGCTTCGTTCACTCAATTGCAAAATATCAACATTTAAATTTGAAACACAAGGCGTAGTTTCATGGCGAACAAAAATTTTATGAATACAGGTACCTTTAAAATTGGCGACAAGAATATTGATGGGAAGCATATTTTCATCATTGCCGAAATCGGTAATAATCACAACGGTTCTGTAGAGCTAGCAAAGAGGTTGGTAGATGCAGCCATTGATGCTGGAGCTGACTGTGTTAAATTTCAATTAAGAAATAGAGCCGCTCTTTATCGCACAAAGGGCGATGGTTCGACGGCTGAAGATCTGGGGGTGGAATATATACAAGATTTGTTGAATAAGGTCGAGCTGACAGTAGACCAGCACAAAGAAATTCGCTACTATTGCAAAGATCGGAATGTATTGTATATGTGCACTCCATGGGATGAGCCAAGTGTTGATGTATTGGCTGATTTTGAAGTTGCCGCAGTTAAGCTAGCATCGGCTGATCTCTTTAATCCCTATTTAATTGAGAAGGCATCTACCTTAGGAAAGCCTCTAATACTCTCAACCGGCATGTCTTATGATGAAGAAATTGTTAGAGCAGCAGAGCAATTAAAAAAATTGCCTGTACCGTTTGCCTTTTTACACTGCAATAGTGCCTATCCTGCGCCGGATACAGATATCCAATTGGGATATTTAAGTCGTCTCAAGGAAATTCATGGCGTAATTGGATATTCAGGTCACGAGCGTGGTATCGCTATTTCGATTGCAGCTGTGGCTCTAGGGGCAAAAATTATTGAACGACACATTACACTTAATCGAAATATGGAAGGTCCAGATCATTTGGCTAGTTTGGAGCCTACTGAATTTAAGCAGCTAGTTGATGGAATCAGGCAAGTCGAGTCTGCATTACCATGGGTTGGTCCTGGAAGGCATCCAAGTCAGGGTGAATTATTAAATCGAGAAAATTTATCAAAAAGCGTTATTGCGACTAAAAATATCAAAGAAGGCGAGATATTTACCGCTGAGATGTTACGAGTAGCAAGTCCAGGGCAAGGTCTAGCACCTTATAGGCTTGGGTTGCTGCTTGGAAAAACTGCAAATCGAACAATCTCTCAAGGTGATTTTTTATTTGATGGAGATCTGAGTGATAAAGAGGATCGTCACCATCACTACTCATTTCCTATAAAGTGGGGTGTTCCTGTTAGGTATCACGATTTTGCGCAGTATAAAGACTGGATCAGCCCAGATTTATTTGAGTTCCATTTGTCATATCGGGATTTAAGTGCCAATCCAGAATCTTTCTTATCTGCTGTGGATTGCACTCGCCTGGTTGTTCATGCTCCGGAGCTTTTCGAGAATAGCGAATTATTGGACCTGGCTTCTGATGATCTTGATTATCGGAAAAGATCCATTAAGAATATGCAAAGAGTTGTTGATGCAACTCAAAAAATTTCACAATTTTTCCCCAAGGCAGACTCCCATCTAATAGTAGCCAATATTGGGGGATTTTCTGCAGACCATCCGCTGCCATTTGAGTCTCGTGGTAAATTGTATGAGCGGTTTAAAGAGTCATGTACACAGATTAATTTTGGAAGTACAGAATTGATTCCCCAAAATATGGCCCCGTTCCCCTGGCACTTTGGTGGGCAGCGCCACCAAAATATTTTCATGATGCCTGATGAGTTAGTCGAACAATCGAAAGCCTTAGGCATTAGGTTATGTCTTGATTTATCGCACTTACAAATGACCTGTAATCATTTTGGGATTGATTTTCAGGAAGTATTACAGAGTTTGTTACCGTTTACAGCCCACTTACATATTGCTGATGCAAGTGGAACTAATGGCGAGGGTGTAGTGATGGGAACTGGGGATGTAGATTGGCCTAAAAGCTGGAAGAAAATAATTCAGCACCCTAAGGTGAGTTTTATTCCAGAAGTTTGGCAAGGACATAAAGACCACGGAGCTGGATTTTGGTCTGGCTTGGACTTGTTATCTGAGCTTAATAAATAGACTTTACCTCTGTACCCACAATTTTTAAAAGTCATTAATTACTATCTATATGCATAAAGAAAATCAACGTATTGCAAAATCCTGCCCCTGTTGCGCAAGTGTTGTTTTACGAAAGTCCCCGGCAATATTGATGCCATTTATTGCACATCGTGTATTTGGATGGGAGCCAGTCGAGATTGATGAAAGTTGGGGTTTAAAAACTATTCATAATGGCCACGCCTATTCGATATGTAATTCATTGCGCTGTTCTGAGTGTAATTTTTTATTTCTAGATATACGGTTCTCAGATTCTGAATTAGAGGCTTTATACAAAGGATATAGAGATGCTGAATATGTTCAATTAAGAGAGTTTTATGAGCCTGGGTACGGCGAGAAAAATAAAGGACTTCTAGGTGGAGCTAGTTATATAGACCAAGTGGAAGTCTTTTTAGCCCCACATCTTTCTTTGCCAGTAAGGTTGCTAGATTGGGGTGGCGATACTGGTAAAAATTCACCTTTCAAGACAAAAAATAAGTGCTGGCATATTTATGATATTGGAAACCAAATGCCCATTGATGGGGCTACCGCGGTCGATAAAGAGACTGTCTTATGTAATTCCTATGATTTGATTGTTTGCAGCAATGTGTTGGAGCACGTTCCATTTCCAATAGATATGATTATGGATATTAAGAAATATATGAATAAGGAGACACTTCTATACATAGAAGTTCCTTATGAGAGGTTAGTTAGGGAGTGGGACGAACATGCATTGATCGAAAAAGAAAAAAAACATTGGCATGAACATATCAATTTCTTTACAAAAAATGCATTGAAAAAGCTGATAAATTCGTGCAGTTTAGATTTAGTTTCTATTGAGGTATTGGAGGTGCCGTCCTCACACTCGAATGAAATAAGCACCCTTTTTCAACTTGCTTGTAAATTACATTCATAATTACCGGCTAAAAATAGTTTTATTTAAACGGGTGTAACATTAATTTTCAAATTAATTACAAGTTCCAAAATTTTAGAAAAATAAATTATGAACGTCGCTGAATTTATTCTTGGTGCCATCCAAAATCTTGGTACTGATACTGCTTTTTGCCTTACAGGTGGAATGGCAATGCACATTAATCGGGCGGCAGATGAATCGGATTTGCGAATGATTTATTGCAATCATGAGCAAGCAGCAGCCGCTGCTGCTGATGGCTATGCAAGAGCAAAAGAGTTTCAAGTGCCTGGGTTGGCGATAGTCACCTCTGGCCCAGGCGTTACTAATACCATTACCTCTGTAGCATCCGCTTTCTATGATTCCATCCCAGAATTCATATTGGCTGGCCAGGTGAAGTTGACAGATATCAATCTATATGGTGTTCGTAGCTATGGCGCTCAAGAAACCCCCCATTTGCAATTAATGGAGCCAATTACCAAAGCAGCCTTTCGCTATATTCCTTCGGAAATTAACGATGATATATTGGCTGAAAAGCTTGCTTTAGCAATTACCGGTCGTAAAGGGCCTGTATTTATAGAGATCCCACTCGATATTCAAGCGCAAGTTATTGAAAATGGAGCGGAGCGACTAACTAGAATCAACGATAGGATTACAAAAAAAGTTTTAGATGATAAGGTGGCATCTTCGACTGCAATTTCTCAAATTATTTCAGGTATAGCGGCTGCCTCTAAGCCAGTATTATTGATTGGTAATGGCCTGCGTATCGCTGGAATTACCAGAGGTGAAATCAAGAAATTGGTTGAAAAATTAGGAATCCCCACATTATTTACTTGGGCAAGTTTTGATTTTTTGAGCCATGATCATGAATTGAACTTTGGTTGCGCTGGTGGACTTGCCCCAACTCATGCTAACAAGATACTGCAAGCAGCAGATTTTGTACTCTTTCTTGGGGCACGCCTAGATTTATTAACGACAGCTTTTAATCCCAACAACTATGGAAAATCAGCTAAGCGCTTGGTGGTTGAGTTGGATGCTAGGGAAATTCAAAAAAACTTGGCAATGCAAAATACTACTTTTATTAATGAAAATGTAGCAGGAATTTTTGATGGACTCCTTCGAGCTGACATAAAACCACAGTCTGCGCAGGACTGGTTAAGTAATGCAAAACGCTTAAAATTATCCGATGAAAAAAATGAGCAATTAGCCTTTGGCGATAAGGGGCTCACTACCTATAAGATTGCCCAGGTCTTATCTAGCAACCCAAGTGCCGACTACATTGTTCCTACTGCATCAGGCTATGCCATTGAGGGTATTGCACGTTTTTTTAAGCCTAACGGTAGGTCTACCTTTGCATGGGGTGGCCATGTTTTGGGCTCAATGGGTTTGGGTTTACCCTCAGCAATAGGGGCGGTAGCAGCACTTAATAGGCCTGTTATTTGTCTTGAGGGGGATGGCGGTTTGCTTTTAAACATCCAAGAGATCTTTACTCTAGCCGCTAATCCAGATTTACCTCTTTCTATAATCGTGTTAAATAATGGTGGCTATCAGTCGATAATCAAGTCACAAAATCGGGCTTTCAATAAAGAGTTTGGTGCATCATCTTCCTCTGGCCTTTATGCGGTGCCTTTTAATCTGATTGGGGAGCTCGCTGGGTTGACTTACCTTAAATGCAGTACTTTGGCGGAATTTCAAGCCGTCATGAAAAAGGGGTTGCATCGTTGCCTGCTTGAATTGTTAGTAGAGGAAGATGGGTATAGAGGGCCGGCCGTTCAAACTAAATTTGATAAAAATGGTAAGCCTTATTCGACCGATATCGAAGATATTTCTTGGCAGTAATTTAACAATACTATTAAACCTTGTGCTTAAGATGAAAAATAAACCGATGGTAGTTTTGGCGCATTTAGAGGAGTCCATTAAGACATCTCAAATTTTATTAGAGAATTTAAAAAAAAATCTACAGTTGGAGGAGATATGTAACCTTTTTGTAGATACCTATAAATCTAGTAAGAAGGTATTAGTAGCTGGCAACGGGGGGAGTGCGGCTGATGCACAACATTTTGCAGGTGAATTGGTGAGTAGTTTCTATTTTGAACGACCCCCATTGCGCGCTATTGCCCTAACGACCGATACTTCTGTTTTGACTGCTATTGGAAATGACTACGGCTATGATGATATTTTTTCTCGCCAAATCCGCGCACATGGTGATGAGGGTGATCTTTTTTTAGCTATTACAACTAGTGGAAATTCAAGTAATATTTTGAAGGCGATTGATACCTGTAGAGAGATGGGGATCATTGTGGTGGGCCTAACAGGTGAGCTGGGCGGGAAGATGAAAGAGTTATGCGACTTCTGCATTTGCATCCCATCTCATTCTACGCCTCGAATCCAAGAGTGCCACATTATCATAGAGCATACTATCTGTGCGTATGTCGAGAGTGCTTTATTTTCTGAGGAACTTCATTGAAGGCGATCGTTTTGTGTGGTGGTCTTGGCACACGTCTTGGTCATCTGACCCATGAGACGCCAAAACCTATTCTAGAGGTTGGTGGTAGGCATTTCCTGAGCTATGTTTTGGATCAAATAGCACGTGCACCAGTCAATGAAATTATTTTAGCGGTTGGATTTCAGTGGGAGAAGATCGAAAAGGTTGTCGGCAAGCAATGGGGCAATATTCCAGTAAGCTATTCAATAGAAGATAATCCATTGGGAACCGGCGGAGCCATTAAAAAAGCAATGCAGGCTGCAAAGATCCATGAAACTCTTGTCATGAATGGAGACACGCTAATAAAAATGGATCCAGAAGTTTTATGGAATATTGGCCGCGAAGAGAATGCTGATATTGCTATGACCTTAAAGCTTTGCGAAGACGCATCTCGTTTTGGGATCGTGAGAATAGATTCAAAAAATCGAGTAAATGGATTTGAGGAGAAGCGACTTAGTGGGGGTGGATTAATTAATACTGGACTTTATTACATTCGAGACTCAATATTTTCCTCAATTAAACAGGAGGCATTTAGTTTTGAGAATGACATACTCTCCTTGCGCTATAGAAATCTAAAAATCATTGGTATTAAGACTGATGCATATTTTATTGATATGGGAGTGCCTGATGACTTTTCTAGAGCTCAGGCCGAGTTGTTAACCCAACAAATTCAACCAAACTTTATTTAATTAGATACTTGACTTGAAACTATTTATAACTGGTGGAACTGGATTTTTCGGAAAATCTATTTTGCGCTATCTGCAAACTAAATTTAGTTTGGATGAATCTGATATGCCCGAAATAGTTGTGGTATTAAGTCGAGATCCAGAAAGATTCTTATTTCAGAATCCCGAATTTCAAAATTTATCATGGCTTGAATTTCATCGGGGTGATATTGTCAGTCCAGCAACATTCCCTGAAAACATTAAATTTACTCATGTAATTCATGCTGCTGCAGATTCAACCGATACAGCAAAAATGAGCAATTTGGATCGATATCATCAAATTGTTGATGGTTCTAGAAATATATTGGACTTTGCAGTGCGCGTCGGGGCAGAAAAATTTCTCCTAACGAGTTCGGGCGGTGCTTATGGACGGCAGCCTCCAAACCTCTTATCTATTCCAGAGACTTATTGTGGCATGCCAAATCCCTTGATTTCGCAAAATGCCTATGGAGTGGGTAAGAGACAGTCCGAATTATTGTGCGCTCTTTATAGCGAGCAGTTCGGACTCCAATGCGTTGTTGCCCGTTGTTTTGCGTTTGTAGGACCCGATCTTCCTTTGGATGCACATTTTGCGATTGGGAACTTTATTCATGATGCACTCTATAAAAAAGTCATTACCGTTTCTGGGGATGGATCTCCTTTTAGAAGTTATTTATACCAACAAGATTTAGCGCATTGGTTGTTTCGTCTGTTGCTTGATGGCGGTGGTAGCCAGGCCTACAACGTAGGATCGGATCGGGCGATTAGTATTGTCGATTTAGCGAAGTTGGTGAGAGATCAAATTGCTCCTCAGAAAGAAGTGATTATCAGAGGGAAAATTAAGGAAGATTCAGAGCGTAATCTTTATATTCCAGATATCCAAAAAGCAATAATGGAAATGGGATTGAGTGTTTCGATTTCGCTGCCAGAAGCTATTCAACTTACAGCGATGAGGCATCAAAAATAGCATGTTTGATAGTAATAAATTACGTTATCTTGTCGCGGGTGGCATAAATACTATTTTTGGTTACATAGTTGGGCTATCGCTATACACCTTCTTTATTGATCGATTTCATATTATCATCATCGGGATTCTTGCTAATATTATTGCAATTAGCTTTGCTTTTATATCTTACAAGTTATTTGTTTTCCGTACCAAGGGAAATTGGCTACATGAATATTTCAAGTGCTACTTTGTCTATGGTGGCGCAGCAATTATCAGCATTTTTTTAATCTGGCTCCTAGTCAATTATTTTGGATTCCAGTTTTGGATTGCACAGATTATGATTACAGTTGGAGTAATAATTATTTCTTATTTTGCGCATCGGAATTTTACTTTTAAAAGAGGCAATTAATTATGACTAAGCTATTAAGTATTATGTCTCCTTGCTTCAATGAGGAAAAAAATATCTATGAGTTGTACAGCAGAATTTGCTCCGCTATAGAGTCATTGAGCAATTATAAATTTGAAATGGTCTTCATAGACAATTCAAGCTCGGATAGAACCGTGGATATCCTTAGAGAAATTGCACAAAAGGACAAGCGCGTAAAAGTTATTGTGAATATCCGCAATTTTGGCCCTGTCCGTTCGCCTTATTGGGCTGTCATGCAAACTAGCGGAGTAGCTACGATTGGTCTAGCCTCTGATCTTCAAGATCCACCAGAGATGATTCCTGAGTTCATTACCGAGTGGGAGAAAGGGTGGAAGGTTATTTACGCCACTAAGACAGTCAGCATGAGTAATGTCTTTACTCATACGTGCCGAAAACTGTATTACACCATATTAGATGCCATTTCTGAAGTGGATATTGTTAAAGATGCAACAGGCTTTGGAATGTATGACCGAGATGTACTTGATCAAATTCGCAAAATTAATGATCCATATCCCTTTTTTCGGGGCATCATTTGTGAGTTGGGCTATCCAATTAGGAAAATTCCATTTGTGCAGCTAAGGAGAGTTCGGGGGATTTCTAGTAATAATATATATACATTGTTTGATAGTGCAATGCTTGGCATCGTTAGCCACTCTATTATCCCATTGAGAATGGCGAGTTTCTTTGGCATGATAACTGGACTGGTTAGTATCGCAGCAGCATTATTTTATTTAGTTAATAAGGTGATCTATTGGAACGAATATGTTCTTGGTTTTGCTCCAGTGATTATTGGTTTATTCTTAATGTTTGGAATCATGCTTATTTTTGTCGGCATACTTGGTGAATACATCGCCTCGATACATACTTACGTCCGAAATCGACCGATCGTAGTTGAAAAAGAGAGAATTAATTTCTAGTGATGACCTGGTGGTATTTCCAGAATATTGAGTATGATCCATTTGGATTTACTGTCTAGAAAAGTATTTACTTTAATTCCAATGGTTAAATAGTCCTCATGAAAAATATTAAAATCTACAAGCTTGCTATATTTTGAAAATCTTTGAACGAGCTGCGGCCATGCCTACGAGCTTTGGTTGGGCAAGCTTATCGGTAACTAGATTTTTCTTGGCATCGTGTGTGATTATCACTCATTCAGGAATCATTTCACCCAATACTAAAGTTTTTGAATTATTAGGACAAACAGGTTATCCGGCAGTATTCGCTTTTTTCCTAATTAGTGGATTCAGCATTGCGCACAGCATTAAACAAAATCCACATAGATTTTACTTTAGGAGGTTTAGAAGAATTTATCCTGAATATTGCCTTGCAATTCTATTGTCCTTAGCCACAACCTTTTTTGGGCCATTGACTCTGCCAAACATCGGAATTATTTACTCACCTAGCTTGTTTGAGACCATTGGTAACTTGTTAATGCTTCAAGGTTTCTTTGTAAATCCTTTGGCGACGGATGGGCCAGTATGGTCACTTTCAATAGAATGGTGGCTTTATATGCTAGCACCTTTCTTAGCAAGAATTAGCTTTTTTGCTGTATTCACCTTATCTTTGGCTTCATTTCTTGGTCTGGTAATCTTTTATCAATGTATGGGATATATTCAGGTTTTACCTCTGGGATTAAATATTTTTTTTCTCAGCTTTGCTTGGCTTGCCGGATTTACCTTTTTTCAAAAAAGGACAATTTTAACTTTTATGAATATGATTATTCCCTCCTTAATTTTATTTAATTATTATATTGATTTGAAATATGGCTCGTTAATTATTATTTTTACAGCTCTGATTATAGGAATATCTAATATTAATATTAATATTAATAAATATATTTTATCTACAACGAAAACCTTAGGAGACCTATCTTACCCTCTATATTTGATGCATGTACCATTATTATTCTATGTAGGGGCTAATATGAAAAATCTTTCAAACAGTTATATACCAATTTTAGTAATTTACTTATCTGTGATAACTCTCTTTATTATTTACAAGGGACTATCCAAAGTATTTTATATTTTTATAAAGTAAATTAAAGTGCCCATCAAAAACAGCGCCCTAAAACTCACCTCTCCAAGTGATGAATCGTCACAGTGGGCTATTCTGGCATTAACAAGATTCTTTTTAGCAATGGTTGTAGTAGTAGGACATCTTTGCTCTTTAGTTACTGGATCTGATAGCTGGACATATGTGGGCCTCTACTTCAACCAAGGTTCAGCGGTCTTGGGATTTTTTATTATTTCTGGGTATTCTATTTCAAGTAGTTTAGATAAAAATCCAGAACAATTTTATAGACGTCGATTTATAAGAATCTATCCAGTATACATTCTTGTAATTATTATTTCGGTAATTATGTCCGTGACCATTCTTAAGGCTGGTTTGATATGGCCGCAAGGAGCTGCAACTGGACCAACGGAATTATTTGAAGTAGTTTGTGCTTTTTTCATGCTTCAAATGATACTTGTACCCGCAATTCCAATTATTGGGCAAATATGGTCTATTGCCCCCGAGTGGTGGTATTACATTTTTGCACCCTATATACGAAAATTGAATACAGTTACGGTTGTATCTTTGATCGCCTTTTCATTGGCCTTCAATATTTCTTTTCCTCCGCCAGGTGGAGACAATCAAAATTATAAATATGGTTTAGTTATTATTGCATTAGCCTGGTTATGGTTATCCGGATTTTTATATCATAGACATAGAAAAAGTTATATCGCTATTTTATTAATAGTTATCCCTTCTTTAGTGGCAAATTTTTATGGTGTTTTTACTGGCAAATCATTATTTATAACTATTTTAATAATATTAATTGTTCAAATTAATACATATAAACTTAAACAAAGGACGAAGATTTTATTTAATAATCTGGGTGATATAAGTTATCCACTTTATTTAATCCATCCGGCAATATTTGAATTATTCATTTATTTAAAAATTCACTCGCCATCCTTAATATTAGTAACATCATTGACTTTATCTTTGCTTATAGTGATTAAATATGAAAGGCCGATCAGCACTTACCTTAGACGAGCTCTAGTATTTAAATAAGTTAACTTAAATATACGTGGTAATTAATGTTGAAATTAGACAAAGCTGGTATATAGCTAATGTTAACCAGTGAGTTGAATTGAAATGCAATGCCTGAAAAAGAAGTATCTATTTCCAAATGTGCGGTTTCTTTCTTATTATGCTTTTCAATCTCCAATCTTTGCTAAATTCTATGTCAGATTAGGGGGGGGGTAAATTAGCATGCTATTTTTTTACAAAAATAGCATGACCATTTAGATTGTGGATGAAGGTAAAATTAACATTGAGCCTTAATTCATTGCAATAACTAGTAACACCTTCGCATCCATAAAATCCATAGTCATCAAAGACCAATATTCCGCTTGAAGAAAGTCTTGGTAGGGCCCAATTGATAATGTCTTTAGCTGAAGAGTAAACATCTACATCACAATGCAGCATTGCTATGGGGCCTTGATAATCTCCGCCTGTATCCTCTGGAAAAATTCCTTTAAGAAGTTTGAAATTAGATAGATTGAGCGAAGACAAATAGGTATTGACTAGGTCGTAAGATGTATCAGAATGCTCCCCGCCTATGTAATTTGTGTCATTTGAGCCAGCCTTCACTACTCCTGTAAAAGTATCGGCTAAGAACACTTGTTTTTTTGAATCTTTGACAGCGGTTGCCAATATCGAGCCAGTTCCTCCTCGCCAAACACCAACTTCAAGAATATTACCTTCAATGCTTAATGATTGTTTAGCAAGCTCCCAAAGTTCGAAACATCTATAAATATCAACTAAAGTATGGGATTGGGCTTTACTGTAAATATCTAAAAAAGATCTGTCATCAAGCCAAGGGCAATAGGTTGCAAAAGGTAGCACCCTCTGATGTTTAATATTCAGAAAGTTATTTGACATCGGGACTTCAGATCTCAATAAATGATAGGCATTTTTAACCTCTTCTTTACTTGGAGATTTTTTGGGTACTTGATTCATGTGAATAATTTCCGATAGGGGATTAGTAAGAAATAAGTTGGGGATTAAGGCAGTACAAAACTATGCCAAAAGTATTTTCCTCGTGTACCCTGAGATGGTATTGGTAACCTAATTTCCAGCTATTGATTAACAGTGGAATTTTGAATAAATGTTCAGGGCGGTGGTATAAAGAAATGCATAGATTAGGTTTGCAGGCGCAAATAGTATTTTTTGATCCCAAAAGAGCCTCAATTTCAGCCCCTTCAACGTCGAACTTTATCAGTGTGGGGCGGTAGCCTTTTGTTAATTCATCAATTGAGGCGCATTGAATGACAATATTGCCGCTATCATTGATCGAGCTACCCATCTCTTTGTCTGAGCTAAAGCGAAGTTGAGTGGTTGATGACCAAACTCCTAAAGGTAAAAACATGGCATTTTTGATGCCAAAATTTTGCTCAGTAAGAAGAGCATAGTTTTTTGGGTCGGGCTCAAAGGAAATTACTGAATCAATTGCATATCCCGCTTTAATAAATTTTCTAATCGCCATTCCATCATATGAGCCACAATCAATCAACCTGATAGGATCCGAATACCTTGGGAGATCTTGTGGAATATATTCATCTAGAAAATTACCATTGGGGCAGTCGATTAGACTTCCGAAATCTCGGTATTTAACGATACTTTCTAAAAGCTCCTTGCTCTTATCATCGCAAAGTAGAGATTTGAAGGAATTTATCTCAAGCGAGAAATTGCTGTATTTGAAGCCTTTTTCTAGCCAATATCCGTTATCAATATTGATGAAATCATGTTCATCATTAATATTAATTAACGAGTAAATATCAGTGATGCCAGCATCCGAGATATCTCTGTAAACGCCTTGTAGGTTAGCATAATTATTATGCATTGTAACAATGCATTTATAATTCGTTAATGAGTTTGGTAAACTTATGTTTAATAGCTTATTAATTTTTATCCCTTTATATTCTTCATAGGGACTATTTTGATCTATTATCAATGTGGGTTTTATATTATTTAGAATTAAGGAGTCAATGATAGACTTCCCTCTAGATCCAAATCCATAAATAATTAAATTATTTTTCGAGTTTTGCATGATTTAGTTTAAAATTCAAAATTTATTTAGTATTAAAGGAGTATAGCGTATAGCTGTGTAGTTTCCAAATTCTATTTTTTTATCAATAAGATATGCTGAACTGTAATCCAATAAAAATGTTTGCATATCGATATCATTTTTATAGAGAATCCATCCAGATCTATTAAGACGCTTAGCAACATTTAATAGGTAATATTTTCTATAAGTAGGCGGAATTGACCAGTAATTAATTGGGCCATGAAATGCATTCCATGGGGCGTATGGCTCCTCGGAATCAAGAATGGAAAGCCAATCATAGATCTCAACAGGTTCATGAAAATTAGAATGGATATATTCGAGGGCCTGCCTTACGTGCAAAGTATCTACATAGATTTCGGGTCTTAATGTTTGATTTAGGAATGGCTGATTATATGAACGACTAAATATTTTTGATAATTTATGAGATTCTTTGAAATCCATATTTATTAAAAAATAATCTCCATTTAGAAGTGACGCTTTAAATTCATTCCAACCCAAAAAAAGAGTGGACCAGCCCATTAGAGATGAAATCATGACGGCTGATATTATTTTTATAGGTTTTTGATATGCATGGTAATTAATTGTTATTAATAAGATTGTAAAGTATGGCATTAAGGCAAATATTACAAGATCAGATTTATGTGCAAGATAGTAGGTAGAAAAGGACAAACACATAACCAAAACTAGCCATACTGAGTATTTATTATTTTTTACAGAGTGAGACCACGCTAACCAAAGGACTAAAATAGAAACAATAAACCATAATGGCCCTTTGAGATTAACTTTAGCGATCTCAACAGGTGGATAAATAAGATAACTAAAATAGGTAGCAATATTTAGTGCTTCACCCGTAAAAAAGTAAAATATTAAACCAAGAATCGCAAATGCACTACAAGTCATTGCAACAATAATTACTACGTAACTAAAAATTAACTTAATAAATGAAGTTGCCCCGCTCTCTATTTTTCGATCCCTCCAAAATAAATAGGAGAAAAATAAAATTCCTGACTGTATACCGGCCTCTGGGGACCAAAAAATACAGAATACCCAATAGATATATATGAGTAAAATCTGGAGCTTAGTTTTTCCTAGATGGTGTGAATTTTCACCTGATTGACATAATAAAATAAAAAACATTATAAGGCTAGGGAAAAATCTTAATGCATATACTGAGGGAATAGTAGTAACTGGATAAATAGTAAATTGGTAGAAAGGATAAAAAAGTGAAGTAATAAATATTATCAATAGTACTACTGATATATATAAAGGATTTCTTGATGGAACTATTCTTAGAGTTACATAGAATAAAAGGAGGGTTTGCAGTATAGAAATAATCACTACAAAAAAATGTAGGGATTCCCAGCAGTTTATTTTACATCCAGCTAATGTTATTAGAACAGGACCCAGGCCATATTGAAGCGGAATATCATTGTAGGGCAAAACACCGGCCATCAACAATTCAGCTTGACCAACATAGGCTGAGTAATGATGCCATTGATAAAAAGGATCTATATTAAATCCAATTCCTGTAGAAAAGCATCTTAAGATAATCAATGCAGTAAAAATTGAGTAAATAAAATATAAAAATGCCCTACTTGCTATTTTATTTTTAATATTACTTGAATAAGTTAATGCTATATAAAAAAATATTGTAGTTAATAAGTATTTAAAAAAGTTGTTATACCCTAATCCACTAAGTAATTTACTACTATCTAACCAATATGGTATGGAGCTAGAAATTGCTATACCTATTGCTACGTATACGAAGTCCCCTTTACTTATTTTGCCATTGAAATTTTTAATACTATAAATTTTATCTAATCTTGGGTACACCAAAACTACGTATGTAATAAGTGCTATATATATCAAATAAATCATTATCGATTTTCATTAAATTTTTCATAAATATCCTAAAACGATTTTACCACCCCTCTAATCAATTTATTAATTAAAATTCCCAGTAAATTCTACATGGCTGATTACAGTTTCTTGTTTTGACAATCTTCTACGATTCATTATTATTGGGAGGTTAGAGTCATCCGAAAGCAAGTCCTTGGAGGCACCAACGCGAAAAGGGTAGCCACTGATATTGGTGATTTCTTCTTTGGAAAAGTTGGCCGCTGCAGGGTGTCGCGTATAAATTTGGTTGATTCGCCCTAAATTTATCCCTTATAAAAGATCCCATTATTTCTAATTCTTCTAGCTATAAAAATCCTCCTCGATTATTGTGAAATAAATCCAATTCTTAATTGCTTATCGGGTTATGGTTGTGGGGCTAATTAGTTTGCCAATTGCCCCCGATCTGTTTCGCTCTTGAGGACTTGAATGCATGTGGGTAAACCAGTAGATCACCCTCAATATCATCTAGTCTTATTGATACCAATTCACTTCTTCTGTAAAGTGAGTCATAGGCAAGCAGGGTAGGCGCTTTATCCCTCAGCCCTCCCAAATCTTTCTTTGTGGCTAGATCATGCTTTTCATCACTGGCGCTGTAATCCCTAGGGCCTATTTGGTGGTGCTAGGCTATATACCTTTGTTCATAGGTTTATATCTCTCTATTTTATTTAAAGAAATGGATTGTTTTCAATGTCAAAAACTACTCTCAATAGTTTGGAAAAAATTCAAAAAAGAGGGTGGGAGAAGAGGTAAGAGCGCTAATACCACATAGCGTGCATAGGTCCTATTTTTCTTTTAAGGCACCAAGCTTAAGAATAGATACTCAAAGAAAATAATGAGATGGACGATTCCTTGCAACATGGTAGTCCTACCAATGGCTAAAGTGAGCGCCCC
>TBL_comb47_HYPODRAFT_10003035_pt1 | contig 20234 bp, 23 predicted proteins | sample TroBogypolimnion_40_FD_10682 | JGI IMG/M metagenome (IMG submission 10682) | reverse complement strand
TATTTCTATTTCAAAACTTTTCTATATAATTTACTTTTCAATTTTAGAAGAAAATTATAAAAAGTAAATAGTATTTTTTCATAAGCTATGTCTAAATCTTCATTCCTATGAAAATAGTATAAATTTTATTTTATTTTTCATTTTTATTTTTTTTTCAAGTTAAAAGTTATAGGATTAGATAATTTGACATAGCTTATGAAAAAATCTATTTCTATTTCAAAACTTTTCTATATAATTTACTTTTCAATTTTAGAAGAAAATTATAAAAAGTAAATAGTATTTTTTCATAAGCTATGTCTAAATCTTCATTCCTATGAAAAAGTATAAAAATAAGTTAAAAAATACAATATAAATATATAATGATATAATTACTAATATAAAAATGAACTATATTGATGTTGTTAAAAAGGATAAGGTAGAATTGAGGAAACAACCACCTAAAGGGGTCAGAAGTGATATAATAAATTTTTATGATATAATACCTGAAAAATTTTTAGATAAAGCAGTTAATAATAATTATAAACTACATAATATTGATTTACCATTTAGAATGTGTGTAGTAGCACCAAGTGGTAGTGGTAAAACTAATTTCTTATTGAATATTATAAAGGTTTTTAGTCATGGTAAAGGGACATTTTCTGATATAACAATCATTACAAGTAATAAGGATGAACCATTATACAATTGGTTATCAACAGTTAGTGATAATATAAAGATTGTTGAAAATATAACTAATACACCTAAACTTGATGATATGGCTAAAGATGAAAACCATCTAGTTGTATGGGATGACTTAGTATTATCAAAAGATATGGATAATGTTAAAAAATACTATATGAGAGCACGAAAAAAGAATTGTTCAGTTATATTTTTATCACAATCTTATTATGATATTAAACTTTTCATAAGAAAAAATTGTAATTATATGGTTATACTTGATTTAGGTGGTTCTAAAAGAGAACAAACTGCTATATTAAATGAATGGGGTGTTGATTTAGACAGAGATGAGTTAGGAGCAATATATAATGATGCGGTAAGTGTTGAACTAAGACCATTAATTATGAAAGGTGGAAAATGTAAAAGAAATGAAAAGTATAGAAAAGGATGGTTAGATTACTATAATTTAGATGAATTCTTAAAGAATATACCAAGAACTAAACCTAAACAGAAAAGACCTAAAGTATATACTGATGATGACGAAGAATAATTTATATTTAAATATATGTTAATATTAATATCTATATAATATGGATATTGAAATAATAAATTTATTAAAAGAAAAACGACCATCATTATCAGATAGTTCTTTTATGACTTATAAAAGCATATTAAAAAATATGTATAAATTATTAAATCCTGAAGGAGATGTTTTCAATCCTAAAGTTTTTGATAATACAAAAGAAATCATTAATTTATTAAAAGACTTACCTTCAAATGCGAGAAAAACTAGACTAAGCGCTTTAGTAGTTGTTAGTGATAAGAAAGAATATAGAGAATTGATGTTAGATGATATAAAGAATTATAATAAGGAAATATCAAAACAAGAAAAAACTGATAATCAAAAAGATAATTGGGTATATGAAGATGAAATAAATAAACTAATAAATACTTTAAAAAAAAATGCTAATACAATATATAAAAAAATATCATTAACATCTGATGATTTACAAGACATTCAAAACTATATTATCATATGTCTTTTTGGTGGAGTTTATATACCACCAAGACGTTCAAAAGACTATGTTAATTTTGAAATTAAAAATATTGATAAAGAGAAAAATAATTATTTAGATAAAGATGAATTCATATTTAATTCATATAAAACCGCTAAAACATATGGACAACAAAAAGTTAAAATCCCTTCTGAGTTAAAATCCATAATAAACAAATGGATAAAAATAAATCCTAGTAATACTCTATTATTTGATGTAAATCTCAATCCATTAACAAATGTCAAATTGAACCAAAGATTAAATAAAATATTAGGTAAGAAAGCAAGTGTTAATGTCTTAAGACATGAATATTTAACAAGAAAATATGGTGATATGATTGATAAGAAAAAAGAACTTGATAAAGACTTTAAAGATATGGGTAGTTCATCTTTACAATATGAAACTTATGTTAAAAAATGAAATATAAAGAATATTTACATATTATATTAATATATAAATGTTTAGAACACTTGGAACTTTTACAACTTTAGATGATATTATGATTATAAATGATGGGTTCATAGATAACCATTATAGAAAAATAGAATTTAATAGGAATGGGGGTTTAGGGTATAAACCTAATAAGAATAATGTGTTTGGTGGAACTATAATCAACAATAAGCATGTAGGACTAAATACTGATGAATTAGACAAATTAAATGAAGATGAATTACGAAAAACATTAGATAGTAATTATAATTTATTTAACATCATACAACCAGATGAAATTCTTAATGATGAACAAAAATGGGATTTAAAACAGATAGAAGATGAAACTGAATATATAGAAAACTTATTAGAAGAGAAAGAAAGACATGAAAATGAAGAAGAAGAAGAAGAAGAAGATGAAGAATTAGAAGAAATAAAAAATGAATATAAATATTATATGGAAAATATAGAAACTATATCTGTTGAAGAATTATTGAACTTAGATATAATAATATCAAGATTAAATTCTGAAGGAATTCTTGATGATGAAGAAGTTGAAAATATAGAAAATCATATAAGAGAAATTAAAATAAAGAAATTAGGTATAAAACCTGTTAAAAGAACTATTTTTTCAAAAGATTATAATGATGAAATACATTATAAATATTATAAACATCCAGAAGATATAACAATCAAACAAGAAATTATTGAAGGAAGTATAAATCCTATTATTAATGAAGGATTAGATAATATAGAAAAGAATATAGATATATTCAAAGAAATATATGGTGAAAACTATATTGAAAATAATTTTGATATTTTTTTAGGTAATTCAACTGAAGAAGAATTTATAAGTCATATAAATTTCATTAAAAAAATATATGATTATAAAGGAATAATCTATAATACAAGTGATGAAAAATGCAAATATTATTCTGATAAATTAATTAATAGATATAAATATTTTTATAATTTAAATATAAAAAATAATGGTAAAGACAAAAATGATAAAACTAAACTAGATTATATGGTTTATGATTTTATATCTGAAAATTGTTGTTTAGAATTAAAAACATTATCAAAAACATATGATGAATATAAAGAAAAAGGATTTATAAATCTAGTATCAAATAAGATTACAGGTGAAAATGGTGAATTTAAACCAATATATAATCCATTAACAAAAAAAGTAAAAAATATTTTATGTGAAAGTTCAAATACTATTTTTGAATGTTTAAAAAATAATAAAGAAATGGAATTGATAATTATATTTTGTTTAAAGGATGGTAATTACATTTACAAACCGTTAGAAGATGAGAATTTTAAATATGAAAAAGATAGTAAAGGAAATTATAGAGGGTATTTAACATATAGTAAAATATATAACAAAGATTATAAAATCCCCATAAAAAAATTAAAAAAAATAGTATAACAAATATTCTATTATTATAACATATATGTTAAAACGTTTATTAGAATTGAGAGGTAATCCAGAAGCAATAGCGATATCAAAAAGAGCTATTACTAAACAAAGTGAATATGAAAAGAAAATTGATAGAGCTATATTTGGTGAAAATAAATATAATAAAGCTATACCTACAAAAGAAAGTAAGTTGAAGAAATCATTAAAATCAAGTGAAAAAAAGAATGTATTAAATACAAGAACTGATGCTTTTGAAGAAGATGGAAATTTTAAAGTTTCAACAGATATAAAAGTAAGAAAAGAACTAACTAAAAAAGAAAAGAATGCTGTTAAAAAATCAATTGATAGTGCTTTAGATAATGAATTTAAAGGTTCTGGTCTTAATGAACAATTTGATATTTACAATGATGATTTTTGTAAAGATATTTGGGGTAGAAAACCAGATGATGACGATTATTATGGAAAGAAAATTAAAGAAAAAGAAAAACTTATTAAAGAAAGTAAAAATAAATTTAAACCTAAACCTAAAAATAAATATGTAGAATTTAGTGAAAGTGAAAGTGAAAGTGACGAAGAACCTAAAAAGAAAGGAAGACCTAAAAAAGGAACATCTTTAATGAGAAATAATATTAGTATATATTCTGATAAAGAGCAAGAAGCTCAAAGAGATGATAGATTAATTAAACGATTTTTAAAGTCAATTGATGATAAGAAAATCGTTGATAAACAAAAGAAAACTATATTAGAGAATATTAAAAATGCAACATTGAAAAGACTTAAAGATGATAATCTTCCAAAAAAGAGAGGAAGACCTAAAAAAATTATCTAAATATAAAAATATACTAAATATTATATATGGATAATAATACTTTAATAAATAGAATAGTATGTTTAGAAGAAGAAGTTAAAAAATTAAAAGAAAAAATAAAACTATATGAAATATCAACTAAAATAGATTATGAAAAAATAAAAAGACTTAAAGGTATGATTAATAGTAATTCAGATGATATTGAATTTTTGGATTATAAATTTAACTAAAAAATAATTTAAATATATATTTGTATATATATTTAAATATGGAAACTAAATTTTATACTGATTTAAAAGAAGGTGTAAAATATGAATATAAATTATTAGACCATATAGAACATATAAAATATAAAAAAATGGAAGGATATTTTAAAGAATATGATATGAAAATATATCATAAAAATAAAAGATACAAGACTTATGAAGTTAAGTCTGATAAACAAATAAATATTTATGGAAATATATGTATTGAATATATGTGTAAAAATAAACCAAGTGGTATTACAACATCTACGGCATCATATTGGGCTATATTTGAACCAAATGGAGTGTATTATAGATTATATATTATACCTACAAAAATCATAAAGGATTATATACAAAATAAAAAATATTTTAAAGATACAAATGGTGGAGATTATAAAGCATCAAAATTATATTTATTCAAAAAAGAATTATTTGAAGATTATATTATATTTTCTAATATGAAAAAAATCTAAATAAATAAATATTATGTATATATATTATATTATGTATATATATGAAAAAATAAACATATTTTTTAATATGATAGTACCTGAAATTAATAAAGTATTAGATATTATGGATATTCATGGTATTAAAAAAAATATTATTAATTTTAAAAACATAATTGAAGAATATAATTTTATCATTATTGAAAAACAATTTATACCATTATTAATAGAATTGTTTAATTATAAATATGACCATATTTTTTGTGATATATATATATGGAATATCTATATATTTAAATATCAATATATAGAATTTAAAAATATAATATATATGATTGAACAATATGAAAAAACAAATGAAAATATAAAATATTTCAATTATACATTACAAAAAATAGAAAATATTTTTGATTGTGATATATATAAAGATACATTATATAAAAAAATAATCAAATAAACTCAATAAATATATATGATATTGTAAATTTGAACCGGTTATTAAGCGTTAAATTAACTAAACAATATAAATCTTTAAGAATACTATTAATTAAAAATTTTTAATTAATAGTATTCTATATAAAACTATATAAAACATTAATTTAGGGCTTAATAACGTATTAAACCCTTTCTTATGAATTTAAATTTGTATTAAATCCATATATTATAGCTTATTTTTACTATTTCTTAATTTGTTAATTTTTTTACTTAAGAAATTCTTATTTTTTCTTAAATTCATTTTTTCATTATTATAGTAATCTATCTTATCATTATGTGTTATGATAAATAATTTATGTATTTTTAACATAATTTCATTACACTCTATATTAGATATATTAGAATGTTCTCTTAAAAAAGTAATTTGAGTATATACATCATACCAATTACTTTTTAATTGCGATAGAACTTTTAAAAATCTCTTATTCTGTAATTTAGAATATAGTTTATAATTACAATCAACAATATTTCCATTAACCATAAAAATTATTTCTTCATTTGGTTCTTGAATACTATATGATGACATTATTACTACTATACTATATATACTCGGTTTATCTTTAACAAATTTTGTTTTAATCTACAAAAACATATGTATGTTTTCTGTAATTAAAATAAAATAGGTTAAGATAAATAAATGGTTTTTATATAAAAATAATCTATATATAATCCTATACAAAAATATAAAAATTTATAATTTCTTGACGTATTTACGTTTAAGTTTATTTAACAATGGTTTTACGTCTTTAGTTTCTTCAATATTAATATATTCAATTTTTGGTTCAATAATAATAATTTCTTCAATAATTTGTTTTGGTATAATATTTATTATTTCATTACATTTTTTATTCAATTTCTTCATCTTATAATATTCAATAGCTTTTAATCTTTTACTTTCTAAAAATAATGGGTCATTTAGTTTTCTTTTATCATAATAAGCTTTTCTTTGAAGTTTAACTTTTTCTTTATTATTTTCTCTATATTTAAGAGTTGCTTTCTTTTGAGCCGGTGTATAAGAACTATATTTAACAATTATTTCTTTATTATCTTCCATTAATATATAGTGATATAAATATAACCTTATATTATTTTTTAATATTAATATCTGTAGGTAATTTCATTAAGTTTATACCACCTTTTTCATCTTCTTTTATTATTCGTTCATAATCACTATGAGTTTGACTTATAACATCAATATCTTTACGTCTTGAACTATCTTCACTTTGAAAGAACATTTTTAATATATATTCATTTTTCTTCCAATCTATAGATGTGTTTAAATCATCAAACATTTCCATAAATTCATCAACATCTTCATAAAATCTACCAGTTCTTAACTTACAAGTATTTATATAATGAGCCATTGCTAGACAGAAAAAACCACATGCATTATTCATTAAACTTTGTATATCCTTAGTTGTATATGGTAAATAAATATTAAATTGTTCTTTAATTCTCTTTTTAAGTATTTCTGATGGTGGTTGTCCATATGGATCAAAATATATAGGTTCAAATTTACCTTTTGGTGTTTCATGTATTTGAAGAAATGTCCAATGAGTACCACTATTTTCATTTCCTTCTTCATCATTACCATCTTGTAAATTTATAATATAAGATTTATTAGTTTCTAATTTTGGTGGTAGTTCATCCTTAAAATAACATCCACCTAAAGGTATATTCATTTTTTTTGATAAATCATCAATTTGTATATCTGTAAGCATTTATATATATATATAAAAGCATATTTTTAAATATATTTTTATTATTTTATTATTTCGTTAAAATCAATATTTAGACATAGCTTATGGATTTTTACTTTTTATATTTATATTATTATTTATTATATTAGAAAATCAAAATTATAGATATAAATATAAATATAAAAAGTAAAAATCTATAAGTTATGTCTAAATCTTCATTCTAACCATATAACTATTTAAACAATATTTCATGCATAAAGTCCACCACCAATCAATCCTTCATTTTTAAAATCTTCAGGATGTTGATATTGAGGTGGTAAGAAAAATCTAAATTGAAAATTAGCACCTTCAGCTTGAGATACTAATGCAGGTGGTAATTCTCTATCTTGTGATATTAAACTACCTGTCCCTCTAATTAAATTTTTATCATTAATTCTTGAATGTTTTCTAATATGATGAGAACTTAATCCAGTTCCTCTTGAAATAGGTTGTCCAATATCATCCCAATATGTTTTAATAGGATGAGTGTGATATTGAGAACGTATAATAGCATCTGTTAAATCTTGATTATGTCTATTAAATTCATAAGTTCCTAAATTCTGTTCTCTTAAACCCATTCCAGCAACTTGAGACCTAGCCATATTAGCACTATTATCAATTAAAGAATTAGCTATAGCATTATTACCAGTATATTGTGATGCCATACCACTAAGTTCATTAATACCTTGTTGAGCAACTTGTTTTAATACAGGTTTTAGAATTTGTTTATATACTTGTGAACGTCCAATATCTCTAAAAGTATTTTTAATTTTTCTTCCTAAATGTTTAATACCTTTTCCTTGTTCATGAATACCATATCCAGTAGCTTTACCAACAGAATTAGATGCTACATTACCTAACATAGCACCAGCAACTCCACCTAATGGACCTCCTAGCATATCACCAGCTATACCAGCAACAGTAGGTATGCCTGTATGTATTAAATTACTTACAAGAGGTCTAGTTATATTTTTTAATGTTCTACCAATTTGTTTAAAGGTTTTACCAATACCAGCTCCTTTATATAAACCCATTCCTTCCATTTCAACATCTTCATCATATACACCTTCTTCAGCATCATTTTTATATTCTTGATGTAATTCAGGTGTTAAACCTTGATTTTCAGATAACTCTTCAGGTGTTAATTGTAATTCAACACCTTTATTCTTTCTAAATGCTTTTGATGTGATATTATAATTATTAGGATTAACTACTACAAATACACCTTTACCATGTTTAACTCTTACTTTATGACCATTTTTTAATCTTGAATGTTGTCTTGGTGAGACATGAATACTGATTATTTTCATTATATTATTGTAATCACGTTTTTACTTTAAATAGATTTTAAAGTAAAAACCATTATCTAATTATTAATTTGTAATTAGAATACTTAAACACGAGCACCAGTATATAAATCAATATTTATCTCTACACCATACTCAACAAATACCCATAAATTAACAGTTTGTGTTGAATAATTAGTACCAATAATTTGAACTGATTTAGGGACAGATTGTTCTACAGGAAGCATACGTTCAACATTAACATAATGATAACAATATGAGTTTTGAAAATCATTATAATTAATTAATCCACTAGCTAGACCATCTGTTAATCCACCATTAACTGAATTTTGACCATATAATTGATTATTAAATTCTTCAAAAGAATATCTTTGAGTATTGTATATAGCATTTTGACCACTAATTTGAACATTAAAATTACCAATGGTAACCATAGGCGCAGTAGTACCACATCCAGCAGGGTCAAATGGTGATTGATATTCAACATAAGCAGTACCAGCAGTATTATTAGAAAAGAATGGGATAATTAATACTGATTTAATATTAGCTATACCATTAGTAATTAAACTATTAATATTTTGAGCAGATGCTTGATTTAGAATTTGATATTGATAAACATCAGTATATTTAATTTGTTTAACAGGGTTTGAAAGATATGCTTGTTCAAATACAGGATTGAAAGTATATGCAGGTACATATAGATAAATTGATTTAGCTAGAGTTCCTGTAGAAACAGCAGCATTAGAAGAAATATTATTGTCTAAACAAGTAGAACCCACTGATAAATTATAATTAAATGTACCAGCATTACCACTAGCCATCCATGCACTACCTGTAGCGATACTTGGGACTAATATAGGTAATACACCTCCAACAGGGACTGTTGATGTATAAGCACTAATTAAACCAGCAGTAGTATTACCAGTCATGGTAACGCTAGCAGAAGAATTGTTTAAATTCATTGTGAGTTTCATAAATACACCTTTTAATAATGGAACCATATTAAAGAATGAGTGTAAATGACGTAAATATACAGTTCCCATAACACTAATTTGTAGCACACCATTCACAGTTGAAGATGCGTATTGTTGTTTGGAAATATAAGATTTCCATACTTGTTGACATGATGCAGCAGTAATACCTACAGTTCCATAAGCAGTAAGTGATACAAGAGTTCCACCATTTAAAGGGTCATATGAAATCCATTTAGTTCTAGCAGTTAAACCCTCATTTCCACCTTCATTATTTACAACATTATATTGATTATAATCATTAATAGAGAATGATGATGTTATAGTAGGACCAAATGCATTATCATTATTACATACATTTAATCCTCTAACTGATGCTACACCTTGCCATGACCAAGAACCACTTGTATCTGGATAAAATCCAATAGTAGGACCAATACTTGTTATTTCTTGATATGATAAAGATGTTAATAGTTTAAAAATATTCCACATATTAATAAACGGGGTTTGTTGAACTATAGTTGTTCCATTATAGTCTAAAGTAAAAGAATGGATTACAGAACCAAACCAATTTTTTAGACCAATAGCATAATCACCAATAGGATATGAACCAGCAGCAGTTAATGGTGTAAGAACTGTTAATAACATAGGGATTGCGAGATATGCCTCTCTATAACTCATATATTTATTAGAGTTAGATAATTGAGATGTATCAATTACACATTGATTATTTTGATAATTTTGATTTTGATTATCAAGGATATTAATCCAATCCTTTCTTACAAAAACATTAGGGGTTCCTTCAACTTCTTGAGATAAGTCATAAACTAATTTATCACACATATTGTTATATAAAGAATATATAATATATTCTTTAAATAGTATTTTTTGTTTTAAAAATCAATAGTAATATTTTTACGCTTTGTAGTCTTTTTAGGTTCTATATTTAATTTTGATAGCTTTTGACTAATTCTATCACTTAATCCTTTACCAGTTGTTAATTTAGATTGTTTTCTTTCAACTACACCGTTATAAGGATTACGTCCAGTAATTAATTCATAATCTTCAATTGAATTGTAAGACGATTGTCCTCCAATTCCATTATCAAGTAAAACCCCTCCAATACCCTTCCCTACAACATTGGATGTTAGTGTTTTAAATTTAGCATTAGTAAATGGTAGCATTATATGCTTTGTTTTATTCATAATATAAAACAGTATATTGTTATTACTTTATATTTAAATTGATTTTTTTATTAATTTTCTTTATTTAAAAGTTTTTTTTCATCATATAATACTTTCTTAAACGATATAAGTTTTGATATAATACTATCAATGATAATTAGCTTTCTTTGTTTGATTTTTTCATCATCTTTATTCTTTATATCATTGAATAATTTCTGTCTATCATTATTCATATCATCTAACAAATTATTTAATTTATGTTCATTAAGTCCAATATCATTATTCATATTTATAAATTAGAATAGTTATATATCTTTATATTATTTTTATCATATTTATATTATTTCATTAGAATGAAGATTTAGACATAGCTTATGAAAAAATACTATTTACTTTTTATAATTTTCTTCTAATAATGAAAAGTAAATTATAAAGAAAAGTTTTGAAATATAAAAGTATTTTTTCATAAGCTATGTCTAAATATCTATTCCTATAACTTTTTATTTGGTTCCTAAATATGCTTCATCTTTATCTCTAATTGTAAGTATGATAGTCATAGTTGGGTCATTTAATGTTATAGGATACAAATTAGTTCCTAATATATTAAGTTGTAATTGATTATACGTTCCATCTATCATCTTATTCCACATAAAGTTAGGTGGTCTTTCAATTATTAATGCACCAATTGCTACTGATGGTGATATAGAATATATAATTGATGAAGGTTGAGAATAAGGATTATTGATATTTGATAAACTAAAAATGATGGATGAATTAGGTTGAATATTAGGATACGAATTTGATAAATATGATATAGTATTTGAACTATTGATTGTTGCGTAATATGTAGCCGCAGAAGGTGTAGGAAACACAGTTCCACCACCAATATTAGCATTTGACGAAAATATCACATTATTGATAGGTATATAACCAATATAATTATTAAAATAATTAGGTATTGAAACAATAGGATTTCTTGCAGTTGTAGCCCAACCAACAAAATTTGAAGGTGTAGTTGCTCCAGTAGGAGCAGATGTAGGTAAATAATATGTATTAAGTTGAACAGCATATCTATTTGGATTTATAAGAAACTCAAATGGATAATAATTAACATTACCAATTGTATAATATGTTCCATTTTGGATACAATTGAATTGTATTAAGTTGTTAATATCAGCCATTTGATATAAACCATCAGGTATTACAATAGTATAAACTGTAGCATTATTATATGTATATGATAAAGTATTATTTTGATAACTTAATGTAATATTAAACCATGAATAATACATTGAAATAGAACTTACAGCGATATACTTACCAGTTAAATTTACACTATTAGGAAACTTATAAATTAGTTTATTATTTTGACCATCTTGAACGATATTTGATGAATTTAAAATCAACACAAACATTATTAATATATTGTTTGTATATAATCATATATTTAAATTTGTTTATTTCTTAATACTTGGTAAATTTCTAGGTAAATTTATATTAGTATGTTTTTCACCATAAAGATTTTGTTTATGAATACCTTGTCCAATCTTCTCACAACTTGTTGATATTAAATGTCTTGATTTAGATTTACTTTCATGATATCCAATATCATGTGGTACTTGACTTCCACCAAAATAAAAAGGTGTTTGATTACCATCACTTCTCATTTGAGGTATATCGTTAGAAAGATTAGGATAATTAACTTTAATCCAATAATTGTATATTCCACTCATGTATATTTATATTGATATTGATATGGTTTTAAATTCTTTTAAGATGTTTTTTAATAATATTTCTACCTATAATACTATCATTTTGTAAGTTTAAAATTGAATTAACACTATGAGATGATAAAGGATTTATTGAATTAGATGGGATAGAAATTTCATTTCCATTATATCTTTGAAATGGATTAAGTTTGCTTACAATATCATTTTTATTTCTAATATCATATTGATTATTTGGTATAAAATTATTTGTTAATGGTCTAGTTTCCTTATTATATGTTATAATTTCATTTCCATTCTTACCTAACATTTCAGCTTGTAATCCACCTTGAGAATGTCCTATTGTTGATAGATTTGATATTCCATATTTTTGTTGTGCTCTATCTTGAACTCTTTTTGCATTTTTATATCTATGAGTTAATTTATATAACTTTTCACCACCTATTTGATATGCTATATTATTTAACCAATCTTTAGCTCCTTTAGTTCCTCTATGAGATACAATTGTATGATTTGTAGATGGATTATGATATACTTTATTAGTATCTTTACTTATAGATTTATCATATTCATATCCTTCAAAATCATCAGGATTATTTCCATATGATGCATTTAAGAATTTATTTAATTGTTGAATTGATAATTTTCCACCATTCATTAGCTTTTCTTTCCTCATTATAATTATATAAATATATAATTAGTATGTCTTTATTATGAAAAAATTAAGTTCAATATCCTAATTCAACAAGAGTTTCAAGTAATTCTTTACTTTCATTTTTTGGTAATAATCCATTTCTTGATAGTTTCAATACTAATAATTTAAACTTTTTAACCATGTCTTTACTATCATTACCAGCCATTATTTCACCTTTCATAACTTCAAAACTATGAATATCTTTTTCTTGAATATCTTTTGAAGGTGTAGGGACAGACACTCTATCTTGTAAATTAGATTTTGAAATTAGTTTATTTAAATATTCTTTTTCATCTTCATCTAATGAATTCAAATCATTGATATTAGGTATTCCACCACCTATAACTGAATTTATAATTCTTTTCATTTTATCAGATATATGTCTTGATGGTAATTCCATAATATTAGTTTTAGTATTTCTTCTGACAGATAATATACTTTTATCTAAATTCTTTTTTGATACTTCATTTATACCAAAACCTACATAATTTGCTACTTTAATAAGTTCAGGTTTTGGTAATCCACTTCCTCTTGGTCTACCTCTTCTTTTTTTAAGACCTAAACCAGCTATACCATAATCACCTTTATTATAATCTTTGTTATTCAATAGATAATCTCTCAATTCATCAATTCCAAATAGTTGAACACCATTTATATTAGCTATTTCATCACATATAGCGTTTAATTCAGATGGTGATAATTTATCAATTGCTCTATTAATAACAATATTTTTTGCATCATTAGCATAATTTCTTGGATTATTATTAATCGGTCTTATAGGTAAAGAAGATGAAGAAGATGAAGAAGATGAAGGTAAAGAAGATGAAGAAGATGAAGAAGATGAAGGTATAGAAGATGAAGAAGATGAAGGTATAGAAGATGAAGGTAAATAAGAACTATTATTACTTTGTATCCAAACAGGATTAGTTTCATCATTCATAACAATAACTTGTTTTGCTCCTTTTAATTCTTGTTCGTGTCTATATTGTGCAGTTCTCATAATTTCATTATTATTTCTATAACCATTTATTAAATTTCTTCTTACAGGTAATATAACATTATCATATAAATAATTTAGTCTTTCAAGATTAACAGTATTTATAAATGTATCAAATTCACTTCTTAAATTTGTCATAACTTGGTCTGTTAATCCAGGATTATTATTTCTTAATGATTTATCCAACATATCAAATAATGTTTGTATAGTTCCAAATTTAGGAAGATAATTTAACATATCAAAAAGTTCTTTCAAATCGTCAGATTGATTAAAAGGATTAATTAATGTATCATTATCTATATTTTCTATTAACATTTTTAGTTCATTTGTTGATGGTATTATTTTTTCTATAGTTTCTAAAGTTATTATAAATGCTTGAAATGTTTCATTATCCATATGTAATTTAACACCAGTTATAACTATTCTTTTTTTATAATCTTCTAATTCTTTAATTATTCTATCCATATCATTAGAACTCAATACATCACCTTTTGATTGATTTGATGAAACACTATTTACATATCCTCTTATAGATTGTAATGTATTTCTTGTATTGATATATAAATTATTGATTTGTTGAACAAGTGTTTCTACATCATTATCATCACCTTTAATACCAAATTTATATTTTCTAGATATCATATCAGCTATAGATGGTGCATTTTGTGCTAGATATCTAATAAGACTTCCACTTACATTAAGATTACTTTCATTTACTTTATCAATAACATTACTTATAAACATAGGTTCTCCTATATTTTTTAAATCTTTAACTATACTTGCTTTTAAACCTTCATAATCTTGTAATATATCATTAATACTTCGTGTATCAGACATTTGAGTTATAGCAGGTAAAGTTCCATTAGCTATATATGCTTTATTTGATTGAAAATTTGTTTCATTCAAAGATATTGATAAGTTCAACATTTCTAAATATTCATTTTTTGCTTTATTAGCATCACTTGGGGTTTTTAATGGTTTTCCACTCATATCTATTTTTATATACTTTTCTTTTTAAATTTAGTAATATATTAAATTTAAATAATAATAAAAGTTATTTTAAATATCATATACGGGTAATTTAGAATAATCGTATCCATTACAAAATAATTCGTCTTTACATATATCGTTAAATTCATTAGTAATATCTTCAATTGATATACTTTCATATTTTTTCATTTCTATTTGTAATCTTTCTCTATCTCTAAATGATAAATGTCTTATATCTGTTAATATTGGTTTTCCAATTTTATATAATCCTAAACATTTTACTCTCATTTTTATTTTTAAAATTTCATTATTATTAGATATAGAACATCTTTCTAATTTAAGATTTAATTTCATTTCTTCATCTTCTTTAATTTTTCTCATTTGAGCATCAAAAGTTAATAATCCATCAACTGTTAATTCTTCTTTTGTATATATAAAATTACCATCTCTTAATACAAATTCATCATTTAAAGTTTTCAATTTATCTATTTGTGTTTCATCAAATGGTTGTAATTCACCAATTACAGGATTGTTAAAAGGTGGTTTAATATCTATTATTTCTGTTAAATCTTCAATAACCATATCATATTTATCCATTACTCTATATACATATATAAATTTATTTTTTTAAATCATTTTTTATAGGATTATTAATATTTAATTTTGATTTATATTGTGCTATAAGTTCTTTTTCTCTTATTAATCCTTCTTCTTTAGTTTTACAATCATATTGTTCTACAATTTCCATATTCATCTTATCCCATCCACCTAATAGTCTTATATATTGATATAAAGGTTGATAATATTTTCTACTGACTTTATTACTAACACTTTTTTTATGTTGTGATTTACGTCTTGAAAAACACGTTGTAGAGCCTATATAACACATTGTAGGGTCATCTAATGGATAAATTTTATATATAACAAAATTACTATATTTAGACATTATATATTAATATTGTTCTATTTTTAAAGGTGTTAATATACTAAAAATAAACATAATTCCATTGTCTAATTTCTTTGAGATAAAATGTCTATTAAGTAGGTCTTCGGGATTGAATTGTCTAAATCTAATTTGTTTTTTATTTATATCAATACTATCACTATAATAATTATTTTTTTTTAACCATTTTTTAGCATTTGGTATTGTCCATTTTGATTTATCAAATATTATAGATTGTAATATATCTTTATGTTTTAAATCTATATCAGATGGTTTTCTTTTAACTATATTTCCACCTTCAATATTATTCTTTTTTAAAAAATATTTTTCTTTATCTTCATCTGTATAATAATCAGGTGATAATATTATATGTTTTAAATATAGTTTTAAAGCATATTTAGATTTTAATATATCATTTTCAAATGCTTTAGATGGTATACTAAGTTCTGTAAAATCATTTTTAAAATTATAATATTTAGGTTCTTTACTTGATTTTCTAAAATCTATAATTTCTTTTTCTTTATATTCATGATTTGATGGTGTAAATACAGGTATATGTTTTTCAGGTAATTTAATTATAGGTTTTATATATTCTTTATTCATTTTTTGACAGTATAGTTTATATAACCAATTATATCCTTTTCTTAATAGTTTAACTTTATAGGTTTCATCAATCAATTTATTATTAAAACTAATTATAGAATTTTCATATTTAGGATTATCAATTTTAGATTTAAAAATTTCTATTTCTTCTAAAGAATATAATATTTTTTTTTTCAAAACATTAAGATATACTTTAATTTTATCTATAGGTAAATCATATGATAATAAAATATTGAAATTGTTAAAAAAAGTATATTTGGTATTATCAACTAAATATTTTCCATATTTACTAACTTTCTTTTTTTCTATAGCTTCGTCTTCAGTTGCTTCTCTATATCCTTTAGGGACATTACCTATATAATAATATATTTTCTTATCTTTTATTTCTTTAGGTTGAATTTCTATTTCTTCTTTAACTTCTTTTTTAAGTTTTCTTGCTTCTGATAATCTTTTACCTATCTCTTTTGCTTGTTCACTTCCTTTATCAACTCTTGCTTTTGTAGTCTTTATATTCTTTTCTTTTAATTCTTCTTTTTTAAGTTTTCTTGCTTCTGATAATCTTTTACCTATCTCTTTTGCTTGTTCACTACCTTTCTCTATTTTACCACCTTTAATAATATTCTTATGTTCTAAAGATAATCTATTTTCAAGGTCTTCTATAAGTGGTTTATATTTAGCATTTCCATGACTTTCAATATATTGTTGTCTCATATCATCTAATTCTTTTTCAAGTTTATTTATTTTATCCCATTTTATTTTATTTTTTTCACTAGTAGATATTCTCTCATTCTCATCTCTCTCATTTCTCATTACACTCAAGTTGATGATGATTTCTTCTAATTTATCCATAGTTCCTTGTAGTTTATTATCATTTTCATTTTCTTCAATTAGTTTTTCAAGTTTATCATACTCTTCATTTAACCATTCTAAATCATCAATATCATATGTTTTTGTTTCATCAAATTCATTTGTTATTTTCTTTTCTTTTTTCTTTTCTTTTTTATCTATAATTTCTTCAATTTCTTCTTTTTCATTTTTATGAGTTCTTGGATTTCTATTTCCTTTATCATATTTTGTTAATAGTTTATCAGATGCTTTAGTAAGACCCCATAAATACACTTTATTATTCTTAAAATCATCAAGTTCTTTATCCATTTAATATTATTTTATATTAATATTTCTTTAGATAATATATTACTACTCTGAAAAATATTTTATTTTTTATTTTTTTTTATATATTATTATTATCATCTTTTGGTTCATCTTTTATAATAGATGGTCTTTTATTTTTCTTTTCTTTCTTATCATCATCATCGTCTGATGTATTACCCATTTCCATTCTTGCCATTTCTTCTTGAACCTCTAAATCAACTCTTCGTTTAATATTCAATAATCCACAACATACAGATATATTTTCACATTTTGATTTTAAACAATATTTGATTATCAAACCAAAAAAACTTATTAAAATAGTTCCTATTGATATAAAAAAAACCGCGTTAAATTCACTATACCATATCATCATATAATTATTTATATAGTAATATGTTTTTATATGTTTTATATGATTTATATAATTAAGCTATTCTAGTTGCACTTAAATATCCATAAAATTTAACAGTTGAAGTTGTATATATAGCAGATGTATTTAAATATAATGTAGTTGCAGCGGTTAAAACAATTGTTATATTACCATTTAAAAATGGGATACCTATACCGTTAAGAACACTTGATGTTGATGTGTTATAATTTCCATTAAAAGATGTATTTGCTAGTACGTTAGCACTTGGTGATGTAAATGTAGTTGATGTTGTTGATATACCAAACATAACATTGGTTACCAAAGCAGGTGTAGCAGAAAAGCCTATAACTGTCCCTTGAAATGATATATCCCAAACACCTACACCTAAAGTAGTAAATAATAAATTAGCAGCAGTTGTAGAGTTTAATGTATTTGTTGTAATACTTGTACTTGATGCAGTACTATAAAACGTATATCCTAATTGACCAGTGATAGGCGTTGTTAATGTAGTAGGTAATGTAGTATTATTAGTTAAAGTAGCAGTTCCATTAAGAGTTCCTGAAAATGTAGCAGCACTTAATACACCAGTAGATGGATTGTAAGTAAGTGGTCCTGTAGTATCATCTAAAAATAATGCAGTTCCTATTCCAGCAGTAGTTTTACTAAAAGGTATGTAATAAGTTCCATTTGTATTATCTGTTGATGTGTTAATATTAGTAGCAGATGCAGATATTACATTAGTTGCCGGATTATAATTTAAAGGTGTTGTACTATCATCTAAATATAACGTTGTACTAGCACCAGCATTGGTTTTACTAAAAGGTATATAATAATTACCACTTGAATTATCAGAAACTGTTAATATTGAATTTGATGTCCCAGACCAAGTAGTATTTGATAAAGTATTAGTAGTAGTTCCATTTGTCATACTAAGAACTCCTGTCATAGTTCCACCAGCAGCATTAATAACTAATGGTGTTATTTGAACACCTGAAGCATTTAATACTGAAAATGAATGAATACCTGATGTAATAGCATTTTCATAAAATGTAAAAACACCTGAAGAATAAATTCTACCATTATATGTATTGAGTATTTGGTCATATAAATTATAGAATGTAGTATTAATAGTTCTATTTGCAGCGACATTACTATCTAAAATTACAGGTAAATGAGAATGAATACCATTATAATCAAATGTAGTTATATTATATAATACACCTCCAGGTGTATAACCATATATATTAACTGTAGCACTATTTGTATTATTGATAATATTGATATTATTACTTATAGAATATATACTACCTGATAATGTATTAGTATCTTGACTATATATATTATAATTAGAATTATTGATGGTTCTACTAGCTTGGGTAGAACCATTCATAGTTAGTTGTGATAATGAATAAGTTCCTGTATAATCACTATATAATTGACGAATAGTATTTGTTCCATTTGAAACATAAAATGAATGTTTTCCATTAGTGTTAGTATTTGAATATATAAAATCATTATTATTAGCATTTATAACACCAGATAATAAATTTGTATCTTGACTTATTAAATTATAATTTGTATTATTAATAGTTCTATTAGCTTGAGATGTACCTATCATTGATATAGAATTTAAAAATGTAGAATTACCAGATACATTTATTGCTTGTAAGTTTTCAGTACCTTGAGCATATGGATATGTTAAAAAGTATTGAATAGCAGTATTATAGGTTAAAGGTATATTACCAAGATTAAAATTAAGAGTATCAAAAATAGGTGGATTTTCAGTAGGTGGTAAATATTGAGCCATTTATATATTAGTATATATTTTTTTGTTTAAATTGAGTTTATAATACATATCATATTTTAATTTTTCATTTTTATTTTTTTTTCAAGTTAAAAGTTATAGGATTAGATAATTTGACATAGCTTATGAAAAAATCTATTTCTATTTCAAAACTTTTCTATATAATTTACTTTTCAATTTTAGAAGAAA